>Ga0123357_10002941_pt1 | contig 19251 bp, 18 predicted proteins | sample TergutEmb28metaG_FD_89873 | JGI IMG/M metagenome (GOLD analysis project Ga0123357, IMG submission 89873) | Embiratermes neotenicus P4 segment gut microbial communities from Petit-Saut dam, French Guiana - Emb289 P4 | ecosystem: Host-associated > Arthropoda: Insects > Digestive system > Gut ...
AGGCACTCGCCATGGCTCATTTTTGACGTTAACATACAACTCATACCATTCCCGAGGCCCGATGAACTGGAAGGGGATTAGCTGCGATGAAGTACAAATCTGTGATCCAACTCATGACGCTGCCTGAGAAGTGCGGCATGCTTTCTGGCCTGGACATGTGGCACACCAAAGCTATCCGACATCTCGGCATTCAATCGGTTTGTCTGGCTGATGGACCCAGCGGTCTGCGAAAACAAGCGGGGAAAGGTGACCGGCTTGGTCTCAACGCCTCAGTCCCAGCAACCTGTTGGCCGGCTGCCGCCGCGGTGGCCTGTAGCTGGGACCCGGAGTTAGCTGCCCAGGTGGGTACCGCGATAGGCCTTGAAGCTATCGCGCAGGGGGTTGGCGTGGTTCTGGCACCCGGACTCAACATCAAGCGAAGCCCATTATACGGCCGAAACTTCGAATATTTCTCAGAAGATCCCTACCTGGCTGGCAAGATGGCAGCCGCGTTCATCCGGGGCCTGCAAAGTCAAAAAGTTGCGGCATGCCCCAAGCATTTTGCCGTCAACAATCAGGAATTGCTGCGGATGGCCAGCGACAGTCAAGTGGACGAGAGAACATTGCGAGAAATCTACTTGACAAATTTCGAAATTGCGGTGAAAGAGGGACAACCCAAGGCGCTGATGACCTCATATAATCGCGTCAACGGCACCTACGCCAATGAGAACGAGCACCTTCTGCGAGACATTCTCGCGCAAGAGTGGGGATTCCAGGGAGCGGTGATCACCGACTGGGGAGGCTCCAATGACCACGTGGCTGGGGTGACGGCCGGAAGCCACCTGGAGATGCCCTCCACTGGAGCAGACAGCGACCGTCAACTGGAACAGGCTGTGCTAGACGGCCGGATTCCCGAGAGCTTGATAGACGATCGAGTGGACACCCTGCTCGATCTGATATTCGCTGTCACTTCAGCCCAGTCCGAGACTGCAACGACAGTCGATCTGGCTGTTCACCATGATTTGGCCCGCCAAGTGGCTGAACAGTCAATCGTCTTGCTCAAAAACCAAGATGACATCCTGCCGCTGCACACTAGATCCGCTGTGGCAATCATCGGTGACATGGCTGCTGTCCCGCGCTACCAAGGAGCGGGTAGCAGCCTGGTCAATCCGACCAAAGTGGAGTCCATCATGGATGTCATCACACAGTTTGACCTGACCAACATCGGGTATGCCGCCGGATACCGGCGGGACGGACGTCCGGATCCGGTTCTGCAGGAGCGAGCGGTTGAGTTGGCTCGCGGCGCGGACGTCGTCTTGTTGGCTCTGGGGCTTCCTGAGAACTATGAGACCGAGGGACTAGACCGTTCTCACATGAGACTGCCCTAAGCCCAGGAGAGTCTGATACGCAGACTGGCTGACGTCAATCCTCGCATCGTGGTTATTCTGCAGGCTGGCAGTCCGGTCGAGATGCCCTGGATTGACCGCTGCATGGCGTTGGTTCATAGCTATCTGGGTGGGCAAGCCGGAGCGTCGGCCGTGCTCAGGGTCATTACCGGCCAGGTCAATCCGTCAGGCAAGCTGGCTGAGACATACCCGCTGCGCTACGAGGACACACCCGTGAGCGCCTACTTCCCAGGCCAGCAGCGAACGGCTGAGTATAGGGAGGGCCTTTACGTCGGGTACCGCTATTTTGAGACGGTGGGAGATCAGGTGCGCTTCCCATTCGGCTACGGGCTCAGTTACACCACGTTTGAATACGACGATCTGATGGTCACCCCCACGACTGTCACATTCACAGTCAAGAACACCGGCATGCTGGCTGGCGCTGAGGTGGCTCAGGTGTACGTTGGCTGCCCCAACAGCAAGCAGTATCGTCCGCTCAAGGAACTCAAGGGATTCAGCAAGGTCTTCTTGCAGCCCGGCGAGAGCAAGACTGTCGTCGTCCCACTCGACGACAAGGCCTTCCGCTACTTCGATGCCCTAACAGACGACTGGGAGATTGAGACGGCCGAATACCAGATCATGGTGGGTTCCAACGTCCACGACATTCGCCTGCGTGCCCCGGTTTCAGTGGAAGGGTCTGTCAATCAATGCTTTCCCGATCCGGAGAAATTGCCGTCCTACCATTGCGGGCATGTCGAGCACGTCACACAAGCAGAATTCGAGTCACTTCTGGGCCGTCCGGTACCGGATCCGAACTGGGACACCACCACACTCGGCATGAACGACACCATCTATCAACTGTCCTATGCCAGGTCCCGCCTAGCGCGACTCATCTTTCACATCTTGACGGTGGTCAAAGACAGAAGCATATCCAAGGGCACACCGAACCTTGACATACTAGCCATGTACTATGTTCCTTTCCGCGGAATAGCGAAATTGACTGGGGGACTCGTCACCATGGACATGGCGAAGGCACTAGTGGTCATAGTCAATGGCCACTTCATCAAAGGATTCAGGCAGATGGTCCGGGCCATCCGGTCGAAGCCACGGCGAGTCAGCGCGCTTGAGACGGACGAGACCTGATGAAGCTCCTGTCGGTGGTTCAACGCCCTTTTATCGGCAGACTCATGAAATGTCCATATGCACACCAACGGCGTCATTGGTTGGTTATTGGTATCGCTGTCTCCAATGCCCGGCGCGCAAATATCAGTGGAACGAACAACAGCAGGCTGACTATCGCGGCGCCCAGGAATATCCCAGCCGTCGGGATGTATTGCGTCGCCCCGAATTCGTCTTGATATGTGGGGGAGCTCCGTATTATCGCCGAGCCGATGAATGGCCCGATCACCATTGGGATCAGCACTGTGAAAATCATCCGGATTCCCGAGAAATGACCGCGCTGGCGCTCCGGGGTGACGTCGCGGCCCGCCGCGTTCAGCATCGCGAACAACAACAAACCACCGCCCATCATCACAGTGCCGGCCACCGCGATGGATATGGACTTGCCCGGTTCGGGAGAGCCGGTGAACATTTTGCCTTGGAGATAGACCAACACCAGGCCGACGACCGTCACCACGCCAGACGGAATCAGTAGCTTGGCCTTGCCGACCTTATCGGCCAGGCGTCCGCCAAGTATCGAAACCACCGCCGAAAGAATCAGCAGGCTCGCCAGCGGCAAGACGTAACTGGCCAATCCCAGGCCGTATTGCAAGTAAACCAGCAGATACGGCATCCACACCTGCTGCCCGATGGAATAGACGCACACCGCCAGGAAAAGCAGATACAGCGTCTTGTTTTCCCGGATGACCGACGGCCGGAATCCCTGGACCAGCTCTTTGAAATACTGGGAGGACGACGGTTGTAGGCCCGGGTCGTCCCTCAACAGAAATACCCCAACCACACCGCCGAGGCTGACCAGTGCACCGATTATCGCGAAAAACAGGCCCCACCGACCGGCCTGAGTCAGCCCGTCCAACGCCCCGAAAACCAACAGCATCGCCACCAGCGGCAGGGCCGACAACACACCGTCCACCCGCCCCCGGTTTTCCTTACGGGTGACGTCCGTCGTCCAAGCGGTGAATGACGAGTCACTGGCGGACGAACCGAAGAACGTCATCACGCAATCCATCACCACGACCATGGCCGTCGTCAGAGCCAGGATCTTCGCCGCGTCCGTCATGTGGAACCAGCGGGCGGTATTGTCCTTGCTGATCAGGGAGAACACCATGATCGTCAGGCCCCACACGACGAATCCCCAGGAAATGAACACCTTGCGCCGCCCCAGGCGGTCGGACAAACCGCCGATCGCCAAGGTCGTGGCCGTCGCGACGATGGCACTGGCCGCCACCATAATCGCCACCGCATTCGGATCGTAGGTGACAGTCTTGTACAAGAACACGTTGAAATACATGTTTTCGATGGTCCAGGCAATCTGGCCCAACAGCCCGAACAACAGCAGCGATGTCCAGACGCGTCCGGTGATTCTCATTGATGGCTCCTCAATCCCAGTGCGGCGGCGATGCTTTGCCCGAGCGGCTCGGGAAGTTTGCATACCTGACGATCATAGGTCAAAAGCCCGTTGACCTCGTCTTCGACGTCGGTCAATTGGGTGTAGACGGCCGCAGATAACCCCTGTTTTGCCATGGGGACGATCTGCTCGCGGTACAGACGCTCGAAGCCCGCCTGCCACGACTGGTCCGTCTTGAATTTCTTGTAGCCGAAAACCTTGCCTGGATGCCACATGTGCCCCTCGACCGCCCGCGAATAGCCGCCGAATTCACTGAGCACCACGGCACGGGAATCCCACCGTGGCATTCTCGCTTTGCGGAAATAGACGTGCAGGCTTTGGACGTCACCGCCTCCCTGGTCGTGCCAACCGCTGGCGTGGTCGACAATCCGCGACGGGTCCAATTTGCGGACGTGCTCAGCCGCCTCATTGGCGTCGAATTGCCCCCAACCCTCGTTGAACGGCACCCAGCCAAAAATGCTGACGCTGTTAATCAGGAACTCGATCATGGCGTCAAGCTCGTCGTAGTAGGCCTGCCGACCGACTTCATCTTCGCGTCCAAACCAGCGGCGGTGCTTGGGCCCGTCGCTGAAGCGCCACCCGATGAATGGCGCCACCGCGATCACGAGGGGGTTGTAGTGGGTGCCACCATTGACCGCGTCCTGCCACACCAACATTCCCTCGCGGTCGCAGTGGTAATACCACCGGGCGGGTTCGATCTTGATGTGTTTGCGCAGCATGTTGAAACCCAGCCGCTTGGCCTGACGGATGTCATTCAGCATGGCCTCGTCGCTGGGCGGCGTCAGCAAGCCGTCCGGCCAATAACCCTGATCGAGCAGCCCGTGCTGGAAATACGGCTGATTGTTCAGCATCAGCCGCGGGCGCCCGCCGTCGTCACCCAGCGAGAACTTGCGCATGCCGAAATATGACCGCACCACATCACGCCCAGACCGGAATTCGATGTCGTATAGATGGGGATTTTCGGGCGTCCACAATACCGCGTCCGGAATTGGAATCTCGTTTTGCACATTGCCGGATAGCTCATAAGTCTCGTCTGAAACGATGGCCTGACAATCGCCACTGGGGGTGACGCGCAACACTCCGGCGTCGATGTCTGGCACCATCCGCACCGATTCGACGAACCCCGCCGGCAAAGACTCCAGCCACACCGTCTGCCAAATACCCGATTGGGCGGTGTACCAGATGCCGCCCGGATGGCTCGACTGCTTACCACGGCTGACCCACGATGTGTCGGTGGGATCGGTCACCTCGACGATCACTTCGTTCTCGCCCGGTTGGATCGCATCGGTGACGTCAACGAAGAATGGCGTATAGCCGCCCGAGTGGGTGCCGACGCAGACACCGTTGAGACGGACAGTGCATTCGCTGTCCACCGCCCCGAAATGGAGCCGCGTGACGTCCACCAAGAAGCCGTCCGGAACTGTGAACGTCCGGCAATAAAACAGCGTCTCGTCCGGGTGCAGCGTGCGCCCGACCCCAGATAAGGCCGCCTCCGGCGAGAAGGGGACGATGATATCGCCCAGCCAACCGCCGAATCCGGACGCCGTCGGCCAGATACCGTAGCGCCAGGCGCCATTGAGGTTCAGGCAACTGTCGCGCGCGAACTGCGGGCGGGGGTACTCGGTCCACGGCATGAGCGCTACTCTACGCCAAAGTTAACAAACGTCACTTCGTCGTCAATCTCCGCTGGTTACGCAACGGTAGGTGAGTGATTCAGACCGGAATCCCGCCCTTGAGGCGTATGCAACGCAACTTCGGCTGCACCGGTGGCGCGATCGCAGCCGGCAAAGTGACGTTGCGGCACAACGATGCCACGCTTGCACAGGCCAGGATCGCGTGGAAAAATGTAAAGAACTTTCAGTTTCCTGGTGCACAGTGAGGCAGTAACCCTCAACGACGAGCCACCAAACGATTGGGTTGTGCGTTGCGGATCGACCGCAGCGCCATCAAACACCACAAATCAAGAAAGGGAAATCAATGAGGATCAAACCACTAGCCGCAGTCGTCTCTTGCGCCTGCATACTGACCTTGGGGACGGCCTGCACAACCACGCCGCCGCCCGCTCCTGCCTCGTCGCTCGACACGGCGAACCTGACTGGCAGCCTCCAGCTGTGGCACCACTGGTCCGACCGGGAGGCGCAGGTGATCCAGAGCGTCGTCGACTCGTTCCAGACGGCCTATCCCGGTATCACCGTGACGGTGCACGACAACCAGGACGACACGAAGATCGCCCAGGTGGCGGCGTCCGGATCCGACGTCGACGTCATGATGATCAGCGTCAGCAACACCCTGGGCACGATGTGCAAAGCCCTGGTCGATCTGCAGCCCTACATGGACATGGCCGGAATCTCGGCCTCGGACTTCCAGGGGTTGACCGCCGACGCCACGACATTCGACGGGCGGCGGTGCGCGCTGCCCACCACGTCGGACATCTACGGGTTGTATTACAACACCGACATGTTCGCGGCGGCTGGTATCACGTCGCCACCCCAGACCCTGGACGAACTGGAGGCCGACGGCCTGGCGCTGACCACCTACAACACCAACGGCTCGATCAAGACGCTCGGCTTCAACCCGCTTTTCGGCTTCCAGGAGAACTACAGCGGCACCTTCGCCGCCACGGCCAACGTCACTTGGATGACGAACGGCCTGTCGTCCATCGCGTCCGACCCCAATTGGCAGACGCTGATGAACTGGCAAAAGGCGTACGTCGACAAGATCGGCTATGACAAGCTCATGAAGTTCACCAACAGCCTGGGCGACGAGTGGGACGCCGACAATCCCTTCCAGACCGGTAAAATCGCCATGGTTTTGGACGGCGAGTGGCGCAACGCCTTCATCGAGGACCAGGCGCCGGACTTGAAGTTCGCCACAGCCCCGTTCCCCGTGCTGTCTAGCACAGGCGCCCAATACGGCGCATCGTACACGGACGGCGCCTGCATCGGCATCTCGACGAAGTCGAAGAACCCGGATCTGGCTTGGCTTCTGGTCCAGTGGATCTCATCGAACACCGACGCCGCCACCATGCTGGCGAACGGCCTGAAGAACATCCCGACGCTGAAGGCCGCGGCCTCGTCGCCGAACCTCGACGTGCCGGCGCAATACAAGACATTCGTCGACTTGTCGCAGAATGGCTTGGTGACGACGTCCCCAATCACGCTGCTGGGTGGCGACTACACCACGCCGCTGGAAGACTACTGGGATAAGTTCCAGCAGAGCGACGGATCGGGGTTAGCCGCCGGATTGGCCCAAGTGGACACCGATATAAACAACGCCATGGAACTACGATCGGCGTGATTCCATGAGTGTTATCGCACTCGGAACTGGTGTTGGGGACGAAGTGACGACTCGCCCCCAACACCGGATGAATCGCCGTGTCTGGCTGAGGCGCTGGCTGCCGTTGTGGAGCATGATGGCGCTGGCTCTCATCGGGTTGCTCGTCTTTTTCGTCTATCCGCTGATCGCCAACCTGTATTACTCCTTCACCAGCTACGACTTGGTGACGCCGCCGCACTGGATCGGTTTGAAGAACTACGTCTTCATGTTCACCAAAGATCCCTTCATCAAAAAGGCGGCCTGGAACACTTTCTGGTTCGTCATCGTCCTGGTGCCCATCCGCATCGTTTCGGCCTTGGCGCTAGCCATGCTGCTGACGCGTCGCAAGAGGGCCACCGGCCTGTGGCGGACGCTTTTCTACGTCCCGGCGCTGATCCCGCCCGTGGCATCGGTGGTGGCATTCGTCTTTCTGTTCAACCCGGGGAATGGGCCCGTCAACAAGATATTGGGGTTGGTGGGTATAAACGGCCCGATGTGGTTCAACAGTGCCGCGACGTCAAAACCCACGCTGCTGCTGCTCGGCGTGTGGGTGGCCGGCGACATCATGGTGATTTTCCTCGCCTCGCTGCTGGACGTCCCGCGCGAGCAATACGAGGTGGCATCGTTGGACGGGGCCAATGGGCGTCAGCAATTCTGGTACATAACCGTCCCATTCATATCGCCGGTGCTGCTGTTCGCACTGGTCACGGGGATCATCGGCTCGCTGCAATACTTCACCGAGGCGGCTGTCGCATCGATGGTGGCCAGCGGCAAGACCGGCATCGCGGCGACCCAGAACCAGTTATTGGGTTACCCCGGCAATTCGTTGCTGACATACACGCAGTGGATGTATTCCCGCGGCTTCGCCAGTTTCCAGTTGGGGTACGCGGCAGCGATGGCGGTCATATTGTTCATCGTGGCGGCGGCCGTCATGGCTGTGTTGTTGCGCCGTATCTCGGTTTTCTCGATAGACGGGAAGTGAATCGTGTCACCCGTCAAGAAAGTATTGGGCTGGATCGCCGAGCACGCCATCTTGGTGGCGCTGGCGATCATTTTCATGTTCCCGGTGGTCTTCGTTTTGCTGACGTCTTTCATGGGGACGAACCAGACGCTGACCGGCTCATTTTGGCCGTCCCCATTCCAGTGGCACAACTACACGGATGCCTTCACGTCGGCGCCACTGCTGCGGTGGTTCACCAACTCGTTCCTGTACGCCGGCTTGGGGACGATCTTCATGCTGGTGTCGTCCGTGCCAATGGCGTACGTGCTGGCGCGGACGCGGACCAAGTGGAGCGGGGCCATATTCTTCGTGGTGGTGATCGCTATGCTGCTGCCGCCCCAGGTGACCCAGGTGCCGCTCTATATCATGTGGGCCAACTTGGGATTGACTGGCACATTGTGGCCGCTTATTTTGCCCAGCCTGTTCGGTGACGCGTTCTCGATTTTCCTGCTGCGACAATTCCTCATCTCGATTCCGTCGGAATACGTCGATTCGGCGCGGGTGGACGGCTGCGGCGAGTGGGGCGTCCTGATGCGGGTTATCGTGCCGATGGCCAAGCCGGGGATCGCCGCCGCGTCCATCTTCATGTTCTTCGGTTGCTGGAACGACTACTACGGACCGCTGCTGTATGCGTCGCAAAACGATGCCGCCTGGCCGGTCGCTTACGGCTTGGCGACGTTCCACGGCTCGCACGCCACCAACTGGGGGCTGACGATGGCCGTCACAATTCTCGCATCGGTGCCAGTGGTCATCGTGTTCTTCTTCGCCCAGAAGATCTTCGTCCAAGGCATCACGCTGACCGGGATCAAGGGGTGAATCGGCGCTATAACGACTGACAGGTCGATTGAGCAACCCAAGATGCCCGAATCGGCGCGACATGTCCTACTCAGCCGCCATAGACTCGAAGGCATGAAGTTCGACCACGTCCGCATCGAGGAGGGATACCCCGACATCGAGGTCGTCATCCACTGCCCGCGCGCCGACGAGGAGATCGAAGCCTGTGCGGCCATGCTGCGATCAGGCGACGATAAGTGGGTGGGTGTGAAAGATGGCGCCACACACCTGATCGATCCCTTGGACGTGTTGTATTTCGAGTCCGTCGACAAGCACAGTTTTATCTACACAGCAGACTGCGTCTACCAATCGCCGCTGCGCCTGTACGAGGTGGAGACGTCGGCGGGATTCTTCCGCAGCTCGAAGTCGCAAATCGTCAACATCGCCAAAATCGTGTCGCTGTGCCCCGACTTGGGCGGACGTCTGGAAGTCTACTTGACCAGCGGTGAGCGACTGATCATTTCGCGTCATTATGCCAGAGCACTAAAAGAAAGGTTATCCCTGAAATGAGCAAACTATTCGATTTCGTCATGTCCGTCAAATCACTGGCGGCATTGATATTCAGCGGTCTGATGGTGCTCTATCTGATTGCCGGCGCCATCGTCCCAGCCGTCCAGAAAGCGCCGTTCGATTACACCGTGCCGTATATCTTCGTCATCGAAGGAATCGTCTTAGCCTTCGTAATAGCGATATTGTGGGGCGTCCTCTTCGGCGAGCACGGCATCGAGAAATGGCGGTATCTGCCGCGGCTGCTGGTCTTCTGCCTCAGCCTGGCCGTGCTGCTCGTGCTCAGCGTTTTGGTGTTCTTCGGCTGGCACACCGATTGGGCCAAACTGTGGTGGATCGTCGTCGCCTGCATCATGGCCGGTCTGGTTTTGGTGTCGCTGGCGGGGGAGTGGTATTTCCGCCGCACCGGTCGTCGCTACACCCAGATTCTCCGGCGCTACCAAGGGGTTAGTGATTAGCCACTCAGAACGCTGTGTTGTCCTCTGTGGGCCAGTTGGAGATGGGGCGGAGCGCCGGTTTGGGCTGGCAATCCCGGTCTGCGCCCTGATGATGAGCGCCACAAGACAGTTGGTCCGATCAACAAAGATTGGCGATGTGTCGCAGCGGAGGAGTTGACTGGGAGCCTGCGATGGTTGGAGTCCACAATCGGCCCCACATGAAGATGTCCGATCAAGATGAGGCTTCAGTCGGCCCGGGGGCGCCCAGGCACCTCCTCGACCGACGATCTGGGTGACCATCCGGCCTGGGCAGCGGTCTGCGGTGGCGCCAGCCCAAACCGGCGTTACGCCTCATCTTCCACCATCGAAGAGACCGGTGCTGCGCCCGCTCCGGCGTTACGTCCACAATCAGCAGAGCAGGCCTCGATAAGGCAATACGCGCTCGAATCAAGATAATTGTTTAGTTCGATAGTGTGTCAGAGTCACAACCACACCCAGTATGACCAATACGCTCGTCAACAAGAATGGCAGCGATCTGTTCACTCCCGAGAGCAGCCCACCGATCCACCCGAACGGCGAGATAACCAGCATGACAACTGTCTGCTGCACCGCTAGCACTCGCGATCTTTCCTGACGGTCGATCGTCAGTGCGATCACGGCACCGGACAGCATGCCCAGCATCGACGCTCCGAAGGAATCAAAAAGGAGACAGACGGCCAACAATCCGTACGTCTTCCAAGTTGCAGCGGCACCACCGGGGGCAGGTATGTTGGCCACCAATACTTGACCGACGAGGTAGGCGGCGAACCCGCCGATCAGCGGCCACCGGAGTTTAGTGGTGCCAGTCACCTTTTGGATGACGCTGAACAGGAAGACGATGGCCAACAGGGACCTGATCATGGGAAAGAAGGGCAGCACCGGGTCTGGCACCAGCAGTTTCTTGTTGACGATGACCTGCCAGAACGTGTTGTTGATCAAGGATGCCGCGCCGATGACCGCAGCGATGGCCACGGCGAAACGCATGTCACGGCTGCGCCAGATCATGGCCAGCACGTTGGAATACCCCCGAAGTTGCCGCCACAAACTCTGGCCGGCGGTCTCAGCCATGCGCTGCAACCCCATCTTGGTTTCGCGTGACCACACATAGAGCCAGACGACTTTGATCGTCATGACGACGAAAGCATTCAGATACAAGATCTGCATGGCTGTCACCAGAGAATAATGTGACACCAGCACGGCGGCGATGGGGGCGAATAGCGCTGAAAGATTGCCGGCCACCGACATCAGCGAGTAAATGTGGGGGATCTGCTCGCGTTCGGCGTCTTCAATTGCCAGGCAATCCCAGGAGTTCTGGGTGATCAGCAGCGTCGAATTGATCAGCGCGGCGCCGAGGAACATCCAGAACGCCATGCTGGGGCGCACCAGTGAGGCGCCGAACCAGACCAGACAGGGGACCGACCAAGCGATGATGTCGAACAGGGCCGTCGTCCAACGTCGTCCCAACTTATCGGTGATCGCACCGCCCAGAATGCCGCAGACCACCTGGCCCAGCATGCCGACGGTAGAAAACAGCCCGATATCTGCGTCCCGCATGCCCAGAGCCAGCATGTAGACCGACACGTATGGCAGGCACAACTGCATCGACAGTCCCCATAAAGGCTCTGTATAAGTCGCAGCCCGGGGGTTACCGCGCAGCCCGACCAGTGTCTTGATCAGTGGGTTGCGCACGAACGTCCAACCTACCAGACACGATCTTGACAAGCCTCATGGGGGCTGGAGGGGCGTGGTTCCCGCCAGTTCTGGGGTTGTGGTCTTGTACACGTGGGGCATTGAAGCGAAAGACCGCCGTGCGGCGAGCGCTATGCGCGAAGACGCACCGGTATTGGAGCGGAACTGAGCGAGAAGGAGGCGCGACGATGAGCGAAGCTCATGCGCCGACTGGAGCGTCCCCACGACACAAGACCACAACACCAGAATCCACAACCTGGACCAAACCGTCGTCGAACCGGGCACCCCTTCCGATTGAGTCCAGGTGATGTCGCCAAACCCGAAGGATCCGGGGTGATTTCCTGGACCCGATCGTGAACAGAGACGATCTAATGCCGATTGGGTCCACATTTTGACGGCTGGCGGCGGAACGAGTTGAGAATGGTGGGTCGGAGCATCGCCAGTTCGGGCTGGAACTGGCAGAATCAGTCTCGTTCAGATTACCCGCCGAACATCTTGCTCATCAGGGGATGCTTGGGCGTCCAACCGCACTGGGCCAGGTATTGCACCAGGGGTTGCTTCACCTCGTCGGTGTTCAAGCCAGCGGTGACCAGGCCCGTCTGGCCGGTCTGGTTGTCGTGTCCGAAGCTCATCGAGAACGACTTCTGGCGCGACTGGCCGGAGCTGCTGGATTTGCCCCACGAGAGGCCGACGCCACCAGGGGTGGCCTGCACGCCTGCTGTCTCTTCGACCTGGTGCGTATGCTCCTTATATGTGCCGTCGGGTTGCAACTCGACGACGAAGTAGAAGTCCTGCACCTCGTGGGTCACCGAGCCGGGTCCGAATAGCGATTGGTCCTGCCAAAGATACCTGGCCGTGATCGTCGCACCCTGCACCCAGTAGCCCCAGCGCTGTCCCGGGCGGTTGAGTTGGCCGACGCCCGACAATGTTGTTTGCATATCTAATGCCGTCATCCCAATAGTATATCGCGTTGTCACGGGCATGATCTTCCAAGCCAGGCGGATCGACGGTATGATGGCCGAGTCAAACGAAAGGTGCTCAGTTATGAAAAAGGGTCTTGCCGCCGTCGGGTTGATGCTCGTCATCACCGCCGCGACTTGGGCGTTGTCGACGCCGGCTAATCCGATCCCGCGACTGTTCGAGGTAGCACAGTTGTGCGGTGCGCTTGCCTTGACGGGCTTCGCCGCGGGGCTGATCATCGCTACGCGCCTGACGGCCGTCAATGCCCTCTTCACAGACGGCCACAAGCTGACCACCGTCCACAAGTGGACCGGCATCGTGTCGGTTTGCCTGGTGCTGGTGCATATCGGGTTGCTCGTTTATGTCACCGTGGCTGAGGACGTCCCACCCCTGACGTCAATGCTGGCCCATATCGGCCCGCTGGCGGCGACGTGCTTCGTCGTCCTAGCGATCGTCGCCCTGGTCGGCGCGAAGATGAAGCACTCCACCTGGCTGGCGATCCACAAGTTCATGGCCGTCCCCTACGTGATCGGCCTGGTGCACTACTACGGCTGTTCCTTTTTCAAGCCGCTCGGATTCACCCCGCTGAGCATCTGGATGGATTTGTTGACGCTGGCCGGGCTGTCCGCCGCCGTTTACGGGATATTCCTGCGTCACCCGCTTTCGCGCAATTCATGAACATCACCATCGCCGAGATGTCAGTTTGCGTCCATCTTTGGGCGTCAAAACCATAAAAAGATGGACCGCAACTAACATCTCGCGTCGCCAAGTTCCTTGGCGATGCGTCGCTCTGCCGGCCAATCACAGTGCGCCACACCGAGGCACCGGAACCCGACGACGTTGTCACACCTTTCATTCAGTGTTAATCTGGGCACTGTACAAGAGTTAACCTTGCGTTAACCTTAGTGCGTACAATTACATGTGTCTCACCCTGCTGGTGAGGCCAAATTACCGCAGGAGGTTGTTAAATGGTTTCTATTCGTCCTACATCCCGGCGCTTGGGCGCAGGCGTTGCCGCTTGCCTAGCGCTGGGGCTCACCCTCACAGCGTGCGGCGGCTCGACAGGCAATAACACGTCGAGCACAGCTGCCGCCACCGCCACCAGCGTGGCCGACTTCGGCACGATGGCCGATCTCGAAGCCGCCGCTATCGCGGAGGGCCAACTCAATGTCATCGCCCTACCTCATGACTGGGCAAACTACGGCGCCATCATTGACGCTTTCAAGGCAAAGTACCCCAAGATCACAATCAACGAGGACAACCCCAATGGGTCTAGCGCTGACGAAATCTCAGCTGCCCAGACCAACAAGGGCCTCAACACAGCTCCTGATGTCTTCGACCTCGGCTTGGCCGTCGCCCTGTCGAGCACCGCTCAGTTCGCACCATACAAGGTCGCGGGCTGGGGCGATATCCCCGACTCCTTGAAGGACGCCGGTGGTCTGTACTACGCCGACTACGGCGGCTACATGTCGCTTGGCATCGACTCGTCCAAGTTCCCCGTGCCGACATCGATGCAGGATCTGATGAAGCCAGAATACAAGGGCGCCGTTGCCATCAATGGCGATCCGACGCAGGCTGGCTCTGCCTTTGCCGCCATCGGCCTGGCAACCGTCCAAAACGGCGGGACGCTTGACGACTACTCGACCGGCATCGATTACTTCAGCCAGATGAACAAGGCTGGAAACTTCTTGAAGGTCGATCCCACCGACGCCACCATCGCCAGCGGCGAGACCCCGATCGTGTTCGACTGGGATTACCTCAATGCCGTCCAGGTGAAGAGCGTGCCAAGCTGGAAGACGATCATCTTCCCAGGCGCGGGCTATGCCGGCTACTACTACCAGGCAATCAACAAGGACGCCCCTCACCCGGCGGCTGCCCGCCTGTGGCAGGAGTTCTTGTACACTGACGTCGCGCAGAACCTGTACCTGGCTGGCGGGGCTCGTCCCGCACGCATGGCTGCTATGACCACGGCTGGCACGATTGATGCCACCTTGGCCTCGGCCCTGCCAACTGCTCCCACCGAGTCAGACGTGCCGACGGCAGCCCAGAGCGCCGCCGCCAGCGCACTGCTCGGCCAGAAGTGGGCCAGCTCGGTCGCCTGACATGTCGACAAACACGCTTTCGTCCGGTGGGCCCGACAAGGGCCCCCGGGCGAGGCGTGCCCACGATCTCAGCATCTTGGGCCTGGCGCCCTTCGGCGTCTATGTGGCGCTTTTCCTAGCGCTACCGACAGTGCTCTCCATTACCACCGGCTTGTTTGACAAGCAAGGACACCTGACCGGCGCCAATTTCGCCGCACTCGGCGACCCCGTAGTGCTGAAGACCTTCTGGGCCAGCATCTGGCTGTCGTTGTTGACAGCAGCCATTGGAGCAGTCGCCGGCGCCCTGGTGTGTTACGCGTTGCTCGGCATCAGCCACTCGCGTCCCATCCGGGTGGTGGTTGACGCCGCGGCGGGCGTGTTGGCGCAGTTCGGCGGCGTCATGCTGGCATTCGTCTTCATCGCCGCCATGGGGCGCAACTCAATCATCAACCAGGCGCTCAACAGCATCGGCATCAATATCTACAGCTCAGGCATGTGGCTCTACGACCTGCCCGGGCTGATACTGCCATACATCTACTTCCAGCTGCCCCTCATGGTGATCACTTTCATGCCGGCCATGGAAGGCCTCAAGCCACAGTGGGCCGAGGCCAATCTGACGCTCGGTGGCACGGGCCGCACATTCTGGACGCGCATCGGATTGCCAGTGTTGGCACCGTCCTTCGCCGCCAGCTATCTCTTACTTTTCGCCAACTCGTTCTCTGCCTACGCCACTGCGGCAGCGCTGGCCAGCCAGGGTTCCCAGATCGTCCCCCTGCAAATCCGCGCCGCGCTGACCAGCGAGACTCTGCTGGGACGTCAGAACATGGCAGGCTCTTTGGCCGCCGGCATGATCGTCGTCATGGTCGTGGTGATGCTTGGCTACGCCGCCGTGCAGCGCCGGGCTGAAAGGTGGCGGGCATGAACACGTCATCGCTACGGGCCAGCACGGCAGTGCGCGTCGTCGTCGCCGTGATCGTCGGCGCTTTCATTCTGATCCCTTTGATGGCGACGCTTGAATACACATTCCGCGCCAACGGCGGTGGCCACACATTTATCCACTGGGTCAGCATGTTCGACGCTTCGAATCGGTCGACCTACGCCCCGCTGTGGACTGGTCTCACGAACTCTTTGATCCTGGCCGCCACCACCGTCGTCATCCAATTGTTGCTGGTGGCGCCAACGATGATCCTGATCAACCTGCGGTTCCCGCGTCTGCGCCGTATCTTCGAATTCATCGCCCTTCTACCGATCACGATCCCCGCCATTGTGCTGGTGGTCGGACTTGCCCCCATCTATATGGTGATCGGCCACACCATCGGCACGAGCACCTGGACCTTGTGCTTCGTCTACGGCATTCTTGTCCTGCCGTTCTCATTCCGGGCCATCCAGGCGAGTATAGACGCCATCAACATGAACACACTGGCAGAGGCTGCCCGGTCGCTGGGGGCGTCTTGGCTGCAGACCGTGCTGCGTGTGCTGGCCCCCAACCTGCGCACCGGTCTGTTGTCGGGCTCGCTGATCTCGGTGGCCGTGGTGCTGGGCGAATACACGATCGCCTCGCTCCTGGCTCGCAAGAACTTGCAGACGGCTTTGATCATCGTCAACCAGACCGACGCCTATATCGCGGTCATATTCTCGCTGCTGGCACTACTGTTCTGCTTCGTGCTGCTGCTGATCATCGGACGCATCGGCCGCCTCGGCGCAGGCCGGAAGGAGATTTGAGCCATGACCGAAACCCCGGCCCGTCAGGCCACCTCGGTGACGCTGCAAGACGTCGACAAGCAGTTTGGCAGCAATACGGTGCTGCACAAGCTGAACCTGCGCGTCGAGCCCGGCGAGTTCGTCTCGCTGCTCGGCCCGTCCGGGTGCGGCAAAACCACCGCTCTGCGTCTGATCGCTGGCTTGGAGCGCGTCACCCGGGGAGTCATCCTGATGGACGACGCCGATGTCTCGGACGTCCCCACCAATAAGCGCGACATCGGCATGGTGTTCCAGGCATACTCGCTATTCCCGCATATGACCGCCTTGCAGAACACCATGTTCGGTCTTCAGATGCGCAAGACCGCCACCACCACAGCACGCGACATGGCCATGGACTCCCTGGAAATCGTCGGACTCGCCGACCTGGCCGACCGCTACCCGCACGCCTTGTCCGGCGGACAGCAGCAGCGCGTCGCCCTGGCAAGGGCTCTCGTCACGTCGCCGCGCGTGCTGCTTTTGGACGAGCCGTTGTCGGCCCTTGATGCCCAGGTGCGTCTGCAACTGCGCATGGAGGTGCGCCGCATCCAGCAGAGCGTCGGTATAACCACGATTTTCGTCACCCACGACCAGGAGGAGGCTCTGGCCATCTCCGACCGCGTGGCTGTCATGGGTGGCGGCATCATCGAGCAGATCGGGACGCCCGAGGATTTGTACCTGACGCCGGCCAACCCTGTTGTGGCCGCTTTCGTCGGCCAATCGAGCCTGGTGCGCGCGAAAGCACACGATGGCAAGGCCGTGGTGTGGGGCATCACGTTGCCATTGATCGGCGACATCCCAGACGGCGACTGCGAGGTGTTCGTCCGTCCGGAGCATGTGCGCTTGGCCAAGCCGAAGGAGCATTCATTCGGCGCCACGATCGAAACCAGCACCTTCCTCGGCTCCATGCGCCGCACCCTGATGCGCACGGATGACGACCAGATGCTGACGATGCAACACGCGGCCGACGAGCATCTGGCCACCGGCAGTCATGTGGACGTCACCATTGAGACCGACGCCGTGGCGGCACGACTGGCGTCCTGATCTCGTAAACTGTACGGATGGATGATTCGTCTGAGCAGCAGCTCATAGAGACGCTGACGCATGATTACTCAGCTTCGGGCTGTTCGTTCAAGTCACGTCCGGCAGATCGCAGAGCAGCTACGGGTTCGAGCGCCAGGCGATGAGTTTCCAGATCGGCGTGATACGCGCACTTTTGGACGCCCGTCATGTGCCTTTCCAGATTGTCTTGAACAGACGGCAAGGATACAAGGATGGCAACGGCTTCTTCTCGGACGTCTTCGAATTTCTGAAAGCTGAATTCCCCGGAATCACGATCCAGATCGATGAATCGCCCAGTGCCAGCGCGTATTACCAAGGTCTGCGCGCCCTCATCCAAGTGCAATCGGGCGGGCGCGATGTCGAGTTGGGCGATTTAGGATTCACGGACTGGATGCGTCAACTTTTGAACATTAAGAGTGAGCGGCTGTGCATTTCGTCGCTCTCGATCGATCGTCTGATGCAAATCACGGCATAACGTGCTCGCAGCGATAATCGTCTGCCAATATCGCCCACATCGCCGCATCGACAATTCCCAGATTGGAGTGGCCCCTGGCTCTCAGGGTGCCTTCCAGTCGCATACCGCATTTTTCCATCACCCGTCCCGAAGCGGCGTTGGCGGGATCGTGCCAGGCCTCGACGCGGTTGACGCCTACCTGCTCGATCAGATAGGCGATGACGGCAGACAGTGCCTCTGTGGTATATCCCTGTCCCCACCACGGTTGTCCGATGCAATAGCCGAGGCCCTTCATTTGAATGGCGTCGTCAGCGTCGTTGGCAGCGATGTTCCCGATCAATGTGGCGTCGTCAGCCAATTCGATGCCCCAGCGATAGCGCGCGGGATTATCGTATTCGGACACGCAGGCCGCCAGGTATTCACGTAGCGGCGCTTTGTCGGTGTAGGCGGGCCAGGCTAGGTACTTTGTGACCACGGGGTCGGACGCCCAATTGTCGAACATCGCATCCACATCGTCCAAAGTGAGTCGGCGGAGTCGAAGGCGGGCAGTCGTCAAAACCTGTGTGCCAAGCTCGTGCATAACCATGGCAATATTGTAGTTCCCACGGATAAACTGAACCCATGATTTTGACGCCGCAACAGGCGGCTTTCAACAAGGCTCAGGCTGACGCACGCTCCGAGACGGTGGCCGACGCCATCAGGCGTGCCGTGCCAGATGGCGGCGATCTGGTGGTGCTGGATTACGGCAGCGGTCCGGGGCACATCGGGCTGCGTCTGGCCAGCCACTTCAAGCGGGTCATCATGGCCGATCCGGATGCTGCGGCACTGGCCGTGGCATCCGAAGCAGCACGCGGGATGCCCAATGTCAGCACCTATGTGCTGGGGGCGGGGGACGTCGGTCTGACTGATCTTCGCGCCGATGTCGTCGTGTCAAGCCTGGCTTGGCATCATGTGCGCGATCTCGATACCCTGCTGGACACCCTGCCGGTCGTCGCACCAGGAGGACTACTTCTGGTAGCGGACATGGACGCCGACGGTGGCGCATACCACGTCGAGATTCCAGATTTCGACGGCGTGAACGGATTCGACCGGGCGGAGCTGTGCGGGCGTCTGGTCAAGCACGGCTACACGGACGTCACCATCCAGGATCTGTTCCACGGACAGAAGTGGTTGGCCGGTCGGCTC
>Ga0123357_10002942_pt1 | contig 19248 bp, 23 predicted proteins | sample TergutEmb28metaG_FD_89873 | JGI IMG/M metagenome (GOLD analysis project Ga0123357, IMG submission 89873) | Embiratermes neotenicus P4 segment gut microbial communities from Petit-Saut dam, French Guiana - Emb289 P4 | ecosystem: Host-associated > Arthropoda: Insects > Digestive system > Gut ...
AAGCGTCCGTACGAAAGCCGAGGAACGGCACTGATATTCAAAGAAAGAACAGCATACCGATAGCGTACGCTATGCGAATGTTAATGAGAGATGAGGCTGTTCCGTAGGTTGCGGGTAGACTTTTAATGGAATATAACTGGTCTGCCTCAGAGGGCACACATCTATGCTGGCAGATGGCCCGATGGAACCGGCAACACGAAAGATCGCAGAGGTCCTGCGACTTGATTGATAGAAGTTTATGGTGGACAGGGCGAGATTCGAACTCGCGGCTTCTGCCTTGCGAAGGCAGCGATCTACCGGGCTGATCTACCTGCCCATATGGGTAGATGTTCATTGTCACAATGGATATAAAGTTTTCATAGTGAAAGTCCTCAGTGGCATCGTATCTATATCTTTTCATTCGGCTTATTAACGAAATTAATGATGATGGATTTGGTATTCGGTAAAATCAGCACCTCAAGAAGTTGGTAAATAATGGCAGCATAGAAACCACTGAAAGGAAGGCAGTAAGCTTAGAATATTCTAACCAATATTGAAAAGACAGAAATAGATTGGTCGATTAGCACTTCAGTAACCCATATCGCTGAGTACCTGTGCCGCATCGACAACTGCTTTTTTGCAAACGGTCTCAAACAGATTCCCATTGATCGCTTTTGCTTTACCTTCAGGTGTAAATATATCGCAGCCTAAGATATTACGGCAAACAACATCCCCTTTCTTTTCTCTGAAAGCTCTCATGAACTCTTCTGTTTTTGAATTGCATATGCTTTTCGAATCGCCGTATTTCAGACCGATCACTAAGACAGCCCCGGAGACCGCTCCGCACAGCTCAGCGCATCTGGAACCGCTGTTCAGCCCGCAAGAGATCTTAAATGCGATATCTTTGCTCATCCCATACTTTTCACAGAACGCCCCCAACACGGCCTGAGAACAATACCATCCGTCATCAAACAGCTCAGACGCTTCTTCCACTTCGTTGCTCACTCAAATGACCTCTGGCAGTTCAATCGCCATATTGCGCAAACATTTTGTGTTCCGGTCATTCATCAACATCTTCGTCCCTTACATACTGTATTGCCCATCCCATGGCCGCGGCAATGGGAATGAACATAAGATATACCAAAGTGTTGTTGATAGTATATGTCATCGCGAATATCGCCACACCGACGACAGCACCTATGATCGCACCGTATTTCATATTGGCTTTCTTTCTTTCGGAGACCACAGTCACACCTTCCGCCCGAGCATCTCTTCGGCGGCAGAGACCATCTTATCCACGATCGCTTTCGAATCGCCTGTATAGTTAGAGGGGTCCATGACGGAAGTAAGTTCTTCTTCGGAGAGGGCTTTTCTTACGTCTTCTCTTTCCAAAAGGGTCTCCCTCAGGTTAACGCCTTTCTCGATGGCGACCATCGAAGCTTCTCTCACTATCTCGTGTGCATCCTGCCTGCCGATGCCTTTCTCCGTAAGCTTTATCATTACCGGCTCCGCCATGATGAGGCCCTGAGATAACTCGATATTCTTCAACATCCTGTCAGCATGCACTATTAGTCCAGAGAAGACCTTGTTCATCTTCAGAAGCATTTCGTCCAAAAGCACGAATGCGTGCGGTATAGTGAATCTTTCAGCGGACGAGTTGGAGAGGTCCCTCTCGTGCCAAAGCACCTGATTGTCAAATGTGGGTATGACCAGCCCTCTTACTATCCTTGCCAAACCTGTTACATTCTCTGAATTTATCGGATTCATTTTTTGGGCCATTGTAGAACTTCCGACCTGTTTCTTCGAATTGAATGGTTCGGACACCTCGCCGATCTCCGATCTCTGAAGGTTCCTTACCTCTGTTCCGTATCTTTCGAGAGAGGTCGCGATGTTCGCCAGCAGGCACATAAGCTCTGTGTATCTGTCGCGTCCCACGACCTGAGTTGCGGCCGGCTCATAAGTAAGGAAAAGATCCTGCATCACAAGTATCTGGATCTTGTTGAAGTTCTTGCCGAATGCGGCGCCTGTGCCCACTGCACCGGCCATCTTTCCTGCACAAGCGCGGGGCATTATCTCGAACATCCTTTCTTTATGTCTGAGGACCTCGGCAATATATCCTGCGATCTTGAATCCGAATGTTATGGGGATCGCGAACTGCGCATGGGTCCTTCCGATCTCCAGCGTATTCCTTTCTCTTTTGGCGATCTTTGCAAATGTGTATAATAATTCATCCAGGTCTGCGTCGATCATCGCAAGGGCTTCTTTGATCTGAAGTGCGGTAGCCGTATCGATGATGTCGTTGGATGTTGCACCAAGATGGACATATTTTCCCGCATCTCCTTTGCATTGTTCGGTCATAGCCCTGACCATTGCCATAAGATCGTGGTTCGTATCTTTTTCGATTTCTTTTATCCGATCTATTTTGACAATATCCAGCGATGCTACTCTTGCGATCTCTTCAGCATCGGCCTTACTGATGGTGCCTACTGATGCATGTGCCTTTGCAAGTGCTGCTTCGACTTTCATCTGATATAGGATGCGACCTTCTTCAGAGAAAATAGACTTCATCTCTTTACGGCCATACCTGTGGTCAAGAGGACAAATAGAGCCTTCCATATTATATCGGGAGTCGGAGTGAATGGAGTTATTTATAATGTATGCAAAAAAACGAAACCGAGGAACACGCAGTAAACCGCATTAACCCCCTAGATCTGGATTATTTATCTAGATATTGTTCTTTATTTGTTATCACATCCAGCAGAGAAGAAATATATTTTTTGACCCCTGTAGAAAGTCTTATAAATGATACCCTTAATATAGCGCATCAAAGTGGGTCATACTTTTGCTTATGGCCAAGTCGAACGAATGAGTGATGATTTATGGATGAATTTGTGGAGGAAACACAGCAGGTTGATTCTCAGGAAGCACAGGAGTCAGCGTCAGAGAACGTTGACGCTCTTGAAGAACAGGGAACGAAGGTCGAAGAGTCTTCTGAAGAAGAAAAACAGTTGTCAGCGGAAGAACTCGCCGATCTTGAACAGAAACGCAGCATTCTTAACAATGATGCAGAAAGGCACAGACGCCTCAGGGACGAATTGAACAACCAGACAAAAGAATGGAAAGCAAAGAGAGATTCTTTGAATTCCCAGGTCCGCGAACTTGTGGATGAGGCTGGTAAGTGCAGAGAGGAACGCGACTCTTTTAACCAGAAGGTCAGAGAGACCAAGGTAATAAGGGACGAGCGCAACCAAAAGGTCACTGCCCTCAAGGAGCAGATAGCCCAGATGAAGCCCGAGAGGCACAGCGATGATAAGAATGAAGTACCTGTCAAACAGCTCAAGAAGCAGCTTCAGGAACTGGAATATACCCAGCAGACGAAATCTCTCGGTAAGGATAAAGAGAACGAGATCGTCAAACAGATATCCGTAATCGCTAAACAGATACAAGAAAGAGAGAAATCCTTTGAGCAGAACGGGGAGATCAAAGAGGTCATCCTGCAGCTCAAAGATGCAAAAGTGCAGGCGGAGACCGCACACCGTGAGGTGTCGGAGTACGCCGAGAAGGCACAGACCTCGCATGACAAGATGATGAAGCTCTATGAACAGGCAGACGCGCTCAGAAAAGAAGCGGATGCCGCGCAGGCAAAGTTCATCGAATGCAAACAGGCTGCCGACGAAGAGCACAAGAAGCACATCGAGCAGATCAAGTCGGTCCACGAGATGGACAAAGACGTCGCCGGAATGAGAAGCAAGAAGACTGCGGCCAAGAAGAAGAAAGTGGACAATGAGTCCAAGAAAGAGGCCAAAGAGATATTCGAGCGCTTCAAGGCCGGAGAGAAACTCAGCACCGACAACCTGATGGCCCTTCAGAAATCGGGCTACCTTTAAACTTTATATATTTGGGGGTCAACCCCCATTCTTACAATTTTTAAAATTAATTATAGAAAATGTTTATATAGCTTTTCAACCCATCAGTATCTACGGGGAAAAAGGCCGGCTCTGTAGAGTGCATCCCATCCCTTCTGACTGGTCGGCCTGTTCCCGCACTATTACCATATTCTAAAATATAGTTGAAGCGATTGTAGGAATGATTTAATGGTTCTGGAAGGATTAGGAAAATCGCTCAGGGACGTAATTGCACACGTAGGAAGTTCTTCTGTTATTGATGAAGATCTTGTAAGAGAGATATCAAAAGAACTTCAAAGAGCATTGCTTCAGGCGGATGTTAATGTCCAACTGGTGCTGGAGATCACGAACAGGATCCAAGAGCGTGCTCTGAATGAAAAGCCCCCGGCAGGTAAGAGTTCGAAGGATCATGTCATCGGCATTATCCATAAAGAAATGGTGTCTCTTCTCGACAACGGAGAGGGATTGGCCCTTAAGCCACAGACCATCATGATGGTGGGCCTGTATGGTCAGGGTAAGACCACTTCTACAGGAAAACTTGCTCTGTTCTTATCAAAAAAGGGATTCAGCGTCGGGCTTATCGGCGCCGATGTCTATAGGCCGGCAGCCTTGGACCAGCTTCAGCAGCTGGGAGCTAAGATAAACGTAGACGTCTACGGAGAACCGGGTAACAAAAACGCGGCAGAGATCGTGAAGAACGGCAAAGCCAAGTTCTCCGACAAAAAAATCATCATAATCGATACCTCGGGGCGCCACGCGCTTGAAGAGGATCTTATTCAGGAACTGAAAGATATCGCAGCCGTATCCAAACCGGATGAGAGGGTGCTTGTCCTTGATTCGCAGGTCGGACAGCAGGCCGGCCCGCAGGCAGACGCATTCAACAAAGCGGTCGGCGTGACGGGAGTGATCCTTACAAAGATGGACGGCACTGCAAAAGGCGGCGGTGCTCTTTCCGCAGTGGCAAGGACCAACGCCAGAATAATATTCATCGGTACAGGCGAACATATACGCGACTTCGAGCCGTTCAATGCTGACAGGTTCATTTCTAGGCTGCTCGGAATGGGCGATCTCGCCTCTTTGGTCCAGATGGCGAAAGATGAGATCGACGATGAAGCGGCAATGGAACAGCTGGCCAGGAACATGATGTCGGGGAGGTTCACTCTCTCGGACATGTATCAACAGATGGCGGCCGTAAGCAAAATGGGCCCTCTCCAGAAGGTCATGTCGATGATACCCGGATTCAGCAACATGGAAGACAAGATCAACTACGAAGAATCTCAGAAGAGACTTGTGATGTTCAAGGTCATAATGGATTCCATGACCACAGAAGAGAAAGACGAACCTAATCTCATAAAGGGGAAAAGGATAGAAAGGATCGCAATGGGCGCAGGTGTATCTCCGCATGATGTAAGAGGGTTGCTCAAGCAGTACAATCAGAGCAAAAAGATGATGGGTTCGATGGGCAAAGACCGCAAAATGCGCAAGCAACTGATGAAACAGATGGGCAACATGGACATGGATAGCCTGCAGGACCCGCAGTGATCCGATGAGATATTTTGTGATAGTCGGTCACAAGGCCGTGACAACAGGAGACTTTAAACTGGATGACATAGCCGGCGGTGCCGGAAGATTGGACATCCTCGTAAGATGCGTCAATTCAGCGTTCTTCCTAAGCCACGACATCAGACGCGACACGGAATTATTCCTTGTGCTTCAAGGAGGCGACGACCCTCCTAAGACAGTAAGATTCTCCGGTTCCGAACTCAGATATCTGAACCCCGATGAGAGAAGCACATCATCCCTGATCAGAAATGCTCTTTTGAAAAAATTTAATGAAGGAGAGGTCAGGTCCTCACCAGGGATATATGTTTCGAGGATGTCTTTCTCTGACGTCATAGCGATGCTTTCAGAAAGGGGGAAGATAATATATCTGAAAGAGGACGGGATCGACATCAGAGGCCTGGGAATGCCTGAGGATCTGGTTTTTGTTATAAGCGACAACAGAGACCTTACCGATGAGGAAGAAAGCATACTCTTAAGATACAGTCACGAAAAGATATCGATCGGGCCGTACAGCCTCCATGCAGACCACTGCATAATCGTTGCCCACAACGAGATCGACAGGAATACTCACTGAATCTTTTTATGCTGAACAGGCTATGACTGAATATGGCAGACCTACCTGAAAGGATACCGCAGCACAGACACTGCCGCAATTGCGGTAAAGCCTTCATCGGCGATGGCGAATTCTGCGGGGACGAGTGCAAGAATTCCGCAGGAGTGGTTGCGAAAAAGAAAATAAGGAATCTTTTACTTGTGTGGTTGGCCGTCGTCGGAGTAACAATAGTTGCTGTTGCCATATACTATCTTGCGTGATGCGGAAAGAATTATTTTTATCATGAAATTCAATTCATAAGAAATAGTGTGGTAAGTAAATGATCTCTATCGTTGCCGGTACTTTCAACATCCTGCATGAAGGTCACAGGAAATTGATAGAGAAAGCTTTCGAGGTTGGTGACAAAGTCATGCTGGGCATAACAACGGATGATATGGCCTCAAGCATGAGAGCAGAGATCATACCCCTTTACTTAAGAAAAAAAGAACTTGAAAGATTTCTTAGCAAGATGAACAAACCATGGGAGATTGTGGAGATAAACGATATCTATGGGCCGAAAGAGATGGTGGATTCTGCAGACATCATCGTCGTGTCAGAAGAGAGCAAGAAGAATGCCGAAGAATTGAACCGCGAGCGCGGTTCAAGAGGGATAGGACCTCTCAGAGTCGTTGTCGTCCCTTTCGTTAACGCATATAATGAAGCGAAGATCAGTTCAACAGGGATAATGAGCGGAGAGTATTCGAGGAACGGCAGCAATGATGCTATCCGGATAGCTGTCGGGTCAACCAACAGAGTAAAGGTAGAAGCGGTCCGTACCGTCATGGAAAAGGTCTTCGGCAATGTGATAGTGATCCCCGTGGACGTAAAAAGCATGGTCCCCGACCAGCCGAAAGGACTTGAAACACGAACAGGCGCCGTGAACCGCGCTGTATCCGCACTCGGCAGCAATGATCTTTCTGTCGGGATAGAGGCCGGCGTGTTTCCTACGGAGGACGGCCTTTATGATTTCCAATATTGCGCCATATTAGACAAAAGCGGCAAGATGACCATCGGAGTTGGCCCCGGTTTCAGGTATCCGGACGATGTTGCCGCTTTAGTTTCAGAAGGCATGGCCGTGGGCAATGCCATACACAAGCTTTACGGAGATTCCGATATAGGGAAGAGGCAGGGGGCTGTCGGACTGCTGAGCAAAGGGCTGCTGGACAGAAAGACCCTGACGGAGCAGTCTGTGACCGCGGCCATGATACCTCGTATGGAACACCTTTGATCCCGCTTATCAGCTTTTTATCAGAGATATCGCTTTTTCAAGGACCTTGTCGGCATGCCCATCTACTTTTACTCCTTTCCACGCAGCTTCGACAATGCCGTCCTTTCCGATAATGAATGTGGACCTTATGGTCCCTCGGACCTCTTTGCCATACATCATCTTGGTTCCCCACGCTCCGGCTCTTTCAATCAGATCATGCTCTGGATCGCTTAGGAGTTTCACTTTCAGAGAATTCTTCTCTTTGAACCTCTGATGGGATGCGATGGTATCCTTGCTCACACCTATGATCGGAATATTCCTTAGCATGAATTTCGGATATAGCGCGGTGAAGTCCGATGCTTCTTTCGTGCATCCGGATGTCGAATCTTTCGGATAGAAATAAATGACGTATCTTATGCCGCTTAAGGACCTGCTGTCGAATTCCTCACCGTTCTCATCCATGAGAAGGAACTGAGGGAATATGTCTCCGGCATTCATGATATCAGAACAGGCTCCCCGCTTTTTTATCGATAATACTTGAGAGATCCATCTCGAACAGCATTACCGGATGTGTCATCTCATAATCCGTTATTACCTTCGGAGATATCTCTCCGAAGAAACCTATCTCGCTTCCGTTGGAATGTATGAAAGCGCCTCTGCCGTCAATGAAGGTCCTGTATCCGCACGGAGATATCTTGTAGTCTATGCCCATCTCTCTTGCCACTGCCTCAGATATGGACTTTATTTCTGTGAAAGAGGTCTTTGACGCGGTGACCATACCGCATATGTGTGGTGTAGTGCGGTGATCGTCGGAGACGAAACCCACTTCGAATATCTTCTGCGGAAGGTCCCTGTGTTTGTTATGGCGAAGTATCCTCATCAGACTCGGCATAAGATACGATCTCAGACATGTATGGTCCTCCGTTATCGGATTCGTCAGGCATGTTGACATCTTGACGGGAAGACCGGATCTTTCAAACTCATCCTTCTGATTGCTGAGCGTAAGCGTGGTGACCTCAGTGAAGCCCAGCCCGATCATGATATCTCTCATCTTTTCGGAAAATGATGTTACCGGCCCCAATTCTCCGGACGTCTGCTGAGATATGTATGTTCCGCCGAAGCGCTCGAAACCGTAGCCTATGGCAACATCCTCAAAGATGTCCACCTTGTGCATCATATCCAATCTCGTAGAAGGTATCAGCACATCGACATCATCGCCTTTGACAGATGCTGACATGCCCATTCTTTCTATGGCCTCTTTTACGCCATTCCCTGAAAGTTCTACGCCGAGGAATCTGCAGCATTCTCTGACCGAGATCTGCATCTTCGACTCTCCAAGGTTCGGAGAGTGATCGTAGACACTGTTCACCATCTTTACTCTGCATATTTTTCCTCCGCGTTCAGCAAGCGCGGTGGCAACGATATCAAGCGCGCCCTTCACTGCTTTTTGATCATTGCCTGTGACATCGATGAATATGTTCTTTGTATGCGTAGTGACCGTGGTCAGTGCCCCGTTAATTATCGGAGGAAAAGACAATACGTCGTTGTTTTTATCAAAAATGATCGGATATTTTTTCTTTCCATTCAGAAGATGCGCATACTCTTTACCTTTGTCGTGGGACCTTAATATCTCGTTCAGATCCATTTTTTCCGTCCTGTTCAGAGGGACAAAAGAAACTTCATCTGGCCTCACCGCCGTATATCTGAACGGCGGCTTCACTTTGTCAAGGTCGTGAACGCCGATCGCAAGTTTGCTTCTTTTCCTGCCGATGGTCATATGAAGCTTCTCCTGAAGCTCCATCAGTGACCTTATCAGATCGTCAGTAACGTCGACATCTTTGACGATAGCGCACGCAAAACACGGCCTTACATCAAGTACGGATTCATCGACTGTAGCAACGGCATCCGAATCTTCAACAGAATATTTCTTCAGCCCGGGCTTGATGTCCAGGAATGCGCGAAGTGCTCTGGCAAGCCCTTCCACAGAGAACAGGTCCGGCCTGTCAGGGAAGAACTCTACCGACATATCTTCGCAGAAGCCTTCTGTTTGGTGCATGTCGGCACCAATAAGAGGTATCCTTTCTATCAAGACATCCTGCGGGATCTTCTTTCCCATCAGGGAGCAGAGGTCACTATATTTGAAATTTATAACCGGCATATTATCAGCGTCCGAGCTCCTGATGAGCTTTTCCAAGATGACCTGCAGCCTGTGCGGATATTGTCGACAACTCCCCGGCGAGGACCGTCACTGCAACGATCTCAGCGAGTTTCTTGGCTTTGTTGTCCCCGAGGCATCCGATGATACTCAACGCTTCCGATTGCGTCGGAAGCCTGGTGCCTCCTCCGACCGTTCCGACCTCGATGGACGGCATCCTCACCGAAATGTACAAGTCTCCGTCAACATCCTCGCACATAGTTGTGGTCATACTTCCGCTGACCACTTGTGCCGGGTCCTGCCCGGTCGCGATGTATATGGCCGCTACCATGTTCGCGGCGTGAGCGTTCGCTCCCATCGTCACGGAAAGGGAACTGCCGACCAGATTCTTTCTTATGCTTGTCTCTACGATAGAATCCGTCGACGCATGAAGTCTTTTTTCAACGACCTCTTTGGGGATGAGAGCTTCGGCAATGACCGACTTCCCCCTGCCACGGATCATATTGATCGCCGCAGCTTTCTTGTCACTGCAAAGGTTCCCGGACACAGACACCATGACCGCGCCTGTTCTGTTCTCTATCTCTCTGCATATGGCCTCTGTGGCGATCGTTGCCATGTTCATGCCCATAGCATCTCCGGTCGCGTAGGTAAAACGTATGAACAGGTTCTTTCCTGCGGGAAATGACTCGATCGATGTGAGTTTTCCATGATTTGTGGTCGTATCCACGATTGAAGAGAGAGCCTCAGTGTTATTCTCTATCCATTCCATTACTTTAACGCAGTGGTCAACGCCTTCCGTTCTGAAGACCGGCGCCCTTGTCATTCCATCCTGGAAGACCTTTACTCTGGCTCCGCCGCCGTCATTTATCACTGACATCCCTCTGGAGATTGACGCCACAAGCGCCCCCTCTGTGGTTGCCAATGGTACTATGAACTCTCCCATTGCAAAGTCACCCTTAATTATCACAGGGCCGGCAACAGCGAGAGGCATCTGGGTAGCACCTATCATGTTCTCGATGTTCTTGGAAGCCTTTTCCGGATCAAAACAAAACTTGGATATATTCTCGAGGTTGGTCCCTGTGGCTTTCTCAACAGCATTGCGTCTGTCATCAACATCGAAGTGGGTATATCCTCTGTTCTTCAGACCCTTCCTTTCTTCCATGTCCGTACAATGTTTTTTTAATAATATAAGTATCGAAGGGTTTTATAATAGAGGCGAGGTATCTAAAGCCATGGGCGAGACATCAGACAGGATAAAACAGAGAGTACCAAGGCCTGTGACCTATCTGAAAAGCGTCATTAACATTGATGAAGAAACAAAGCACGATAAGCTTGACAAGCTGATCGTGAAAGTGTTCCCGCCGTTTGTGATCATATGTGCGATATTCGCAGTTTTTTTGATAATCTATCTTAAAAACTATACTTTCCCAGGGGTGATTTTCGGACTATGCCTCGGGTTCGTTCTGGGGTTCACCGTATTGGGGGCGGCCTGCATGATCCTTTCAGACAGAGGAGTGATATCTGGAAAGTACGTTGTGCCTGCAGTTGTGATCCTTCCCGCGCTCGCAGCGGTCCTTTTGTATCTCGGAGGTTCACACATAGGGTTTAATGAATTCATCGTAAAATATTTCGATATCATCGGAAAGAACATGGACCTTGTATCTATCTTGATAGGCGTCTATTCTATCACTCTGATGGTGTTCTTTGTAGCATATGGGGTGGTGTCAGTGATAGTCGGCTACTTCAGAAGCTATTTCTACAGGGTTCTGAGGTCTTTGGAATCTCCTTCTGAAACAAGGAAGAACCGCATTCCCGAATGGCTCTTCCAGATACCGGATATCATTGATGTCAGATCTGTGGAATTGGATCCGGATATTGATGATGATAAGTTCAACACGAGGCTTTTTTTGAACATTGCATTCAGCCTTTTCCTGCTGGGCGTCGTGATATGCTCATACATTTTCATCAACCCCCTTTTCCTTCAGGTACTGCCGTTCGAAGAGATGTTTTTGATAGGCATGTTATTGTCGCTTTTCATATCGCCTCTGGTGATCCCCTGGAGCATTGTCAAATCCATCGGCGCGAAGGTAACATCCGATGCTCCGCGGGACTTCTATCTCTGGAAAGGCATGAGGGGGAGACTTTACCAAGGATTCTTTGCCATAACGTTCTTCATGATGCTTCTGACCCTATCTGTCTATCTCGGAATGGATTTCTCAAGGATCGCCGTGACATATCTGGGATATGTTGCATTCATGGGCGTATTGTCGATAATAACCTCATTCGTCTACGTGAACACATATTATATCGGATTCAAGAACGGCATCATAAAAAGCTACATTCTCTGGAAGGAGCAGTGACCGCTCACAAACATTATTATCACGCCGCAGTGTTCGTCTCTTTATGAAGGGTCCGGAGTATGAGGCTGTTTCCAAAGCAAAGAGACAAGCAGAAAGCGGCAATCCAAAGGGTGCCGTAAAAACTCTCGAATCGTATTTAGAGGAGGATCCTCACAACACAAAGGCCAGGATGCAGCTGGCCAAGACGCTTGTCTATGATGTGAATGATATTGATGCGGGGCTTTTTCAGATGGAAGTGGTTCTCGAATTGGAACCCGATAACACCGATGCCATGAGGGCTATGGTCACTGTCCTCGCGAAACACAAAAAGAATAATAAGAAGACGATGGAGATCTACGAGAAGCTGCTGGCCGCCGCTCCTGATGCCGATCTATACAATGCGTACGGTATCTTCCTCAGGATACAAATGACGGATTTCAAGAAATCCGCCGAATATTACGAAAAAGCAATATCATTGGACCCAAAGAAGCCGGAATATCGGCAGAACTATTCCGTACTTCTGCTCAACGATCTGAAAGATTATGAAAGGGCAAAACACGAACTCGAGGTGCTTATGAAACTAGACCCGGATAACGTGTCCGCAAAGAAGAACTATGAACTTCTCATGAAAAAGAAATTCGACTCGAATGGAAACTTGAAGAAACGGCCCCTGTTCCGCAAATGAATATCGAGTGATAACAAAACTTCTTTTAATGCGTACTCCTGTGCACATACAGGTGAATATATGGAACTTAAAGGATCCAAAACAGAAGCAAACCTTTTGACTGCATTCGCTGGCGAGAGCCAGGCAAGAACAAAATACACTTACTACGCCTCACAGGCGAGTAAAGAAGGATTTAACCAGATCGCGGACATCTTTTTGGAGACCGCCGAGAACGAGAAAGAGCACGCAAAGCTCTGGTTTAAAGCTCTTCACGGCGGATGCGTGCCGGAGACTCTGGAAAACCTCAAAGATGCAGCAAGCGGAGAGAACTACGAGCACACAACGATGTACAAAGAGTTCGAAGCAACAGCAAGGAAAGAAGGATTCAACCAGATCGCAGATCAGTTCAAACTGGTCGGCGAGGTCGAAGCGGTACACGAGAAAAGATACCTCGAACTCCTTGAGAACATAAAGAAAGGCATGGTCTTCAAAAAGGACAAGGTAGTTGTTTGGAAATGCAGGAACTGCGGGTACCTTCACGTAGGGAAGGAAGCGCCGGTGGTATGCCCCACATGCAAACACCCCCAGTCGTTCTTTGAAGTACAGGCACAGAACTGGTAAACAGGCAGATCCTGCCTTTCCACTAAACATTGCCGTGCGAACGGCAATTTATTAATTATTAATCCCGAACTCGTGTTTCCTATTGTGAATGAGATATGCAATAATGAAACCGACGAATCCTATCAATATTATGAGTCCCAGCACAGCTGAGATTATGCATGTGATCAGAGCGATGATATAGAATTTCTTCAGGAACGAAAGGATGGCCGTGACCGCCGCCATCAGACCGCTTGCAAGAATGACGGCCCCTATTGCAATAATGAGATTGACAACATCGTCCTGAGTATACCCCAAGTTCAAAAACGTGTTCAAAGTGTCCTGACCCATCTCCGCTACCAAAGAATTAGCGATCGAGATCATGTATATGCCTATCAACGATGCGATGACCGCCCAAACGGCCGAGAGTATGACCACGACTATCAGTTTATTGCTTTTTTGCTGAAAGCTTCTCTGTTGAGTTTGCGATTCCGCTGCGTGATTCACATTAGCGCCGCATGATGTACAGAATGTATCTGATTCGCGCAGCGGGGCACCGCAGCTCGTACAGAAATTCAGACGGTCCTCATCCATTATATCGCCTTAATATCAAGTTGTCTATATAATAAATTAATTGGTCTTGTGAAAATATGCCTGCCTCAATGTAAAAAGATGAATAAACCTGGTAGCTGTTCAGAGAAACATATGGACGATCTGGAGAAACTCAAAACGGAGCTTTTCGCCTGCAGGGAATGTGCAGACCTTTTTGGTTTTGAACCCAGGCCCGTCTGCATGGGGAACTCGGGGGCAAAAATTGTGCAGGTAAGCCAGGCGCCGTCGGTCCATGTGCATAACACAGGGAGATCATTCAACGATATAAGCGGAAGAAGATTGAGAAACGAGTGGTATGAGATATCCGAGAACGTGTTCTATGACCCAGATGTCTTCTACATAACATCGGTCGGACACTGTTATCCTGGGAAGTCAAAGAACAAAGGAGATAATCCTCCGCCGAAGATCTGTGCTCAGAAATGGCTCAGTAGAGAGATAGACCTTGTGAACAATAAGATGTTCGTACTTGTAGGCAAAGCTGCGGCCGATTTCTTTTTTCCGAAGAGCGACTTCACGGAACTGGTGTTTTCCGACCATTTAATAAAAGGCAGACCTGCCTATGTGATACCGCACCCATCGCCCCTCAACGTAAGGTGGTTCAAAGAACACCCCGAATTTGAAAAAGAAAGGGTCGCGGCGATCAGAGAAGTTCTTCACGGTCTGATCTTTGATTGAATACGCCACGTCTTACGAACAATTCATATAGTTGGATAAAATACTCACTTTCACGGATATCATGAATTGATACTTGTCTTTTCATGCCGTGGCGGGAATTACTCCCGCAGGCCGCACGGGGGCCTGGCCGAACGTGCGGAGTCGACTTATTATCGTATTCTGTTAGCTATGCTTTTATATAACGTCCCTTATACCAAGCTTTGTGATTGTCAGGAATTTATTTCTTGGCAAAGACGAGGAATGAATATGGTAACAGTCTATGATGTTCCTGCTGAAGAACTCATACTCAAGACCGCAGAAAAACTGAAAGGGAACAACAAGATCGTCCCTCCAGAGTGGGCTGAGTTCGCAAAGACAGGCAGGCACACTGAGAGAGCACCCATACAGGAGGATTGGTGGTATACAAGAGCCGCATCCATACTGAGGAAGCTCTATGTAAAGGGACCGATGGGGTCCTCCAAACTCGCTGCAGAGTATGGCGGATTCGCAGACAAAGGTTCAATGCCGAACAGGGCAGTGAAAGGAAGCCGCAACATCGCAAGAAAATGCATGATGCAGCTTGAGGCGGCAGGCTATCTCCTGCCCACCAGCAAACAGGGCCGCATGATCAGCCCGGCTGGCCAGTCATTGCTTGACAACACTGCAAAAGAGGTCTTCGACGAGAAAAAGAACTGAGGTGTTTAAGCATGGAAGACCCTGAATTGGAAGCACTCAGAAGAAAAAGAATGGAAGATGCCATGGCGCAGCAGTCGAACCAGACCGCTCAGGATGAAAAGGCCAAGCAATTCGAGATGCAAAAACAATCCATACTCAGGCAGATACTCACGCCGGAGGCAAGAGACAGGCTTGCAAACATCAAACTTGCAAACCCCGAACAAGCTAATGTCGTAGAAATGCAGTTGATCCAGATCGCACAGAGCGGAAGACTGCAGAGTGTCATCACGGATGCCATGCTCAGAGACATTTTACAGAAGATCGTCCCTCAGCAGAGGGAGATCAAAATTGAGAGGAGATAACTATGTCCAGTACAAAACCGCCCGCAATGAAAGGCAGGCTAAACAAGAAAGTTAAGCAGAACCGCCGTGTACCCGCATGGGTCATGATGAGAACAAACAGGCAGTTCGTGCGCCACCCCAAGAGAAGGTCATGGCGCATGACAAGATTGAAGGAGTGAGAATATGGCTGACGAAATGGAAAGAATAATAACCATACCGCTCAGGAAGACAAAACAGGCCCCGCGCACAAAGAGGTCTGCCCGTGCTATAAAAGAGATCAGAGCCCACATCATGAGACACATGAAGGTCGATGAGGAGAACGTTTGGATAGACGCGTCGCTCAACGAGAGGGTCTGGCAGAACGGGATAAGGAACCCCCCTTCCAAGGTGACCGTCAAGGCCGTCAAATTCGATGACGGACTTGTAGAGGTCTCCCTCGCAGAGTGAACACAATGATGAGGCTCTCCCGTTGCAATGGCAGTCCGAATATAGGCGTCTATGCATCAGTGAACGAGAGCCTGTCCCTTGTGGCTGCAAACTCCGCATCCAGTTTCGTTGAGGATATCGAAACGGTACTGGGTGTGGAGACCATTTTAACAACCGTATCAGGTTCCTTTGTTGTTGGTTCGCTGATAAGGATGAACTCCAACGGTGCCGTCGTATCAGGGATGATAGAAGAAACGGAACTTGAGAGGATCAGAAAGAAGATCCCCGTGATGGTGCTTCCGGACAGGGTCAACGCGGCCGGAAACAATATTTTGGCAAACGATAACGGCGCGATCATAAACCCAAAATTGAGCGCGGCCTCTGAAAAAAAGATCGCTAATATCCTTGGAGTGGAGGTCGTAAGATCGGCCATAGCCGGCTATGATACGGTAGGTTCGGTCTGCATCGCAACGAACAAAGGGTGCCTTTGCAATGTTGACACAAGCGATGAGGATATGAAGCTGATACGCGACATCCTCAAAGTGGAACCGAAGAAAGGTTCAGTGAACCATGGTTCCAGATATATCGGCTCGGGTATCCTTTGTAACTCAAAAGGAGCCATTATCGGCGACGAGACGACCCCGATAGAAATGGGCAAAGTAGAGGACGGTTTGGTCCTATACTGATCATCTGTCAAAGACCCAGATGCCGCTGAATTCACATATGTCTTCTGACGAGAGTTCTACTTCGTTGCCGACGTAAAGTATCTTGTCCTGAGGCACGCCGACCAAGAACTCATCAAGCGTCTTCAGGGGGATGGTCAGTCCGCCCACCCTATAGTGCATCGGGACCACTATCTTCGGTTCGACGATATTTAGGAACTCCTTTACCTTAGCGATCGGGAATGTGAAGATCTCGCCCACCGGAACAAAGATGATGTCAACATTCTTCAGAGCCTTCAGCACATCGTCGGATGGGATATCCCCCAGATCGCCGCAATGACATATCGATATGCCGTCCATAGTGAATTTGTAGATGGTGTTCGTCCCTCTGACAGAGCCGTTACTGTCGTCGTGGAATGAAGGGAAACCTTCAAACTCGATACCTTTGATTTTGTGTTTTCCCCTTTCGGCGAAAAGGTATGAGTGCTCGTTCTTTATTATTCTCAGTGCGTTGTGGTCAAAATGGTCATGAGATATGAGAACGATGCCTGCGCTGGATATAGGGGGTTTTATTCCTATAGATTTTCCATCATGCGGATCCATAATTACAGAGTTCACAGAATCGAATAACTCAAAACATGAATGCCCGTGCCACCTTATGCGCATGCTTTCATCATACTGATACGGGTAGAAAACATTTACCCTGAATCTCATTGAGGTTTTCCGTATTTTTATTGGAAAACAGCTTTTTTACCGCATCCTATTATATTTATAAAGCAATCATGTGGCAATGAAGAAAACATTGGTCCTCGTTGTGGACAGGGATGACGACTTCGGCGTTAAGGGTGGGATTGAAACACCCGTTATCGGCGTAGAAGAATGTCTTGTCGCTGCGACAGCGTTGGGCGTAGCTGATCCAGAGGACTCCGACGTGAATGCCCTTTATGCGGCGATCAATATATACAAGGATATAAGGGCCGAAGGCAACACGGAAGTAGAAGTGGCGCTGATAGGCGGGAATGAAAAAGTGGGCCACAAATCAGATGCGGCCGTCGTGGATCAGCTTGAAGAGGTGCTCAGAATGATCTCTCCGGACCGAGTCATACTTGTTGGGGACGGGGCCGAGGATGAATACGTTTACCCGATAATATCGTCGAGAGTTCCGATCGATTCTGTCAAAAAGGTGTACGTGAAACAGGCTCCTGGGCTGGAGGGTACGGTATACATAATATCCAAGATTCTGGAGGACCCCGCGAAGAGGAAAAGATTCCTTGCCCCCATCGGACTTATAATCGTTCTTATTTCGCTCATCTATATGGTGCCTCCGCTGATGGACTGTATTAACAACGGATCTTCTTTCTCGAACGTAACTACTCCTCTTGTCGTCTTCCTTATAGGGATATTCATCATGCTCTATGGATACAACACGCCGGAACTTCTCTCCGTCTGGAGCAACAAGTGGGTATCAGGGATTAAAAGCGGCAGCGTCACCGTCACCTTCTTTTTGGTTTCGTTGCTTTTTGTGTTTTTAGGATTGGTTGTTGGGTATCTCTCCCTAAGCGAATTGTATATCCCCTCATTTCTGCAGGGGGCGCTGTGGTTCGTATCCAATGCCTTATGGCTGATGATATTCGCGGTTCTGATCTACCAGATAGGCGATCTCGTAGACATGTATGTCTCAACAAAAAGGATCAAACTCAGTTTCATCATCGGGAGTATCAATTTGGTTGCGATCGGATTGATAACAACCGGTGCGTTGGATATTGTTTTAGCATATTTCGACATGGGAATGAAGAGCAACATCTTCTTTGCGATGGAACTGATAGCCGGCATAGTTCTGGCCCTTCTGTCCGCACTGTTGCAGCGCCATATGAAAGATGCCATTGAAGCCGCTGAGAGTATAAAGGACGCGAGCGGGGATGTTGCCTGAAGACTGGGAACCGATCTACAAAGAGATACTCGAGGTATTTGGATATGACAGGGCATCGGATGAAAGTTCGGCGCGTCTGCTCAAAGCGGTCATGATGAATTCCGATCTGATATCAGATGACGACATCGTGATGCAGAGAAAGGCAACGGTCTTCGGGGGCAGCGACGGGCTGGAAGAAGACATTAGATGTTTTCCGCCGCAGGGTACTCTTATCGCATCGGGATCCTCGGTGGATAGGTTAATGGATGCGGGCATAACTCCGGACATAGTTGTTACCGATCTTGACGGCGAGATATGGCCTCAGATCGAGGCCAGCAAAATGGGCGCGGTGACCTTCATACACGCCCACGGGGACAATTCGGAGCTTATCCAAAAATATGCGCCGGAATTCCTGGGCCCTATTGTCCTTACGACACAATCAAGACCGGACAACATCGTATCCAACTACGGCGGTTTCACGGACGGTGACAGAGCGGTGTGCATCGCGAGGCACTTCGGAGCTAAGGACATCCTTCTGTTGGGATTTGATTTCGATAAGCCCTCAAAAAAGGAAATGTCTGATCCTAAGATCAAATCCCTCAAACTGTGGTGGGCGAAGGAAATAATATTCAAACATAATGAACGTGGGATATCGATTAAATGTCCGGTTACTGTGTCGGATAATTCATTCTGACGTATTTTTGTGATCTTTATTGGGGCAGGAGTTCAAAGTTCGTCCTTTCTTTTGTTTATTTTAAAGTTTTAATTATAATTAAACCAGCAAAGCTGGTTTAATATATATTAAATAATAAAAATAGTGAAAGAGATGCGTGTACGGCGAGGATGAAATAAAGCCCGTCCCCCAAAGTTTCCAGACAAAAGGGACGGGCTGCCATCTTCCTTACCGGGACGGCTCAGATATGGCTGATAAGGGATGCACCAGGAGAAATATAACAGGTTGGGGGAAG
>Ga0123357_10002943_pt1 | contig 19246 bp, 16 predicted proteins | sample TergutEmb28metaG_FD_89873 | JGI IMG/M metagenome (GOLD analysis project Ga0123357, IMG submission 89873) | Embiratermes neotenicus P4 segment gut microbial communities from Petit-Saut dam, French Guiana - Emb289 P4 | ecosystem: Host-associated > Arthropoda: Insects > Digestive system > Gut ...
AGTAGAAAGAAAAAAAAAAAAAAAAAATTAAAAAAAAACAAAAAAAAAAAAAACATACATTAGAAAAAAAAAAAAAAAAAAAAAAAAAAAGCCCCAAAGCTCCACAAATTCTCGTGTCTCCAAGATAAATGTCTAAACTGATAACTAATACTACAAGTCAATGAAAAGAAGCTTATTTGACGTACGGTAGTCACCTTGCCCATTGACCAAGGTGAAGAGGACTTTGTCTTTGTCAGGTGTGGCCCCCTTCAATGTGATGGTTACAGTTGGTTCAGTTCCATTGGCTTCCATCACCCTCTTGATTGTTACCATCTGAGGTGGCTGTTGCAAGGTAGCAGAAGTTGCCTGTGTATGAGCATTTTCACCAGTAACACTAATACCTTCTGCTTTGCCGTTATTTCCCTGCTCCACTAATAAAGAATCTGATTTCTTTGCATTCTTATTTCCTTTCCCAGAGTTATTGCGACTCGACGAAGATGGGTTAGGACCAACACCATGTGAACCAGAAGTATTGACTACAGTTATTGTAACTTCTGGTTTTTTATTCTGAAGCTCTTCAAGTCTTTGTCTCTCTGCTTCTTCCTGATCTTTCTTCTCCTTCTCCTCCAACTAGAAAAAATAAATATACCATGAAAAATATCCAAATCATTTAGTTATGAACTTTTAAAACTAACCCAGTTAAAGGTACCATAAATGAATTCACTGAAAGCCCTACTATGCACAGCTCAGTATAAAGCTGTTTAATCGGGGGTGCATAAATTCTGGGCACCAGGCTGACTAGATTTTGTACATGGGCACCTAATATTTGTGCTATCTCAGTACAGAGCTTGTTTCATATTACCCCTCTGGCAGCTAGAATTCTGAGATGGCTCCCAAATTTTTGGAAAACATGTGGACTCCAGATTTTACAATTAATATACCATTTAACATTTATGTCACTTAATCCAAACATATAATGTATCATAGAATTTAACCAAGAGTACTCGTATTTCAGACTACCATAACTATCACTACAAAGACATTCAACAGATAAAAAAAAAATTTATGACAATTTCAAAATTAAGCACCTGGATCTCTGACCTGTCGGCTGCCTGTTTCCTGCTAATAAATCACTATTAATTCACCAGTCTCAATTATGACCTAGTAGTCCAGCCATATCACACTAAATGGTAGCAAGTGCAATACATTAGGCTGTCTAATGGTGTATGGTATTTGCAGCCTGTCTGTAGGAGGAGCACATGAAGGTGAAATATTCAAGATTAATTACCAATATCAATACTGAAATTTCCCACATTGGTCTTACACAAGTACCACTGGTGATTGGCTATACGGTGTAAAAAGGCTGTTTGTAATTTCAGTAAGCTTATATTATTCAAAGCCACAAAGTATGCAGAGAATGAAGGACAATTCCCACACACAACAAAGTCAATACAAAAGTACTCACCTTTTTCTGCTTCTGCCTGGCCTTTTTGGCAGCTTTCTTAGCATCTTTACATTTACTTGACTGATTCCCCTCTATAAAATCCAGCAATGCTTCCAGGTCTCTGGGATCCTTCACAGGCTGTGGAAGGGACTCAGCTGAGTCCTGCTTGGTGAGAACTGGACCTGTTGTTGGTGCAGAAGGTACGGACGAAGTTCCTGCAGCAAACACTGTACTTGGTTTCACTGAAGTTTCTGCTGTCCCAGGTGATGGTGCTGCCCCAGCTTGTGGTATGGCAACACTTCCTGTCCCACTGGTACCACCAGCACCATTACTGCCTACTTTACACTTTGCTTTTTTCTTTGTAAGGAGGAGTCTTAAGCGTTCTCTCATTTCTTGATAATTACGACTCACAGGAGCAACAGATGGCTGTAAGGGAATGCAAAATTGTTGGAACTCAAGACACCAGTAACATGTGCTAAAATGTAATTGAAATAGTAACTAAAGAGTGCCCATAGTTTAATCCTCTGGAACGTCCAGTGGAAGCTGCTGAAGGCTGGTGAAAGATATGCATCAGAAAGACTAATAAATGCCATCAGCTTAACCCAATGTTAGGTTCCAAAAGGTTAATTTTATTTAACATTAATATTACATGGTGGGCTGGGTAGCTCAGTCGGTATAGCGACTGGCTACAGGCTGGACAGTCTGGGGATCGAATCCCGGTGAGGTGAGATTTTCCGCACCTGTCCAGACCGGCCCTGGGGCCCACCCAGCCTCCTGTACAATGGGTACCGGGTCTTCCCCAGGGTAAAGAGCGGGCGGGGCGTGACGTTGACCCCTCACCCCCTTCTAGTGCCGTGGTCACGAAACAGTACAGCTATACCTCTACTCCCCCTATGGGCCATACAGTCTGTACAGAGCCTCAGTGCCTGTACAAGGGTGCACTTTACCCTTTTTTAATATTACATGTTTCACCTTGACCTAAGAGCATACAGTTTATAATTTTAATATGTGTGGTAGGTTCAAATAATGACTGAAGCTTCTATTTGTAGACAGCACATGTGCAAGAACTGAAATACAAGGAGAAACAAACTTTATTAAATATGGTTGGCTATACAACAATGAAAACACTGAACTCAGCGTCAAGTGGGAGTCAGCAAAACCATCCTAGAAACAAGTCCCTTAAAGACTTCTGTTTTCATATTCTGGAAAGAAGTAGCAACAGTGTCCATTGGTGACTCCATGCAAGAAACAGGAAGGGAGAAATGGACAACAGTGCACAGACCTCAAAATGAGTATTTAATTAGAAGTGGTACGAGACAGATTAGCTTCACACCACAGAAGAGAAGAGGGAAAAGTGCCAACAAATTCCTTGAAAAGAGAATTTGAGAGTAGCTGAAAATGCATAATATACCATGTGAAGAGAATATTCTTAATTCACTCAACATTATAAACAGTGAAAAATGGAAACATGTACAATTCTGACGAACTTGTCAAATATTTCAGTTACCTCCATACCATCGTAATTAGATGACTGTACTTGTGTAGGCTCACATAAAGCACACAGTTATATCCATACATTTCGAGTGAAATTCCAAAACAAGAACGGCAAAATAAGCATACATAAATACAATACTTTCCCACACAGAATTATTACATTACTTTTTATCTTTAAAACTCAATTTTCATCTAAGGCATTAATATCACACACTTCTTTTTAGCTGTGAAAAATCTCAGAACAAACTACTGATGTTACATTTTGTATATTTTGTGTAAAAGTTTTTCACATAATAATGAAAAGGGTTAGTTAAATAACATGAGCGGCAATGTACAGATAACGTAACTCTGAGGTGCGTTCGTGCAACCACTGTTGCAGTACAAAAGCACTAAGTATTACATATTCAGAATGTGTATTTGTTGCCTCAGGTATCCAGCATGCAATCCACATGTGCAATATTGTCACATATGGCCTGTCCTGCTCTACAACATTCTTCCACACTATCACATAAATAGTGGGGGAAGGGGGAACATATTTTGATTTTCTCTATGCCCTTTGTCTGAAACATTTTTCATTCCAAGAAGAACTGAGTGAGACATGATCAAAAATATATATTGGTTTTCATGTAAGGTACTGTTACACGTATTCTTGTCCAATTTTAACAAAACTTTAATTTTGACAGATTTTCAAAAACACTCAAAACAAAATTTCATGAAAATCCACCCAGTGGGAGGCGAGCTGTTCCACGCGGGAGGACATACATGATGAAGCTAATAGTCACTTTCACAACTTTGCAGATGTGCAGAAAGAGTCACCAGGTTTCTCTCTCAGTCTGCATCAACAAAATATCTGCCATGAATACAAGTGTCAACTGTCACTATAACAAGGAACAAATAATGATCTCACCATGCCATGACCAAACACTTCACAGTAACAGCAATCACAGTGACGAGAATCTCGCTGAGTTGATGTTGTAGTGGAACTTGAACGTTCTGAGCAAGTGTCATCTTGACTTGATGAATCCTCCAGGTCAACCACCTCACTGTCAGGATCTGTAAATAAAACCAACATATTTAATTACCCTTGTAATTGTGCCAAAGCAACATCAATACACTTATCTTTACTTAGGACCAATTGTTTTGCCTCCTTCACTACCCAATATGTACCAAAACAGGTATCTCCCAAACCCAATTCAACATCCAAGCTCAAAACATTTCACTGTTAGATGCAATGTCCAACCAAATGTAAACTTACAGTCAGTACACGCCACCCGCTTGATTGGTTCAATACTCCCACCATTCCTGAGACTCTTGTGGCATGAATGTGCAGGAACCTTAGAAGCAGCAGTGCCAGATGTTGCTCGATGCGGTGTTGTGCTTGTGGCAGCAGACTTGACTACATCAGGCAGGGGTTGATGACTATGGGTATGGGAGTGCCCTGGGGGGCTGGCAGTCTGTGTAGTGGAATGCCGGACTGAGGAACTCACAGAACTCACAGGATGGTGATGACCATTTGCAGACGGCTGTTGGGAGGCAGCAACAGCGGGACTCCGTTTCACAGAATTCTGTGAGAGCTGCTGTCGTGGTAATGCTGACTGGGTGGCCACGCTCCCAAGTGACTTCTGCTGAGCCACTCCCACATGTTGCTGGGGGTGAGTCTTGGTTTTATTTGGGCTAGTTTGTGTGGAAGCAGAACTCTGCATGTTTTGTAAAGGGACTTTACCATTTCCAACATGTTCCCTACAAGGAGCTCCCAGTTTTACTACAGAGTCTCCTGATGCTGGAATGGTTTCCTTTGTCACAGCTGATACCAGCCCAGCAAAGGACTGCTTATGTGCCTGTGGGACGGATGTGGGTGTTTTGGGTGCAAGGGGTGAGGTTCCAGGACTGGTAGTGGATTTCGGATGATTTGGGAGAGGTGCTGCTGCAGTAGGAGGACTTGATGGTGGTGGAAGAACCTCTAGAGGTAGCAGATCAGTCACAGTTGACACTGCAGGACTTGCTAACTGAGACTGAAGTAAATGAACTGGCTTTGTCTCAGCAACTGTTGTAAGCTGTAAGATCAAATATCATGTTAAAATAAACACAAACCTACAAAAACACTAAAAACTGCAAACTTACCAATTTCATTGCTCACACAAATATCATATTTGAACCTGTTTCTATAACAGAGGGAAAATGTTTACAGTAGATCGAACTGTTGACACAATGCAATAACTCTCAAGCCCCTCTTACTGGAACTTAAATTCATACTATCACACCACCCTGATGAAACATACAACAGTGCTTTGTCTTCTTATTATATCCACAACTTGCCTCCTTGAATGTGGCACTTCAACATATGAAAAACATAAACATGACACAAAATGTTTATATCATTAATGCCTCTAGCCAATGTCCTATACAGCAAAGAACTGTCCGTTTATCATTTTCTATATCCTTCCCTTGCCCAGAAGGCAAAGGAAATGTGATAATGATTATGATGATGATAATGACGATGACAGTGAAAAGATGACGAAACTGACACCCCCACCACCACCACGATCACCATGATTAATACACAGTTAAACCTCTATCCATTTTTTCCATACGCATTATTTTCCTGCATTTAAAGGGGTTTTTTTAATATGGTCCCTTAAGGAACAATGGACAGAGGTTTCGCTGTATAAACATCACAAGTCAATACAAGGCAACGATACTGAACACACACCGAAGTGTTGGCAAAGTACCATGCACATTTTGTTAAACTGCATGAGGCCAAAAAGTGCTGAATCACCGTGGATGACATAAACTGAAATTATGGTATTTTTTTAATTATGCATGCACTGTTTTCCCATGTAAGTTCAGCCTATTAACATTCTGTAATCACAGTAAGATGTACGAGGCACGTTTTTAAAGTAAGGTCCGGTTTGAAATTGCCGCCAATCGGCTGTACGGTGCTGGAGCACGCATGCGCAGGATCATACATGTGTTCATTAGCTAATATCTGCCATTTTGTCGCAGGTCGATCCTTGTTTTATGTCAAGAAAGACTGAATCACAATGTGCGCTGCGATAAATAATCCCACCAGCTATGAAGTTCGCACTGTGATTCGGTTTTTGTTAGCAAGAAACAATAATGTTGCCGAAATTCACAGGCAACTTTGTGAGGTTTATGGGCTGAACGTTATAAGCGAGAGTAAGGTTAGGCAATGGTGTCGTTTGTTTAAAGAAGGGCGTACAAATGTCCATGACGAAGAGCGCAGCGGTCAGCCTAGTGTTATCACAGACGATTTGATGGAAAAAGTGAACACAATAATTCGTGGAAATTGTCGCTTTACAATTTCCGAACTGTCCCTCGAGTTTCCACAAGTTTCAAGATCAGTGAATTACGATATTGTGTCAGAGAAGCTAGGCTACAAAAAACTGTGTGCCAGATAGGTGCCGAAAATGTTAACAGACGAACACAAGCAGAAACGCCTGGCTGCAGCTCATCAATTTTTGCAACACCATCAAATTGAAGGAGATCAGTGTTTTGACCATACTGTCACTGGAGATGAGACGTGGATTTCCTACACAAACATCGAGTCAAAGCGACAGTCAATGCAATGGCGCCACTCATCGTCCCCGAAAGCAAAGAAGTTCAAGCAAGCATCTTCAGTCAGAAAAATCATGGCCATGATCTTCTGGGACAGAAAGGGGATCTTGCTTATTGATTTTCTAGAACGTGGATTGACAATTAACACCGATGCTTATTGTGAAACTGTGAGGAAAATTCATTCAAAACAAAAGTTGTGGAATGCTATCCAGTGGGATTGTGCTTTTGCATGACAATGCGCGACCTCATACCACAGCTCGAACTGCTGAACTGCTATAACAATTTTGCTGGGAAGTTTCTGACCACCCGTCCTACAGCCCCGATCTCGCGCCAAGCGACTACCACCTATTCATGCATCTAAAGAAATGGCTTGCATCCCAAAGCTTTGAAGACGATAGACTGAATACAGGTGTTACCACATGGTTCAAGTTGCTGGCGGCAGACGTCTTTGACACTGAAATAAGGAAGCTGGTGCCACAATACCAAAAATGTGTGGAGGTCAGAGGGGACTATGTGGAAAAATAAGGTAAATATGTAGATCTCTTTTGCCTGTGATAAATAAATTTTATCTCTTAAGCGTTATTTTTAATGGCTGACCGGACCTTACTTTAAAAACGTGCCTTGTAAAATCCATCAGAACCGGATGTGAGGGCTGAAGCAGATCACTTCCTCATGGTGGTTCCTGGATAACGAACCACATGATCAACATCTTGGTCACCCACAATCATACACAAGCACCATTATCAGCAGCAGCACAGTGCATGATGGTAGAACTGCCAACACCAGAGAGTGGATGATGATGATGAAGAGGAGGGAGGAGAAGAAGAAGAGGAGGAGGAGGAGGAAGAAGAAGAAGAGAAGAAGAGGAAGAGGATGAAGAGGAAGAACAGGAAGAGGAGGAGGAAGAGAAGAGGAAGAAGAAGAGGATGCAGAGGAAGAAGAAGCTGAAGGAGGAGGAGAAGAAGAGGAGGAAGCAATTTAAAGCTGATCCAATGGCAAATCTTCTTGTATTTTCTTGAAAAACAAACCTTCCATAATTAACTGATATGTTCTTGGCATCTGACTACCAGTATTCTACACATGCTCAACATTTTATTCTAGAGGTAAAGAAGGATGTGACTGAGGATCAAACTTAGCACTCGCTGGAATGACATTCTAGTGCTATACTCCAACACCACAATGTCCCCTCTGTTCACAACACTTCTGTGTACAATTCCTCAGTATCCTTACCTGAAGCTGATCTTGAAGGTGAACACCAAGGCGTGAATGTTTAGTTCCCAACTGTGTGAGAAGTGATGGATGTATGTTGTACAAGTGTGGGTACAGACTGCCAGCATCACCTCCTGTAAAGATTTTCCAAGCGTATGTTCTAAAATACAGAGTTTGAACCAATACACAAACAAAAAAAACCTGATTCATTACTACAGGACCCTGAAAGGTGAATGCCATCCGTGTGAAAAAAATACACAAAAATAATTCAACCAGTCCTGAGCATAACCAAATACGTGGTGTAGTCAATAAGTTCCCAGACTGAATTTTTCATGCTCGTACGGAGCGTAGTTACCACACGAGCCGCTAGAGGTATTATTCCCAAGGTATTATGGGCTAGTGTGCTGAAAGCAAGCTTTCTGTGAGCATCGTGTGTGACGTAACTCTAGCTTTTATCAAGAGGCGCAACGTTCTCTCTGCGATTATCGAGATGGCGGATTTCCGTGAACAAGCACTTGCATCAAATTCTGTTTCAGGTTAGGGAAAACTACTACACAATGTTATGAAATGTTGAAGACAGCTTTTGGGAAACAAGCTATGGGTCGTTCGCAAACATTTCAGTGGTTTTCCCGGTTTAAGGCAGGCAGAACTTCAATTGATGACGATTGCTCTGGTCAACCAGTGTCCAGTTCAACGCCAGAAATGATTGAGAGAGTGCGTCAGATTAACCACAACGATCGCAGTCGTACCATTGATGAAGTCAATATGCTAGTGGGAATTAGTCATGAAACTTGTCAAAAATTTAAACAGAAGATTTGAAGATGCGACGTGTCGCATCAAAGTTCGTGCCCAGAATCCTGAGTGTTGACCAAAAACAGCAACGACTTGACATTTGTTTGGACCTCAAAGAAAATGCTGCTAACAACCCCAGCTTTCTTTAGAATGTCATTATGGGTGACGAAACCTCGGTTTACGCCTACGACCCGGAAACCAAAACTCAATCCAGTCAATGGAAAATTCTGGCGTCACCTCGACCAAAGAAGGCAAGGCAAGTGAGAAGCAACACCAAGATTTGTTTCTTTGATCAGAAGGGAATTGTTCATAAAGAATTTGTTCCTCCTGGTCAAACAGTTAATGCCGCATTCTACATCAAAGTTTTGAAATGTCTACAGGAGAATATGCGAAGGAAGCGACCTGATCAGTGGCGGAACAACACATGGTTACTCCACCATGACAATGCGCCAGCCCATGCTGCCCTCCTGACTCGACGGTTTTTGGCTGAAAACAACATGACTGTGGTGCCACATCCTCCCTACTTGCCCAACCTTGCACCCAGCGACTTTTTCTTATTTCCAAAACTGAAAATGAAGCTTCAGCGGCGAAGATTTCAGACTGGCAGCGTCGCTGGGATCGTTGTCAAGCCTCAGAAGGGGACTACTCTGAAGGTGATGCTGGCCCCTAATGTCTAAGGTAAGCCTTTCTGTGTTTTAAGTCATCAATCTGGAAACTTATTGACTACCCCTTCTACAGCACCCCTTTAAAAGGTTTTCCTTGGAATCACATTGTATGAACATGCTAATAGGAAAAATACAAGGCAGTAATGAACATGAACAAAACAGTATATCTAAAATATAATATAAAATACTCGTAAATATAATACAGTCATACACAACTTCATAGATTATATTAGGTTATAATTCCAGCTACATGTTTCAGCCCAAATGTAAGGCCATCTTCAGGCGGATCTTTGAACAGGTGGAGTGTACAATTGATAATGCTTTCAATTTACGTCATATTACAAGAATTGGGTAAAATAATTGTCGTATGTTATGTAAAAAAACTTAAGATTAAAATTCAAATGTGGTCTTTTTATACAATAAGCATTAAATAAGACCTAGGCATAGATGGGTGGATAATATTAGGATGGATCTCCAGGAGGTGGGATGTGGGTACATGGACTGGATTGGGCTGGCCCAAGACAGAGACAGGTGGCGGACGCTTGTGAGTGCGGTAATGAATCTTCGGGTTCCGTGAAATGCAGGGAATTTCTTGACTAGCTGCAAACCAGTTAGCTTCTCAAGAAGGACTCTGCACCATGGAGTAAGTAAACAAGCATTAAACAAGAATTAAAAAACAGATACAGTAAACTTGACGGTTAGGTTATGGGGGTATACAGTGGTTGGGATTCGTTCTTATTAAAATAAGGTGGTGAAGTTTTCCTTCAAGAAGTATCTTCTGTATGATTTCTGACCATATACCCCATAACCACAGCATCAATTTTACTTTATCTGTTTTTTAATGCTTTTTAATGCTTACTGTATGAAGCACCACATTTGAATTTTGATCTTAAGTTTTTTATATAACATACCACATCTATTTTAACCAATTCTTGCAATACGAGATCTTGTAAATTGAAAGCATTATCAATTGTACACTGCACCTGTTCAAAGATGAGCCTGAAGATGGCCCTACAACTGGGCCAAAACATGTAGCTGCAATTGTAACCTAATATAATCTAATAGAATATAAGGATGTGTATGAATGTATTATATATATTTTAGCATATTCAACACAATAGGGATGTCTCACTTGAAAACATTATATCTTCGTATCAACTCAAAATGTAACACACATGCTCATTTGACATGTATGTTCTAATACTTCAAACAATGTACATAAAAGTTTGTATTTTTTTTTTGCTTAAAAAACTAGGGTGTGATGCATAATCAGGGGGATGTGGTTCTGAAGAAATATGAGGTCCAACACAAAAAAACAAAACCTACTCCGTAACTTGTGAATCAACAGTGAAAGATTGTGACCGACCAGGATGTTCAAGCACATCATTTACCGCTAACAACACGGTAAAAGTGCAAGATGTGATCTGTAAAGGCTGCAGGATGAGGTTTTGAGCAATAGCTAAGCTGGCTGCTTTAGACAGGGAAAGTTTTCGACGCATTTTAACTGATCACCTGAACAAAAACAACTTTGAAAGGAACTGTTCTGACCTTTTGCAACGTAATAAGAACAAACAGGATTTGTTGAAATCAGTAATTACAAGTGATGAGACTTAGATATTTGCATGTGACCTTGCAGCAAAGAGACAATCACAGCACTAAAAGTCACCAAACTCTCCAACAGAGAGGAAGAAAAAAAGTCACATGAGTTATTCCCATTTCAGTGCCATGCTGCTTATTGTTTTTGATATCCAGATTGGGTACCTAGTGACCAGACTGCCAATCAACACTATATCAAAATCTTGACTGAAGTGCAGGAATAACTGAGAAGGAAATGGCCAGGATTGTGAAGAAACGGGTGGATTTTGCATCAGAAAAATGCGTCAACCCATAACGCTTTGTTTGTAAAGCAGTTTTTAGTCAGTAATAACATTGCTGTGCTTGCTCACCCCCCTTATTTTCCTGATCTTGCTCCGTGACTTCTTCCTATTTCCAAAGATTAAATCCATGCTCAAGGGAGCCAATTTTGTGTTGGTAGAAGAGGTGAAAGCAAAAATGATAGCGCTCCTGAACAGTCGTAGAGAAAATAATCTGCAGCACTGCTTTGAACAGTGGCAGCATTGTATCCAGCTGTGTTTAAACTAAGGGGACTAATCTGAAGGTGATCACAAATGATTTTTTTTTAATTATGTAAATAAAAAGCCTTACAGGATCAGTCTTGTTATTTTTGTGTCAGACCTTGTATAGCACACACACTTATGCTTATGTATATTGTGACAGAAATCTGTAGCTATAAGTTTGAAACACAAACATAGCATTTAATTTATTTTCTAAAATTCATTTAAAAGTAGGAATATGTAAATTATGAAACTACATACAGTACAAAATACTAGTTTGAAATAGAGAACAGAGTAATTTGTAGGGGTATTCAGAAGCTCACCTCCTCCAGTACCATGAATATGTGGATATAAATGAAAGCCCCCAGCATGCAAGTTAAGATTGACAGCTGATGCTCCTCCCGGTACACAAGTGTGACATTCATAGCTTTCCATAAGCTCCATCTGAAATAACAGCAATAACACTGCTCAAACTTCAGAATTTATCAGAAATAGTTCCCAAACTTCAAACTGACTGTTTCCTACAAAACTCTCAAATAGTATGGGGAATTCAAAGCCAGATGCAGGGTAAACTGCACAATCTTCTGTATGGATAGATGGAGGAAAGGGGAATATGAACATACGTGTGCTCTCTCTCTCTCTCTCTCACATAAACACACACAAGGTTGCACAGAGGTCTTCAGCAACACATGTCTGATACAGAAGTAACTACCAAAAGTTAAATGGGAAGAAAGGGCCTTTAAGTAACTGAAACAGGCTTTCTACCTCTTAACGATATTGCCTAATCAAACCTTTAATGAAATCACCTTGAAGTGGCAACAAGTTTGGCTAATACACATTCCACTCATATAAAACTGTCGCAGAGTGCGGAAAACCTATGCTTTTACAAAATCGAAGCCTTGTGTTTACTTTCTGGTAACTCAGTATGGCAAATTCAAAATTCTGCAACTTTATAATGTAGAACATACACTTCTGGTTACTTGTGAAGCCATTCAAGAAGTCAGTCTGGATACACATACTTCTGCACATACTCTGGAGCTGACCATCAGAAATTGTGTAAGTTATAAACATGTCATGCTTATCTTCCAAATGCATTTCACTACCAAAGGGAAAAGTGAAGATGAAGTGCTTCACCTGCTGTGAATGGTTATACCGCCCGCCCGCACGCACGCACGCACACACACATAAAAAGGATGAACACGGTTCTGGTTTCATTGTGCTCACACACACACACACATGTGCACGCACGCGCGCACACACACACATATATGTTTACTTGCCAAGGAAGTCTACAGAACTATAGAGTTCACTGAACTCACAAATTGGTTATGTTCCTTGGCCTCTGAACACAGATACTACTCCCTTCAAACATCCACCATTATCTCCCATTACCTCCACTAGTCACCACATGCCTAGGCCTCCCTTTTTACATGACACTTGTGTGACCTGCCACCTCTGCTATCCAACTACCTGCTTCCATTGGCCCTCGCACACCATCATGATGAACCCAAATGTGCCTCTAAGTTACACTCACAAACAAGAAGAGAATATTACATTTATGGGCACACAAAACAGTACTTTCTCCACAGCTGTACTGGTCAAAGAGAGGATACATTCACTGTATTCTTATTTCCAAGACAATGCTTACATGTGTCATGAGTGGGGCAGTGCACACATGACATTCACAACTCTGCTGCTGAGCTGATGCAAGCTCTGGTCCCTCTGAATCCCCTCCTCCAACTGCACCTTCACTCACAACATCAGGTTCTGACGGAGATTCTGGAGGCTGCTCACTGCCTTCACCCTCAAGCCGGTACTCTTGTGTAACATCAACTTTATGACTGCAAATACAAACAAATATAATTTTAGCTGAATGTTCATCACATGAAACACAGATATCAATGGTCCATTAATATAGCCTTTGGTCACATCATGTACCTGGTGCACGTCACCATAACAAACACAAGGAAACAATATTGTATGTTGCCACACCTCACATTTCCACTGTTTATTTTTCAGCAAGACACGATTCTTTTTCCCACTGGTCAACCATCCAACAGCAACAAAAGCAGGTTAAGCAAAAGTGAAAAACACACTAACCAAACGTTCAATGAAGATGTTCATGAAAGTAATTAATTAGGAAAACCTATAGCATTTCCTGAACATTCTTTTACAATGGCACTTCAGACACTCTTGTATGTAAATTAATTTAGGAATAAAAATATGGATACAAATATGTATACTTGAGCACTCACCAGTCAGTACAGACCCTGATTTTCAGTGTCTGTCTCCACGTATACCATTATTTCGTGGATCCAGAGAATCTTCACATAGAGGACGCAGAACTAAGCAAGAATATAGCCACTTGAGGCTATTACCTGTACAATGGGCCCGGTGAATCTGGCGGTGTGATAAGACCACCACAGGTCAAGAGATGAGTAACGGCACATTCATCACATGGACAGCCCCTACGTGAGCTACAACCAGGGCAGTAGCCTCCAGTACCTCCCGTATCATCATCAGGACTACTATCTCTGGGACTACCGGGTCCAGGACCCGGAGTAGGGCCTCGAAGATTAGTCAGCGCCATCAGCTGCTCATCAAATTCTCGGAGGTCACTGCAAAATGACGACCATATTTTATGTGCTTCCTCATCACAATTATATACACACTACCAAGAACATCACAAAGTCTACTGTGGAGGTTTGTGAGCTGATTTTAACACCATCAACCACTCACTCACTCCCTTACTTTTGCTGCAACTAGCTTTCACAATTGTATGTGGGGCACAGGTCTTCTCTGTTCTGCATTTTACGTTAGTCTATTATCAGATGCCCCTTCCACTACAGCAGAAGGATTACAGCAGTTTGCATGCCTCTTGTGTTCCACCAATTCTGAGTGGTCTCCACATGTACCTCGACCAGCTGTCTGGAGGTTATTTAGGCTGTCACAAACTCGCACCAAGGAACATTTTATACAACTAACTACATAAAGATTATTAATTAAAATAATATTTGGTAAAATCAGACAAAAAAATTCCTATTTCACAATCTTTTCCCCTCATCATATTGATGCTGTTAGCTCAACAGGAAAACAAAGTGTTAAAAACAGCTTCCTCTGTTTTTAGAAACAGCTTTAAAAAACAAGTCACTCAAGACTGATGCTCACATAAATTTACAAAAATTCAGTTCCACATCCCTCAGCCTCCAATAACCTGCCCTCTCAGCTGCCAAGGCCCTCCTTCAATATGCACCTGGCATTTTGACAGGAGCATGCAAGGCCAAAGGAACCTGAGGATGTGGCAAATGCTACTGTTCCTTTACTCCAATAATTACAATATACAATACATAAATACAAGGTGGTTCAAATATGACCGGGACTGATTTGTGTGTAAACAAGCCGCACTTAGTCCCGGTCATATTTGAACCGCCTTGTACAAAGAAATATATTATCATTTAATAAGATAAGAATAAATTGTGTGTTCTTCAACAGGTCCCAGACAATGCCACTTGCCTGTTTAACTGTTTACGGAAATAACTGGCATTAAAGTATACTGTAGTAATCCATCAATCACACACACACACACACAAACCTTCTTTATTGTTACCGGAGATTTAGTGCACTTCACGACATGTTTCAGCCTAACTAGCCATCATCAGGTAATGCACACTGTATTAAATGCTTGGGAGGAAAAACTGATAGATTTTTTTAAAAATATCCTTCATGTATTAACATGATTGGATGTTTAGAGTAAATGCAATTGGCATTTACTGTGAGAACAATATAGAACACATAAATACACTGTGATAACATGCAGAGTTTCTGAATGTTACAGCTGGTGGCATATATAATTATCACTGGGCCTTCAACAGTTACATCCCATATTCAATGGTACTAGTACTTCTAAAATCCAAAAGGTTTCCTGATGTTAGACTGTACCATTGGCAAAAAGAAATTAAACAGTCTGTAACATAGGTATAACACTGCAACATTAAACAGCAGCACACACACACACACATCATGCAATACCTTGCTGTCTTGTTCCACATCTTCTGCTGAAGAAGCTTCCGTTGTGCTTTGAAAAGCTCCCAGTCTTCCCTTAGCATACGCTGCTTTGCTTTCAGGGTAGCCTGTTCCTGACTGAAGTATAAATGAGAAAAGTTATTAGTCTCAAGCCATGGAGAAGGAAAAGCTGTCCTTCAGCACACTGGAAAGGTATAAGGCCATCAGAAACACAGCTACATCATTCTTACCCTCAGCACTAGTCAGAGATGAACAGTCACGTCCATGCCCTGCCTACTTTACCAGCCAGGAAAGAGACCACAGTAGACACTGAATATGAGTCTGATTGATCTCCAGACAGGTCTGAATACCTTCTACAACAGACAAATCCCCTACCCCTGCTGGGAATCGAAACATGATTACTCATCAGATGCCCAGCCAACAGCTTAATCACTGCACTGACTACACCATCCTGATCATCTCAAGCACTGTATTGGGTCAAAGTAACCATCCAATTTATATCCATATGTTACACCAATTCTGAGTGATCTCCATATGTACCTCGACCAGCTGTCTGGGGTTTATTTAGGCTGTCACAAACTCACACCAAGAAACATTTTCTACAACCAACTATATAGAGATTATTAACTAAAATAATATTTGGTAAAATCAGACAAAAAATTCCTATTTCACAATCTTTTCCCCTCATCATATTGATGCTGCAGCTCAACAGGAAAACAAAGTGTTTAAAACAGCTTCCTTTATTTTTAGGAACATCTTTACAAAACAAGTTACTGAAGACTGATGTTCATATAAATTTACAAAAATTCAGTTCCACATCCCTGCTCCACATGCGAATGTTTCTGTGCTATTGTGTCATGAAAGCCAGGTCACAGTTGGAGCACTCACTTGTAGTTTCAAGCAAAGATGCAGATCAATTTAGGTTAAGTTAAAAAAAACAGTTTATATTGTTTTGTCTTTAATCTGTACAACTGTGACCAGCACAAATATAACACTGCTTTCACAGATACCGCATGCAGCAGTTCCACATGTGAAACAGCACACCCATCGAACAGTTATCAGTTACTTGAGTAACTTAAAAATACCATACTTATTCCAGTATAAACACCTTTCCCCAGAAATCAGTGTTAGAAAAGATGGATACATGCCTTAAAAGAAAATGTCATTTTTTAACAGGCAGCTCAAGACTTTAATGTTGATCAATGGACTCCATGCAATGGAACTCAATATGTGCAGTAATACATGTACCATCCACTCTTCTGGTTGCACACTTTCTAGTGGTAGATACCTAACTTTTGTGTGCATGCCTATGTTTCCATGGCACACAGATAACCTGGCACCCCAGTAGCACAGACAGTCATATAAACTGGATGTGTTATCTTATAAAAGTCAAAAAGTTATTGCACATGTGCTCAGACAATTAATGAAACTCAGACTTTTTACTATCAGTGAGAAACTTAGAGGTGGGAAATTTCTGATCACCTGAGTAACTATCATCTGTGAAGGACCCTACCTTACACAGCATTATCCACTTTCACACAAAGCAATTTCAGGACAGAAGTACCTTCCAGGAAAAAAAAACCAAACTGACACTAAAAGCTTACTTATATTGATGAACACGCGTTTCTGTGTCTCGCCACATAGCTCCAATTAGGGTCATCTCATCATCAAATGCCAAGTAGTTGTGCACCAACTCAGAGTAGGCTTGATTCTTCCCTGGCAACATGTTGCGTAACTGGAAAGGCAGGACATGTGCTCTACATTTCATGCTATTAAACGTGTATGTTTGCTGTTGCTCACATTTTAGTATGCTGACATGCATGACTAATTATTATACAATGGGATAGGTTTTTGGGTCTCTGCCTCCAACAAAACATGTTCAGGGCCCTTGTCCCTTCTTCAGTCACATTAAATACCTGTCAGTGGTTCAGTATAACCATACAAGCAACTCCAGTCATATAGCACAAGACAACATATAAAGACTGCAGAAATCTGTTCAATATAACAGTAATTTATTAATAATGTGATTTTTATAATACCCACTTTCTTTAGAAACTATCAAATCAACAAACCTCACATACTCCAACTTTTGATAGAACACGTAGCAGATGATATATTCATCCGCATTGTCTTCCTTACACAATCACTTTAAGAGACTAACTAGCACCCCCCTCATAATGATGCCTTGTTACACTGCACAATTTCAACAGTGTAAGTTTTAGTGAGATTCTGTCACCAGACAAATGCATAACAACATGCAACAAACTGGCACACATAATATCAATGGACACAAGTACTGAGTTTGCAAGTGCTTATCTAAAAATTTGACAACTGATAATTACAGATCAACCAATCTGCAATAAAAGCCACAATGCAAAAAAAATCATAATTTCTTGTGAAAAACCTTCAAGTTGAATCCCAATTTTTCAACTTGTACCTCAACATGAAATAAAAACATTGTTCAATTTCATCCATGCTGATAGGGACTGCAATTTCATCATCTCGATGCTCACCTGTCCTATGTAATGGGGCAAGTTGTTCTGCACAAGAGGGTCAGTATAGACACAACTCTGATACAGATGTTTGTTAAGGACCTCCCATGTAAGGTTAAACCTCTGCAAATGTTCAGTCTCCAGCTGCTGTAGCAAAGGGGCCAGCTGCTTTGCAGCAAGGCACAGTTTGTCATACCCCTCTAGCAGACCTGTGCAATACAACACCGCTGTAAGTCATCACCCAAGCTAAGCACACACGTTCAGATTAAATGACACAAGTGCACGATAACTGGCCATCATTTTAAAGTAATACTTATCCCTTCCACCATTACATTTTCCAAAATACTTATAATCAGATTAGAATGAAGAGAAAAGAAACACAAATATACACTCTGGAACAGGTACTATCACAGTTGGCAATGAAAAGAGTAAAAAATACATTAAGTCTATGGATATTAATGAGCAGGATGAACAAATGTTAGCTTGATTAGAAGCTGGAAGCTGCTACCTACACCTTTCATAGTTCAAAGAATTGGGTCTATGATGATGCTAAAGTGATTAGGTTGAGCATGTGGTTTGAATGTACATCATGGTTGCAAAGAACATTGACAGTAAGGGCCAACAGAGGAATACAGAGCTGGTCCTAGCCAACAGGGATTGTGGAACAAGAAACTGCAAAGGTATAATTGTCCCTGCATATGCTAGGAAGGCATATGGGTGAAAGAGAGGTTCAGTTCCATTCATTCTTATCCTTGGCACCAGATGCAGTAAAGTGGCCCACTTAATGCCCTGACCACTTTACCCACAAGGAAATGACTTCAAGTACCCACCGAATATGAGGCTGAATGGGCAGCAGGCCAGCCTGGATATTTTGGAGACAAGAAAAAAATCTCTTGCTCTGCCAGGAATTGAATGAATCCTTGGTCATCCAGCATACGGATGTGGCAATGTCCAAACCACAGCATCTGGGCTCCCACCATGATACAGGAAGGCTAAGAATATGCATGCCACACATGAGCTTTGCGAAGCATCTTATCTGCAAAACTCTACTACTCCCGTTCCTCCTCTTAACATCCATGAAACCCTAAGATTAATCAATACCTGTAAGGAATATCTGAGCTAATTCAGGAGTTTGCTGCTCTCGATGAAGCAGTTCCAACTGCCGCACTTTGGCCTCAATTACAAATTCCTGCACTTGTGACTCAAGCCTTTGAAAAAGTTGATGTGGGTCACGAGCACACAACCTGTAATCATATTAATGACAACAAATGCCATTTATAACTCAGTATGCCTTTTTAACTAAATTCACACATCTAAGCAACTTCCACTCCAGATTGTAACAGAAGTCACCAACAAAAAGTGCCATTAATGCAAAAATAATGATTAGCAAATTCCAATGGCTACATGCCAGTGGCAGCATAAGAACATAACCCAGTCAGTGCTGCAAATGTGAGAGGA
>Ga0123357_10002945_pt1 | contig 19243 bp, 12 predicted proteins | sample TergutEmb28metaG_FD_89873 | JGI IMG/M metagenome (GOLD analysis project Ga0123357, IMG submission 89873) | Embiratermes neotenicus P4 segment gut microbial communities from Petit-Saut dam, French Guiana - Emb289 P4 | ecosystem: Host-associated > Arthropoda: Insects > Digestive system > Gut ...
ACATTCACACACATTCATACACAAAGCACACACATTTTCTCTCTCTCTCACACACACACACACACACCACGCACATTCACACACACAGCATGCACATTCATACACAAAGTATGCACATTCACAAACATATAGCATGCACATTCACACATATTCACACACAAAGCACACACATTCTCTCTCTCTCTCTCTCTCTCACACACACACACACACCATGCACATTCACACACAAAGCATGCACATTCACACACACAGCATGCACATTCACACACACACACACAGCATACACATTCATACACACACACACAGCATGCACATTCATACACAAAGCATGCACATTCCTACTTATAGCATGCACATTCACACACACACAGTCACACATTTACAACCTCAAAACTTTAATCTTCAGTGAAGGAACAACCTCAAACACAATGTACGAGGGGCTGCTGATAAGTCGTTAGCCCAACCAGGAAGGAAACAAGCTACAGCAACCAAACTCAGGATTTATTCAACATACTTCCCATGAAGATTAATACACTTCTTAGCCCATTTCTCTAACTTTATCAAGCCACACAAAAAAAATTCAGAAGGTCATCCGTCCAACCATGCCTCTGCGGCAGCAATGACCTCCGCATCGGATGAAAAATGGCAAACTTTCAATTGTTTTTTCAGTCCAGGGAACAGGTGGTAGTCTGACAGGGTGAGATCCAGAGAATAGGGTTGGTGATCAAGAAACTGGAAGCCCACGTAGGCCAGTTTCTTCTGGGTTGCAAGTCACCTGTAAGCTGGGGCAATGTCACACAAGAACAAGACCCCCTTGGTGACCTTCCTGTGGCATTTTCCCTTCAAAATGTCCTTCAATTGCACCAAAAGAGATGAGTAATACTCCACGTTGATGGTTTGGCCCTTCGGAAGATAATCAATGAGGAGGATGCCATCTTGATACCAAAAAATTGAGGTGAGAACTTGTCCAGTGGATTTTTGCACTCAGAATTTTTTGGGGCGGGGTGAGCCGCTATGCCTCCACTCCATTGATTGTTGCTTTGTCTCTGGGTCATAGTGCTATAACCAGATTTCGTCCATGGTCCCCAATCGCGACAGGAAATCATTTGGATCACACCAAACAAATTCCAAAAGTTGCTCAAACTGGAACCGTTGACATTTTTGATTAGTGTTCAGGCATTTTGGAATCCACGTCGCAGAGAGCTTCTGCATATCCATATCTTCATGAATGATGGACCCAACCCGCTCACGTGAGATGACCAGTTGCTCAGCTATTGATTTAGCCAAAATCCGGTGGTCTTCCTAGATTAGCTCATGAATTTGATCAATAATCTCTGGTGTGGTCACCGTTTTGGGCCATCCAGGACGAGGTGCATAACAGGTAGAAAAATCACCACGTTTAAACTGGGCCACCCAGTTTTTAATGGTGGCATATGATGGTGCATGTTCCCCTAATGTGTCTGTCAGAATGGCATGAATTTCCTTCAGTGCCTTGCCTTGCAGGCAAAAAACTTGATGACAGCTCGCGTCTCCATGTTGTTGAAATCGCGCGCATCGCCTGACATGCTTCCTTCCAGCCTCTGTAACAAGAAAAGACTTGCAATTTGGCAAATGAACAGACCCCTCTTTCCAACGACACAATCGATTCCATCCTACGACATTGGGAAGTAGGTCGGGCTAAGGACTTACAAGCACCCCCTCATACAGTGACAAACACTAACCCTCATTTCCTGCATGCCTTAATGTTGAATTTCATCACAATCTACATATCTGCTCAACTCACTCACAACACTCAACAACAAACACGATACAGCTCACATCTCTATCAACAACTCTTTATACAAAATATAATACATTCATACATTTACTTACCAACATCCACAGGTGGTTCTAGGTCAGTCAGTTTTACAATACTTCCATCAGTCGTAATTTCATTTACATGGAAATCTGAAAACCTCTGCTTAATAATGCCTCCAAAGCCTTCATGTGGACTGATATACTCAGTAATTCCAACATCTTTTTCCATTAGTCTGGGTTTGTTTGGGTTTGGAGTCACCGAGTTCTTTGACTTCTTCGACTGTTTCTTACCACGCCAATGTGGCATACCATGTGGCATTCCTTGTGGCATACCTCCCCTTATCATTCTGATATTAGGAGCCAATGGAAGCCTAGGTGGAAATCTGTTCATTCCTCTGGGAAAATTGAAGTTAGGTAGAGGGAAACCAAAGTTTCCTGGTGGAAAGAAATTTGGTGGTGGAGGTCTCATATTTCCTCTCTGTTTATAGTTGGGAAAGCGTCCACCTCCACGAAATGGCCTTCCTCCTCCTCCTCCTCCTCCTCCTCCTCCTCCACCACCACCACGACGCTGATTATGAAAACCACGATTCATTCCTCTAGTCATATTAATTCACTCTGAAACTAACAAAATGTCATGTCATTCACTATAAAACCACAACCATTGGCTAAGAATGGCTGTAAACCAACCAAACATGTTGTAGATAATAAAATATAAAAACAGGATGTCTGACGTGTAGTACGTGTATTTAGTTGGCTTGCAATAAACAGTATTACATATTGTCATGGTGTATTATTTTTAAAATTTGCAGTCACATCTGTTCTTCTCTTCACTAAGAACCAAAAAGAATCAAATCCAGAACTTCATGCATACAAATCAAGAGTGTTAACCACTGAACCATAAAATCTCGTGTTGCAGAAATGGTCTTCCAAAATACGAGTACTATGTATCACTAAAATCTGTTCACATTACTCGTGTATTGCAAGAACTGTAAGGTTAAAATTACCACAGTAAGTATAAACACTGAAAAAAGCACTCTTTTTTTTTGTGTTGCATCCATTAAACTTTATATAATTTACACCCCAAATAACATAATAAAATGTAAGGAAATAAAATCAGACCTGCTGTCATAATGTACTTCCAATATATCTTCTAATGTCAGTATATACTGCCCATTAATAAAGAAGTGACTCTTGTTAGTTCATTCGCTGGTTAAGTTATTCTTTTCAAGCAACATCTACATAAGGATAACAAGGCAACAAATTCTCACTGTGTTGGATAGTCAGCTGTTGCACCAATATTTTCTTTTTTTTAAAAGTTTTAAAAAAAATGCGATGTGCCAAACATTTTAAAAAAAAAAAAAAAAAAATGCTAATGATATTTCTTAAGGTCCAGCTGTTAAATCACAAAATGGACACCAACTGCAATTTCATGCACAATTGGCACTGCCTCACTGCATCAGTCACGTAGACAATAGATTTTGTATGACATAAAACAGTCCTAGACCCAACACTTCTAGTATATGCTGACATGGCACTGAAATTACTAACTGCATGTCCCAGCAAACCATGAAAAGCTAAAAAGTAAATAAAGGTGTAAACATGTATTCCAAGATGTAAGAAAGGCGAATAAATGTTTTAAATGGCCCTTTTGGAAGATTTTCAATATAAAGACCAATTGTTTTAAATATCATAAACTAGAAACTAGTTATTCCTACAATAAACATGAAAATGTAAAAAGGAGAAAATGGTCTATATTGTACTGCAAAATGAATCTCTGCACTAAGTAACACTACATAAGAAACACACATCACTCAAAATACATGAGTGCACTAAATTTCACTTGCTTATAAAAACTCAGCTCTCTGGCAGTATTGCCTGAGGCTTGTATTCATATGGCCATGCTTCACATATACACAAATAATGTTTACAAGAACAAAGTACCTATGACATCAATATGCAAAAAGTTATCACAAATGTTTATCATATGGTATTTGAAAGTAGGACTCACAAATCTCAGAATGTGACTCGTAGCCGACAATTCTATATAAAACGAATTCCGTACATGGAATCTCTAGTCATTAAAATAAGCAAAATATCTAACTGATGTTTATATGACGAAAAGGCAAACAGCAGTGGACAAAGTAATAGCAGTTATAATCAAAATGTACAGACGCTGGGCACACACCAAACAGAAATATTTCACGTTTGAGCGTTCGCATCAGTGGAACCTCACGACATTAACAACGCAGAATTTCGAGTGTTAAACGTGCAGTGGACTAATAAAGGTTATATGACAAACGGGCAGCAGACACTAACATTCAAGTTACTCTTCTAAATAAATGCAACTCCTCCAGGAACCAGCAATTCCCAATTTGGCACGTCGGTAATCTAACCTATGATACCCATCACACCATTCTGTATCAACTGATATATATAGTGAAAGAAAACCATAAATGATATTACAGGGTCTTACTTAGTTCCTACAATGAATATTACAGCTGCAGTTCAGTTTTACTATCACATAAAACAAAGTAACACATGCGTTCACAAAATCCACCGCCAACTCCATTCCATAACTTCACAATGTCACCAACATGAACCGCAAGGATTAGTGTTTGAGTCGGATGTACCAAATACTACGAATTTGCAAGTACAATTTATTTTCCTGATGCGGCAGTATAAGTGTACTGAATCAACATGACGCTTTAAATGCGTAATGCATTTATACGTTATAATTGTGAGTTCCGTGTTTAAGGGGCTATGGAGATATTGGCAATAGTTTTGTTGTGTTGGTGGCTGCAGAAATCGATTCCTATCGAGTTACATGAAATGGGTTGCAGATTGCAATCCGTATAGATGGTCGCTGAGTGCTAAATACGCGGTTGTGATTATTATCACATTGTAAAATGATTACAAATTAGTATGATTCCGCGTTAGAAATTTCTGAGAGAAGGCTTTGCTGGACCCACTATACTGTGTAAAACTTGTGTTTAGGTCAGACCCTGTACAGATACACTACATAATCTGTATTGTGGCACTGTGTATCTATATAAACCAATATAAACGGCTCTGAGGAACTTGCTGCTTCCATCGTAAGTGTAAATGGCACTTCCGTCGCAGATGGATACAGCAGGTTCCTCTGGAACGTTAGTATTTAAACATCTACACGGCATCGCATTTCAGACCTTACCCCGCTTAGTCGTGTTTAGAACCACATGTAAAGTATTTTATCACTTTTTCCGTCATACAGGAACTTTAGGTTCAGCATTCGCTCCGCATTAGAAACCCTGAAACAATACATTTAAGTAAATTAATAAAGTAACTGTAAATTAATAATAACCCCATTATGTTTTTTTTTACTTCCTTTAGAATTACGCCTACCCAGGCATAGCTTGCAAGAGTAATAAGTTGTACTTTCCATACATTCATTAAAAAAAATAAAATAAAAAAAAACAGTTCACGAATATATTGACATCATTCGTCCACTTTGTGTACAACTTCATATAGCTGGCCTCCAGCAAAAAGAATCACCCTTCCACTTTAACAGGGCATAGTCCTCCACCTTTCATCCCATTGTACTTCATTTATGCTTCCCTTCAACGGAAAGCAACATTCATTCCTTGTCACTCCTTTGCTGTCAGCTTCAGATTATTGTCATTAATGATCTGTCAATGATAGGATGTTTGGTGCTAATAAAACATTTCAAACAGGACAGTATATTCAGTGAATTCATGACTTGTGTTACTTGTGTCCAAGATACACAGTAATCATAAACTTAAATACAATATTTATGTGTATCAAATAATATGCACTATTTCTGTTGCAAAACTGACATGAGGAGGTATTTCTTTGTAACTGGAGCTTTAATGGGTACCAATGTTCTGGTTTTCTTCTGCTTTAAGAACTAAAGAACCATGTTCCTCTGAAAAACTACACGCTCAGAAGACTGCAATCTTATTATTCAGTGCTGTGAAAACTTCAAACCTTCTACAGACTTTGCATTTTTACATCTTGCTACACAGGGCACAACACTTCCAACAAACTAGGAGCCATTTCAAAATTCTAATACACTAGAAGGTTAACATGAAGCAACTTCCATATTGAGGCCCCACATATATAAGGTAACACTAAAATATTTAGTCACCTGGGATTCATGCACCCATGTTATTGTATAAAACTGTTTCACCTGTACATAATTCAGATATTACTTTCTGTCTGGAGCCTCTGGATAGATCATTCAGATCAGAGGGGGTTATAGAACTGGTTTGCCCATATAGGGAAACTAGGTGGTCACCGAGGATGTCAAATTGATGGAAAACAGCTACTTATAAATAAAAACTGTCATGATTTAACAGTGTTTCAACTAAGGCCTGCATAACTTTTGACTTGTTTGCCAAAAACCTTAGCCAGCAGCATGGTTTGCTTATGGAACCAGCTTTTAACAGCTAGTGTTAAGTATCCATTTATTCAGGTACTCATACTAAACGCTCCCTTACTAATCACATTAAACTGCTGATTTAGTTATCAAACCTGAGACTAGCAACACACCTTACCTGTAAACAAGTAATATGCTTGATCCGTAAAGGGTAATAGTACTCTGTATGGAACTTTAGGAAGGGAAATAAGTGCTGTATTTTAATGTATTAAGGGGAACTACAATCATCTGGTGACACACTTTGCAACTGAGTACAAATGTCATTTATTCATTCATTCACTAAAGTAAACCATACACCTGAACATATAGTAAGTATGGAGGGGGAAAAAAAAGAAAGAAATACATGATGAGCAATTATCACTGCAATGAACAGCAAAGTTTAAGTTACATCTCACTTTAGGTTTTGAAGTTCAATCTTTGTGCTGAAGCTCCATTGGTCTTCCTTCCTTAAAATTTTCCTTCAGATATGTTCAGATCATAAGCACTAATTTACTAAATTTTGTATGACTGGGAAATCTGGCATGTTTTCATTGTAGTGTACCTCGTCAAGTCACTACTACTACATTCTCTCTTCTTCCAGAATATTTAGACTTTCATAAACATGCAGAAATTCTGAAACTAATAAAAAGTTACTTTATTTACACTTAAAAATAAACGATTATAAGTAGTTAAAAACAGGGGCCAATATTCTGGCAAGATAGGTCCAGTTTCTAACACATGCTGTTGTGTACTGCACATACAGTGTATTTCTTATCACTTCCACAAACATGGCAGCTGTCTTATGATGTCCCATTGAAGCAGGTTTTCAATGCAATAAAACTGCCATGCTCAGAGAAGTGTGGTCATTTTGTCAAGATACACTAACTTCACGGTTTCCATGTGCTCCATGTGATGTGGAACTTATTTCCAGCAACTCAGAATATCAACCTTGACAGCACCCAAGGTAGCAACCAGCTGTCTTTTGTTCACTGTCATAATGTGGTGCATGTTCTGAGAATGCATTAAGTCTTACTTATGAGCATATCATTTATACTGAGAAGGAATACTCTTGGTATTGTACTGCATAGACTGATATTGTATTACAGACAATTATACTGCATTATAAAGTCAGACTGCATCTATGAACAAAATCTGAAGAACAGCAGGTCTTGCCAGTCAATATATCAGGACAAAAGTGTTGATAAAATTCTGCTTACAATGTAAAGTACACAATTTTACTACAGCATAAAGTTACAGGATCAAAGACATGTTCAAACAACCTGCATTTGGATGAATAAGGTGGAGTAACTGAAGGTAAATGTTTAAGAATTTGATAGAATCCATCCTGCTGTATTTTCAAAGTTTCAATAACAACACTTACAATTGGTCAAACACAACTATGTTTATTCAACAGCTACATGTTCTGGTCAAAATGGCCTCATGATGGTAGACTTTTAACCAAAATAGGTAGCTGCTGAATAAATAAACTTGGGTCTTACAATTTACAAGTGTTGTTATTGAAAAATTATAACTGTGGTCTACTGATATGTGACACTGAATAGTAGGGCAGACAGGGAGCAACTCTTGAAGGAAGCTGCTGCCTCCACCTACAGGGTAGCACAGTTTGTCTCAAATGTTGATACTCATGTTCCACATTACACAGCATCACATTACAAAAGGCATAATATTCACCGAGATGTATATGGGCTATTATACCATCCTTTGATTTCACAGTCCACCCTAGAAATCCAGCAGCCACATGACTTTCATATATATACACCTACACCGCCAGCTTCTATTGAGTGCATTTCCATAAACACCTTGTGTACACCTATTATGTTCCAGGAAGTTAAGGTTCCCAGATTTCATGAAAACAGCACAGGATGGTGGTACGGTTGTCAGCCTTACGCACTGGCCACCCTTACCCCCAGGAAATGCTCCTGGTACTGATTTCTGTTAGAGACTGAGTCGACCCCAGGGCCATAGTGCAATTGGAAGGAACACCTATTACGTAAAGGTAAAGGTAAATCAGTCCCGTTACAGGCCTGGAGTGGCCCAGAGGGTTCCAGGAAGTTAAGGTTCCCAGATTTCATGACAACAGCACAGGATGGTGGTAAGGTCGTCAGCCTTATGCACTGGCCACCTTTACCTCCAGGAAATGCTCCTGGTACTCATTTCTGTTAGAAGCTGAGTCTACCCCACGGCCATAGTGCGATTGGAAGGATTTTATGTCAATGAAAAATTCCAATGACACCATCTGGAATCGAACCAGTGACCTTCCGATTTGTAGCACAGCACCTTAACCTCTGTGCCACCGCAGTCCCCACATCTATTATGTATCTCCCATAATTTACAAGACAGGCAATATATGTATAAACATAACAATGAGGTATGTCTGTGTAAAATGTGTTACTGTGGAAAAGCAGCAAGTATTACATATTCTGAGTGTCTGTAGCCTGAGTTATCTAGCATGCGATGTCCAAACATTGCACTGTACTGTCACCTATGGCCTGTTTGGTTCAATCATATTTTTTCACACTGTCTCATAAATGGCACATTTTCAGAAAAAATGGACTAAGCATAAAATGTTTCAATTTTCTGTACAACTTCTGTTTGCAATATTCTTCATTCTAACAAGAATTCAGTGAGATACCATACATGTACATATATTGGTCTTCATGTGAAGTACCTGCTATTCTCATAAGATTTTACTGAAACTTGAATTTGCTTGAAAGATTGTCAAAATATATTCAAATATCAAATTTAAAAAAACAAAAAATGTCTACCGGGAGCCAAGTTTTTCCATGCAGACAAACTGACATGGCAAAGCTAATAGTCTCTCTTTGCAGTTTTGCAAACCTGCCTAAAAAGCATAACAGTGGGGAGCTTATATAGTCAACTGCTTCATAATGGAAGTTAGTGTCACTTGATTTAAATGCGGTACGCTGACTATGAACAGATATTCAAAACTTTCCAATTTGTAACATTATCATTGTTTCTTGAGCTAAAATCAAACATGCACTATGTACAATTTCTAAGAATTGCCTGTGCACATTTTATGTGGATGTACTGTGTGTGTGTGTGTGTGTGAGAGAGAGAGAGAGAGAGACGCTGATTAAGAAACAATATAATACCCCTCATCATCAATAATCAAGATGTCCAGCTGCATGAAGGATCTGCTCATAGAATATACAAACCCACTCAAAGCTTTACTGCTGTATAACATCTGATGACAGCCACTGCTCTGCAGTACTCATTCTGCATGTAATAACTTCCCACACAACCTACTCACGCCAACGATGACCACACTGGTGATTACAACATTTATAAAAAGTGGTCATTGGTTCATCAGCTGAACGTGTTTGAATCTGCATAAAGTAAGCTCTAGAATGGAAGCATTTGGGGCACCTTTCTTCAGTTGAATCGACATTATCCCAAGCAGCAGGACCTCCCAACACATCATCAACTTCCTTCAGTTTTGGGTACACCCGCGTACCCATACGCTGGGAAATGTTGTGCACATAGGGACAGGTACTGCAAGCGAATCTCAAACAGTTCAACCCTTCTTCAATGGCAAGAACATTAGCACAAGTTGGACAAAACATTAACATTATTGAAGAATTAAAATAATATTAATTGTAAATGCAAATTAACCAAACTGTAGAAATCCCTTCTAGTTTTATATGTACTTGATAGAAATGTAAAACCTTAAAACATTTTCCTTATTGTAAACATAATAAAAAGTACTACTTCAGTTAAAAGCCAAGTCTCATCAGTTCTGTTATTACGTTAACATACACACTTCAAAATTAATATAATATGTAATGGAACAAATAAGTGACAAATGCTGCAAAATAAAAACATACGAATATAAGAAGAAACATAAATGAATATATGGAAATGCTGAAATAATAAACTACAGAAATGGAATTGAATTATATGTTAGAAGACAGAAGGCACACGACACGCAGAAGAATGTGTTCACTTATTAGTCATTATGATAGAACTTTAAATTTGGTGAAATAAGCATTCGTCTTTTATCCAAGAATGGGCTGACACCATCACGGCAGTGGTACCGCCTTTCAATCACCTTATCGAAGAAGCGGCTTAATTTAACAGCAGAGCTTGATCCAGCTGCCAATGAACGTACTTGTCTGCAATCCTGCGAACCAAAAAAAGTAACCTTGTTAAACAGGAATAAAATATTATATAGTACAACATGATGGACAATGTGCAACATCTAAAACTTGGATCACAAATGTCTGGGGCACTCATTACAAAATATGTTTTGTCTCATAACAAAAAATGGAGGAAAATGAAAACTTGTCTGTCATACAAAGATCTTCAGGGTCCTTGGATTTTCACCATAAGCTGTACTTACTGCAACTACTTAGCAAAGTAACACACACTACAAGAAAGTAACAACAAAAGTACAATACCAGAATAATTTCATCTGCACCACACTCTTCTGCAAATGTAGACGATCTTCGATGGGAGCGTGTCCTCACTTCTTCCGACAGGTCAGACTTTGTTCCAATAACAAGAATTGGAATCTGAACATACAAAATATGTACCACACATGTTCAGTACAAAAAGGCATTTATCTGCATTGAGAAGTCAATACCATTTCACAGCACAAGACAAGATAAAAATCATTAGGATTATTTATGTTATTGTTTAGTGTAACACTTCCAGTTAAACATGCCAATAATAAACCACAAATGCAAGTCAGTGTGTAGCTCTGTATATCGTGCTCACACTACACTCTGTGGCCCTTACTCATTAACAGGTCATCAAATTAATCACAAGGAACTCAACAACTGAACCTCGAATGCATTAAAATCAGTTTTCAAAACAAATTATGATTTTCTTGGAGGAGTTTACAGTATGTAGTAAAAGTGTGTTCCGAATGTTCTGGAGGAACATACTGCCTCATATTCAGGGTGAACAAAAGTAGTTCGGGCGGATGGTTCAGAAATTGGGAGGAATGAATGTGGCAGTTACATAGGGATGTTTGAGGAAATTTTGGCCAACCACAGCTACAGAGGAAAGAAAAAAAGGAAGAAATAAAGAAATGAGGAGGAAGGGAGGGAAGGATGGAGGGGAGGGAGAGAGGGTGGGAGGAAGGAAGGGGTAGAAAGGAAAGAAGGGGATAGGGCTCAAATTAAGCCGACAGTTTCAAGAATCACTCTCTTTAGGGCCAATAGTGGGAGATGTGCACATATACATACGCATACACAAGTGTGTAATGCAAAGGTAAAGTAATCCCTGTTACAGAACTGGACAGGCTGTGAGGTTTCCAGGAGGCTGAGGCTCCCAGATTTCAAGACAATCAGCATATGAAGGCGGTAAGGTTGTCAGGCCTACACACCGGCCACCTTTACCCCCAGAAAATATTCCTGGTACTCATTTCTGTTAGAGGCCGAGTTGACCTCAGGGCCACAGCACAGCCGGAAGGATAATAGCAATGAAAAATTCCAATGACACCATCGGGAATCGAACACTCAACCTTCTGGCTTGTAGCACAGTTTCTCAACCAAGTGCGCCACTGTGTGCCACACACAAGCGAGTGGTAAACTTTATTCATTTCATGTTGACGCTAGAGTGAGCTGGTATTACATCAGCAGGGAAAGTCCCTTTCATTTGTAGAGAATGTCTGCCACCTTTTTTCTTCCACATGGCAATGAAACACTTGCAAACAATCAACTTACATCACTAAACCTACTTAGTTCCCACATGCTCCCATTCAACTATGTTTCCAACACAAGACATGTAGGAAGAAACTTCCAAGCCCACACCAAAATAATTACTTTATAGTATGTATTGGTCATTGCCCCAGGTTTTTATATTGATCTGTAGCATCTAATCAGTTCTGAAGAGCCACATCCACCCCAGATCAACTTAACTGCATCATGCAAAGAACTGCAATATGTGCACAAACATATTACCTGTGTTGACCCAACAAACTGTTCAGGGTCAAAGTCGTCAAAACCGGAATTTCGTGACGGTGAACTTGTGTCCTTATTTATGACCTCAGCCAGCCACTTCTGCAGATTCTGCTGAGACTTCCGATTTGTAAGATCATGGACTAAAATGATACCTACAAAATAACAGCAACATATAAGGAGAAGGTGTAAACAAGCTGATACAAAGTGATATCACACTCACCTGAATGTACAAGTTTTTTTCACAATTCATTATCTGAAAAATGCATGGTTGCCTTATAATCATGCACAAAGTTAAACATGTGCTTTCCCGAATGATGAAGACTGTGAAGGGTGGTCATTATCTTCTTCTTCACTGGCATATGGTCCTCACAGTTAAACCAGTGACTCCTTCCTAATGGCAGCCCATACAAATCTGCCTTCTGATTTCTTCCTCTATCTCTTAACACCCAAGAATTTTACATCATTCTTATGCAAGAGCCATAAATTAATAAAACAGAACACTATTTCTTTACCATATGACATCCTATTTTTGTTCACCTGACTACAATAAGTTATTTTCAGTCAGTTATGTACCTCTGGGCATTAGAACATTTTTTAAAACAGCATGCACTTTTAGCCTCATGTGTACATGAACTAGCAGAATGTTATCTGTTACAGGCAATTTGTGTGTGGCACACCAGTGATGTGCATAAGCTATGCTGTGGCCACCCCTGTAACAAAATATTTAATGGTGGGGTGACTAGTAACAAAGTGGAAATGAAGTGGCATGTTGTGACTGTGGTGTAAATTTAGATAACATCCTGGTATTGAACTGGCAGGACTGCAGAATACCACAAAACTCGTCAGCTAGGATAGCTGGTCCCCAGAAACAGCTTCAAACATGGGGACCTCCCAGATGATACAGTACAGTATCCCAAATAGTCAGAGACATTAAAACTTAAAGGATGCTACCAAGGCCTATTTCACAGTACCACTTTAATAACTGGCTGAGAGGATGGATGAAAATCATGACAGTCATTAAGGATATGCCACTATCTGACACAATAAGGAGTGTACGGTGTGCCTGGTTGTTTGGGTAGAATTAAATTAAAATCCAAAATCAGAAAGAGAAACTTTTAACCACATTAAAACTTACTGCTAAACATACTTCACTGAAACCATATTGCTTCTTTTTCAATACCTAGAAATTATAAAAACTAATTACAGACTAATATAAACATCTCACCATGAGTTGGATTGTAGAAAACGGAACGAGTATTTCTGTGACTGCTGCTTCCACCAATATCCCAAAACTCAATAAAATATGTCTTCTGATCAGGAGTTCCTTCCTTGTATTCATGAAGTTTCACTTCCACTGAACATCCAACTGTCCAAGATGGATTGCTAATAGGCTTATGATGACATATCAAATATGTAAGCGACGATTTTCCAACGCCTAATATAAAAAATACAAAGTAATAAGGACAACAAACTTAGGCCTTACACATCATCAGACCTCGAATGAATATGGAGACCTAAACATAATTCCACACATTCATGTGGATCCTTCAGCACTAGTCTGTGTCATGTGATCCCTCCTGCATGAAAGAACCCATACTTATCCTAGTTACTACAGAGAAGCACAAACTAATTGACAACAGGTCTTTTTTTGTGTTACATCTGCCATAAATAACAAGGCTTTTTTTTTTTAAAGCGTTCTGTGGTTGCAAACTGTCAGTTATTCCGTGTTTAACCTGCTAATAATGCTGCAATTATCAGAAACAGATCATAATCGGAACCTTTAAAATACAGCTTGTATGTCAATCATGCACCTAAATATATGAACACGCATATCATCAAAGTTGATTAACCTAAAGCAAACAGACCCGTAAAAATGGATTCTACGACCGTCTAGACGCAGTACGCCACAGAACGTCTCAAACCGGATTCCGTGGTGTTATTTAACCTATCATTATGGTTACTGTCTTCAGTTAAATATCACCAAACGTGTCAAACTTTAACAGCTCAAAATCGCAACCACAAAAAAGGCCCATATTTATCGTAACTCTTCAAAAAGAACCATGTACTACTGTTCGGAAGAGAAAATCAGCAGTCTTAAGACTCTTGTTTTCTTGGACAGTACAGCGTGTTGCTGGGAAACTATAACCTCCAAAGATACAGCGTTTACAACCCCAACACAAAACTCTTTAGCGTACTACTGGAAGAGCCTCCAATGTCGCACTAACTAGCTGCTTCATTACATAATTTTATAATTCATCGGAACAGCTTCACTTTATTTGGGAACTGAACATCATACTGTACAACACACCCGAATCTCCAAGAACAATAACTTTCACTTTATCAAACGCAGCCATTCAACATGCCGAAATTTGACACCACCATACACAGAATACTACATGCCCACCGTATGTCAGACCAATGCACGGATTAGCTGACGAGATCCGACGTGAAGTAACCCGTGATAGCAGGTATGAGAATATAAATGTTGCTATATTTAAAGCGGTATAAAGTGGTGTATTACACTCTGGTATTAGATTTCACTGAGAAGCAGTATTGGTAACATTCAGTCGTAGTAATAATAATATAAATGTGTTGATGCTGTTATTTGTGGTTGATAAGCTACATTTACAAAGGACAATAGTTAAGAGTTTGTAATACATTTCAAGTTGTAGGTTAGGTTTGTGTGAAACCCGAAGCACTCTTGTAGGTAAATGTAAGATCACAGCATTTGTGTTTTCTTAAGAAGGTGCCAAATATTCACTATATTGTCACTCGGTTGTGTGTTTAGGTCTGATGAGTTACGTCCAGGGATGGGTGAAGAAAGACTTGTCACCGAGGTTCCAAGTAGTCTCAAGCAACTTGCCCGCCTCGTTGTTCGAGGTTTCTATACCATCGAAGACGCATTAATTGTTGATATGCTGGTTCGGAATCCATGTGAGTACTCTGTCAAAGAATATTTTCTTTGAAGGTTTTACTTGAGTATTATAAATACCAGGTATTTATCCCCCTTTCCAAACTACCTTATTTGTATTGCTGTCTTCTGGGTGATTAAGGTGTGTAATGTGTGGACAGACCAACGTTTCAGAGGAAGGTACTGCCACCACCTGCAGCATTGAAATACGGTATTCTCGGTTAAGACACTGTGTAGTGTTAGGTAGTTACCAGGGTTTCCGAGGCATATACCACGTTTATCATGTTCAGTCATATCCCATCAGTGACTAGACTGCTTATATAGATGCATGATAAAGTACTATAAAGCTGCTTGTACAGACCTGATGATGAACATTTAGTTGTTCAAAACATGCTGAGGATAATTTAATTGAATAAAATTATCGATGAGAAAAGTATACATTTCGTTGGCTCTCTTTGCATATGTATATCATGAAGCATGGTTCAGAAAACGTCAAGTTCTCCTTCCATATTGTTGGTTTTGACACTGCACTGTTTTTTTAAATCAAACAGCTCTGATGACAGATTAGTTTTTTTGTTACTACAGTCTTCAGAGACAGAAACCTACATATATAAAGCAGATGTCAGTCAGCTTGACATTTACTGAGAAATAACTTAAAACATCATCTTAGTCAGCTTCTGGCATCTTCAGGTGGAATGAATGCCCACTAAGGGGTGCAGAACAATTTAAGCCACAAGACATTATTGTTCCTTGATAGAAATATATATAGCCGAAACATAATTTGACTTCTCAGATTTGAAGGTGTGAGTCCATTTATGTAAATTCTGGAATAGTATCTCAAAGTAGGCATTTGTTTCCTTACACATCCTTTTCAATTTATCATCCTTCCATTTTACACTACATATTCTGAGCTACTGACAGTGTCTTCAGATTACCATGATTGGTCCAAATAGCAGGCTGTTGTAAGCACAGTAATGAACCTCTGGCTTTGGTAAAACACAAGGAATTGCCTGACCAACAGAATGAGTGGTGGCTTTCTTGAGAGAGACTTGTGACATGAGAACAAAAGTGTACCACTTCATACAATATGTCCCATCTTATTCACAGATATCGTCTTAAGTCATATACTCAGATTTTTGGAACTAAGACAGAACAGGGGATAAACTTACATCCCTTATACCACTCAAGTGTTTGCTTTTCTTCTTTCACCAGCACATCAGTACATGTACTGTCATCTGCACATTGCTGTGTGTTTATGTCTGAAGTTACAGAAACCATAATGCATGTCAGTTGATAACATGAATAGTGACAGTAATTTGTTTCTGTCACTGTAAGCATATCCTTGGTAATGGCTTATTTCTGTCATAACTAAATTGTAACCCTGACTTGAGTTTCTGTTGCTAGTATGAAAAGTCAAAACCTAACCTTAGTGAAATATGTTTTGTTTATATATGTTGGCAACTGTGTATTGAATTTCACTAATTATAGGTGTTACAGGATGATCTGTTTTGATAACCCTGATGCAAAATCATAGAAACTCTCTCAGATTTGAGAAGACAGTATGGCACAAACAATGTGTAAATGGTGACTGCATTAGCATGTTGATTAGTATGTGATTAGAATGATCACTTGTTTATATTTAGCAACAGTATTTCAAAGTGTTAATTTATGATGCATGGTCAACAATTAAGTCTTGGATGGGAAATAAGTTCATCATGTATTCTTTGTTACTGTGAGATTATTTTTGTGATTACAAGTGCAGGTGGATGAATTAGATGTCCCAACCACCCACAAATGTCAAGTTTATATTTTCGAAATGCTGTCCAGAAATCTTCCTAAATTATGACTGGCTTACTTTCCATCCCATATTTCTGAACCTAACCAGTTGTGCACCTTGTGATGTTACTGACTTACAGCTTACCTGTGAAAAACTGGTACTTAATTTTGGATGTGTGTGTGCCAATAGGTTTGTTTTGTATTCTTTCAGGTATGAAAGAGGATGACATTTGTGAACTTCTGAAATTTGAAAGGAAAATGCTAAGAGCACGTATATCAACTCTGCGCAATGACAAATTCATACAAGTACGACTTAAAATGGAAACTGGCATGGATGGTAAAGCTCAGAAAGTGAATTATTATTTCATTAATTATAAGGTACGAACCCATATCTTAGTCTAAACAGTACTGAACACTGCATAATTTTTTGGTGAGCTTTCTTATGTAATGTCAAATCCCTGCTGGTAATATTGATACTAAAACAACACATTTACATTTTTCAGACATTCGTCAATGTTGTAAAATACAAATTAGATCTAATGAGGAAGAGAATGGAGACTGAAGAACGTGATGCAACTAGTAGGGCAAGTTTCAAATGTCCATCATGTTGCAAAACATTCACAGACCTTGAGGTAATACACTTTAAAAAACTTATCCAATTCCTGTTAAATGTAGCTGACGTATTATGATCAACTGCAGTCCTGCCGTGTGTTGGTAAAAAAGGCTGACAGCCAGGATTCAGGTCTTCTGGGATGTGATGTCTTCATCTTCTCTGGGTTCAAGAAGAATGCCAAATGCAGGAGAGACTTGTAGATACATAGGTGTGTTGGTCTGGTTGGTGAAGGCTATGAAGGAAAGGCAAGGCAGTCAGGGGAGTTGTGCATGGGGGCCTGGTGTGTGGGAGGGGGGCGGGCCTTGCAGAGGATCATACATGTCCAGTGACGGGGTTAACACCAACCAGTGACTGACATGGGGAGCAGATGATTATAAGTTTCAAGGGCCCTTCCCATTTGGCTCACCATTCTTTCATAGAGTTGGCTGCAACTGTGTCCCATGTTTGGCACTCTTCATGAATGGCTCAACAGTTGAAGATGAAGTACTGAATTCATTTGGATTTTCATGAAACATTAACCCAGGAAGAAAAAATAACATCCCAGAAGAACTGAAAACTCAACAAATCCAGTGTGGAAAGCCTAAAGCTGTTGCTTAGTAACATATTTACAGGCTGACCAATTGTTTGACTTTTCAACACAAGAGTTCCATTGCACGTTTTGTCGAGAAGTGGTAGAAGAGGACCAGTCAGCTTTACCTAAAAAGGACTCCAGACTGTTGCTAGCAAAATTTAATGAGCAACTTGAACCCTTATATGTGTTACTGAGGGAGGTTGAAGGCATCAAATTGGCCCCAGAAATTCTGGAACCGGAACCTGTTGATCTCAGTACAATACGAGGGTGGGTATCCTTGCTTATGATTGATGATGGTAAGTGAAACATGAGACCCCCACTGTGTACAGCTGTAGGCACAGCACATCATTAGCATAAGTGAGAATGTACTGTGTGTGTGTTAGACTGGGCATTGTTTTGAAAAGTGACTCAGCTGTACCAAACCCATCTTCAGTAAGTTAATGAAACATTCTTGGGCAGACACCTGTGTTAAGATTCTCCATTGCTTGAGCAACTAACTCCTTCCCCATCTTCAGGGTGTTGCTGATGGCGGTAGCACCAAAACTGATAACTAGGTGTCATACTGTGTGCTGTGTGTATCTCTCTTTGGCCTTGGTGTGGAATGGAATGTGACCCCTCTGGTTACTGGGAGGAGTCACAAGGTTGTTGCACTCTACACAACCAGCAATAGACAGCCCAGGCCAAGTGCAATGAACTTTGGACTCCTCCCACTAACCAGAGGGGTCACATTCCATTCCACGCCAAGGCCAAAGAGAGATGTACACAGCAAATAGTTGGACACCTAGTTATCAGTTTTGGTGCTACCAAACCATCAGCAGCACACTGAAGATGGGGATGGAGTCAGTCCCTGAAACATCAGAGAATCATCACATTTTGATGCAGATGTCTGTCTGACAACAGACATTTTCATTGAATTCTGTTGACGCGAAAACTTCAAGACTATTTCATTATGTTAGTTGGTAAAAAATTTGTCGTTTATTTGATTTACCAGCATACTTAATGATTCTGTCAGTAGCTCAAGCTATATACAGCATTGAATGGTAGTGTAACTAGTCAGTCATGAACTGGAATGGGTGTGAATGGAAGTGCTCGTATCTAACTTGATTTAGGAAGTGTAACTTATTCCTTTTTGGGTAATTCCCCGGCGTCTGAGATTTAATTGCCGACGTTTCGGAACTCACTATCGGTTCCATCTTCATAGGCAGGTGAATGA
>Ga0123357_10002946_pt1 | contig 19242 bp, 15 predicted proteins | sample TergutEmb28metaG_FD_89873 | JGI IMG/M metagenome (GOLD analysis project Ga0123357, IMG submission 89873) | Embiratermes neotenicus P4 segment gut microbial communities from Petit-Saut dam, French Guiana - Emb289 P4 | ecosystem: Host-associated > Arthropoda: Insects > Digestive system > Gut ...
CATGAAGCGTATGTGTGTATAGGACATACCCACAATAACCACAAACAACATCATGCGGATACTTTTTTCCCATCTAGCCAGTTGATACAAACAAAAACATAACTATATATATATATATATATATATATATATATATATATATACGTATATTAGTAGGGTACACAAATTCCAGTTACTAGGATGCCATGGTGACTGAATTTTGTATGGTGGCACCTAGAATATTGATGTGGTTTTTAGAGTACTGGAAAATTTGTGTACCCCAAGATGTTAGTAGCGTTGTCAATTGAATTGTTGCATCTACTTCACACACTTGATACCAGTGTCGTATCTGCAGGTGTTACTAAAAATGTATGCGTTTCCCCTGGACAGATATTGAGGGATGTTGCCGAGCGGAGCAATGGGTGATGTTGCTTGGGGTAATAGGTAGTACACGCATTATCACGAAACAAAAGAATTTATTAAAATGACTCCTCTGATGTACCGACTGATCTAGTCAGTCGAACGTCCAGATTGAGAGTGCCCTATCAGGCTTGGGAACCAGTACAAAAAAACTGAACATATTTATTACACAATCAGACCCAAATACTGACAGGGTTTACAAGGATTCTACTTAAAAATATAATATTCAGCTTCAACTAAAGAAATCGTTTTTAGGGAAGCTTGAGTTTCTCAGCTCCCAATTAAGAGAAAGTTTAGGGGACAGAAATACAGTATCCAGTCAGGAGGTTTAGACTACCCCTATGGGTCGGAGTTCAGCGACCATTAACAATAAAGTGGATATGTGCCTGTTCCCTTCCTGTGTGAAATTTATCGCCTGGTTCGGGTTTCCAGATGAAGGCACAATGTTATAGCATTCATAAAACTAAAGTATCAAAATTGCTTATATACTACTCATACAACTATTGTCATACATACATGTCTGTATTACTGTGTACATACTATGTCCTATAGTGTACCTGTAAATAACACCAGCCTCTATAAGCATCACAGACACTAACATAAGGAAATCTTTGGCACTTCTATTCCATAATAACAAGATTATGTACATGACTGATGCACAAAATTAAGAACTGGCTAAGGTATAATGTATTCCTTAATTCTGGGTCAACAGATCACACTCCCAACCTCTTCACTGCAACTGCTCTACCATACTGCCAGTTTTCTAGACGACATCCTAGACAATTACTAACACACCCCATCAGTGAATACAAGAAAACAAACAGCCTAGCACATTTTTGTTTCATATTTCAGCATTATTACTAACTACATGTGTAACTAATTATGTCTCTACCATTAATACCCATAGATACAGCAGCCCACTTGACTGAGTTCAACCCAATGCCTGTTAGGACCACACTGTGTTAGAAAATCCAATTTCCTGAAAGCTTCATTTCTTTACCACATGCATACCTCATCCTAAACTTTCCAAGTTGTCACTATTCAACACGCTTTCCCATAATTTTCTAGGTATTTTTTGCTTATCCCATCCGAGCAACCATCAAAATAATTCTGTCCACTGTGTTTATGGTTTTCAGGGGAGAACAAAAGACTGCACCTACACACACAGATACACAAATGCATGTGTATCAGCCCACACAGCCAGACATGCACTTCTGTATGCATAAAATGTTTTTTCCCACTGTTCTGTATGACAATTACGTACAATACCTTGTATCATAATGACAGCTGATTTAAAAAAAATATTCACATTACAAATGTTTTAGAGTGAAGATTTGGAAGTCTTAAATTTTCCAATACGTGTCACTTTTACTTCCAGAAATCATCCCAATCACTTTACTCATTCCTGATTGCAACCTGCAGTAACACAAGCAATATGTGTGAGGCCAGGATAGGTTCATAGCAGCTTTAAATTGAAATATAAGTCAAAATTAGGAACAAGTTTCAATCGCAAAAAAAAATATATAAACATCTGGGTATGCTAGATGATGTCAGGAGGATCTGATCTATGGGAGGATGCGTGCATGATGTTTCGTCACGGAAATAACGTTCTCGCGGATTGCTGTTGCGCTGGCAGCCATCTTGGAATCACGATTATGCTGTCGATCCATGTCTGAGTATGTTTGTGTGTAAGAATTCATGCCATTTAACTGTTAACTTTGGTCAGTCGAACACAGCTGCGTTGAAATTCACAAGCCTTCAATACCGGTTAAGGGGAATGATGGGACAATATGCTTCTCGAAGACTAGCTTGCATGTTGATGTTGCATGTGTGATTGTGTGACTTACGGAACATATTTTGTAGTGCCGTCAAATTACCATTTAGTACGGTCATTGCCATTTGGACAATATTCGTATGTCACCATAAGAGGTGTGCAGTAATGCGAGTAGTGGCTGGTGTCGGAAACTTTTATGATCCTGGAATTCTGTAAGTGGTGTGGGTGATATCCTACTTTGCAGGATTGATAATTTCTGTATAATACCCCAATTTATGAACTAATATCGGTTTTTAGGCCATACATGGTGCCAAATAGGTGGCAGTAGAAGATGTTCCAGCCTGCCGTTGAAGATGGACAGAAGCTTGTGGCATTTTACAGTGGCGTTACTTGTGTTTACTTCCCTATCATTATGTGTGTACTCTACTCTGCAAACTATTTATATAGTATAGGAAAATATTCATTCTTTCCTGTGATTGTAATTATTTTAGTTACAGAATGCGGTAAATATTTAATCGGAACATATCAAATTGTAAGACGAAACATTCCAGGTACTGGAAGATATGATGAAAGGTATATAATAATGCCTATTAAGAAGAACAGCACAAAGAACAGAATTAAGGAGGGCATGAAGAGTTTTCTGTTAATTATTACCATGACAGTGATTTATTATACAATAGCAGTATTATTTGGAGCACAAATATTTAGCAAATATGAGGAAACTGTCATGTTGAGCATTCTCCTTTGCGTTCTAACAGTATTTCCAGCGTGTCTACATATGGGGGCCAATTCTGCTCTCAGTCTCCTGTTTGGACAGAAACCTTCAAATGATGTTTTAAGCACGTTAATTTTGAAAACTACGCAACTGACACTGTTTGGTACTTGGTTGGGAGCATTCGTGATTCCACTAGACTGGGATCGTGTGTGGCAGGAATGGCCAATTCCTTGTGCTTCTGGAGCACTGCTTGGATTTACAGCAGCAAATCTTCTCATGGTGATTACTGTGGTACCAAAATTGATGAAAAGGAAGAGTGCAAAAGGCAGCAGAAAGCAACAGTAGTACATCCTTCTGAAATGCAATGTAATCAGCATACTTATGGATATAGTTTCATATAAATAAATTATGCCTAAACAGTAAGTGTGTAAACATGAGATAGTAACATACCTTATCATTACAAATGTCATGCAGTTCATCTTGCAGTGTTCCCTGAAGTGTACAGAATGGGTTGTACTATTTGCTAAGTGACTGTACCAGACACTTATTATTGTATTCTGTACTGCCAATAATAGTTGTTTTATCTCGTTACCTACTTCACCACCCATCCATTTTTTAATCTTGAATTTTGTTTTTACACATTCCACTGATAATGTGCTTGAGTAAGGGGACTACATTACTATTTGGGAGTTCATCAGTAAATGTATAGCAGGGAATGCTTAAGATTTCTAAAGCCCAAACTAAATACTTTCAGGGAATTATATTTTTGTAACACTAAAATAACATTAGAAATACTGAAAAATCAACAAACTTGTGATATTCTGACCACATGGCTATTCATTATCTCAGTATCATACGAGAAAAATTGAAGGTTATGAATTTCAATTTGTTTGGCACAACCTGTGGTTTAAAATTTTCCCGTTCTGTATATTCTTTTACAGAGCATTGTTCATATGGAATATTTTTACAGAAGGTACAGTAGTACACTTTCCATGATGCATACATTGTAGAAGTAATGTAAATGTAATATCCTCTTTTGCTCAGCAGAAAATATCACATACCATAATTGACTTCTACAAAACGTGAAGTAAAGTTGAGTAAGATTTGTGTTAGAGTGTAGAAGAAAAATTTCCTTGCATTATGGAGCTCATATTTCCCCATGCATTGTGAGATGATAAGCACTGTTGTTAAAGATGCACAACAGCCAACATGCCACTTTTTTCTGCCCCTTGTGTTGAAGTTTCCACTTACCAGTAGTGGACTATGATGATATCAAAATACCACTATAAAAAAGCCCATTATAGGCACTGTGAACCTTTGATTTAAGACTGAGAATTACCTTTCATTTCTGAGCAGTAGATCTGTGAATTAATTTCTGACAGGACCTTCTCCATTCACAATTAGAAATTTCTAGGTGGTAAAGGATTTGGCATTTTGTTGTTGTAGTCTGTACCTTAGTTGGTATACAGCTGTCATAATTCTGCATCAACACAGTATTATTTCGATACATGAAAAAGAATTCCTGCTGTAATGTTTATACTAGTTCTACGTTCCAAAAACAGAATATAATCACAAAGACATGTTAAAAGTTGGCAGGTACTGAATTTATATAGGTCAAAACATATCATACATAAAAAAACTGCTGCTGGTCATGTTTTGGAATTGCTGAATTTGATAAACAGGCAATTTATTCAAATACAAAGAAGTGCAAGGGATACTTCTTTACTTTGCACTTCAAACTGATTCTGTTTTCTCTTTCCTGTAAAATGACTGGCCCAATTCTGTCTTATTTGGCCTGCTGTTTTCAATTTTTGGTCAAGACTTCTGTAGACAATTTATGACTGCTCTTAGAATGTGTTCTGGATAAAACATGATCCATTTTTTCTATGATACTTGCCAGTCTTGCTTTGCTAGTCTTGCAGTCATATGATATAACTGGTGAAGCAACATTCATTGTGTTCGGTGATAAACTGGACTCATTTGTGTCTGTAGCAAGAACAGATGAACCCTGGAAAACCTCCATTTCACTGTCACTCACAGACAAATTTTTCTTCTTTACCTTTATTGATGAAATCCCAGAAGGCAGTGGAGTTGAACTTTTCCCATGAGATTCAGCATTGCCTCCAACTGCTGCCTGCAATGTTGCATCTTGTGTGACCAACATCTGGAGCCCTGTATCTTTACCAGAGCTTAGTTTATCATAATCACAAACCACAATATAAGCATCACGACTATATGAAGCAAATGCTACCATATGTTCAAATGGATGGTAATCCACACCACTTGCTCCCTGGTAGAACTGCAGTCCTGAGTATATAGCAAGTTGTTCCCCGGTATCGGCATTCCACACGTGTACTGTATTGTCTTCACTGGCTGCAAGCACCAGACCTCCACACGGTGTAAGGCAAGCCGAAGTCTGAAACCTGTATTGCACAAAGTACATCTATAGAGAGAAATGCCTTCCTGCATGTCTCATTTCCAAGCATAGTGATGTAGTGAGTACACATATATAAGGTCAGTCTCAATTTTGTGTCCAGGGATTGAGATGAAACCTTTCTAGAGGGACAAGTGAAGTAAATTCTCCCCTATCCCCACATGCATATCCTCACAACTTCATGACTTATTTTTCTAATATTCATTTTAATACTGCCCTCCACATTTACAACTCTTCCTGTGCAATTTTTCAATCAAACGTGTGTGAATTTTGTTGCTTCTTCCATATATGATATGTATCCTTTATGTGATCACTCTAATAATATTAATGTGCAGAACTGAAGATCCCAATATTTTCTTTTCTCCATTAATTGGGGTATGCCACACCTTCTTTCATGTCCATGAAATACCACACTGCAAAACTTTATCCCATACCTGTGATTAAGGGCACCATTAAACCACTGTATCACACTTGCAGTGGCGATGTCCAGCATCCGCAGTTGACTGTCCCTTGCGTGAACTAGCACTCGCTGACCACCAGGATGGACCTGAAGTCTGTTCACAACTGTGTCCCTCAGTTCACGAATGTCCATGTTCCTTGAATGTAAAGATACCATTACAGCTGGCTCTAGGACACAGAATAACATTGTCATATGTATTCTGTTACTTTGCATGTGGTCATTAGAAAGATTGTGGAGATGACAAAGTAAGTTAGAGTGGAATTATGAAGGGAGGTTTTGACGACAGAAGATGGTTGAAGTGTTTCAGGAACATATGCTATGGCAGGCTTTGTTGTCAAAAGTGTTGAATCTTCGGATTCTACTACCAGAGAATAATTTACTGAGTTGCTTGTTTGGTTGGTTGGTTGGCTTGTGGACAGTGGAGTTCTTTCCAACAAATAGCATTGTGACATGTGCTCTCAGGTCACAAACTTTAAACTTCCTTATTCTGAATCCAGCCAGGTGCTACGTTACAGGTGAAGCTCTAACTGAGGACAGAAGTTGTGATGAGGTTGAAGCTGGTTGGAATTATCAATCACCCTTGGGGGGGTGGAATGACTACTATGCAATGATGATGGAGTATTGGGTGGAAGGGGGCAGGAGATGAGGAGAGAGAAACCCACCCCAGTGCCATGTTATTCACCACCAATCCTAAACAGGATGCCCTAGGTTTGAACCTAAGCCTCCACAGTAAAAAGCCAGTATCTTCACAATCTTACCTATAGCATGGTCAATCTAATCAGTACATACTGGATTCAATTCCATTCATCCCCATCCTCACAAGCTATTTCTCCCACATTCTTTCGAAGATCACGTCCCATTTGAGCCTTTGGAAAGAAGTTTCCCCAGTAAAACTATGCACATTTCATCCGGTAGTCATCCATATTATGTGCACAGCTCATTGTAAAAACTTCCTTAATTCCACTTGTTAAGTACAACAGCAATTATCCTGAAGTAACAGCTACAGAAGATGAAGGATGATCCAAATTTCAAATGGTGTATGCTGAAGATGCATTCAAATTTCAAAATACTTAACTCTAATTACAAGGCATGTTAAATCACCTGTTCAGTTTCCATCTGCAACACTGCTTCTTTGTTTTCACTTTTGATACTGTCCATTCAATGATCCTACCTACACTATCACCTGAATACAGCATGCCACTGCAACTCAAGGACATGGCAGTGACAAAACCTGTATGGCCTTCCAGTTCCTGGACAAGCTGCAAATAAAAACATGACATTCATTGGCATAATACTTTAATTTAAAGTCAACCTGTTGGTGACTGTGTTAGATGCTGATATTCTGTGCTAAACAACTCATTTTTCCAAATTTTCAAAATCTTGTGTGAGGTACCATGACTCCACAGTTGACATCCAACATTATACTGCAAATTCCTGCTTTCAGTAACCAGCTTCATCTTCACTATCATCCTAATGTTTAGCGAAAAATAAAAGTCCTGCCCCAGAGGATGTCCAATACAAAATGTACAGTCCTACCTTCATCAGAGCCATGACAGTGTAGTTGGTATAGTGACTAAGCTATGGGCTGGATGACCAAGGAATCATGGTTTAGATTACTAGCAGAGGCATGACATTTCCTCTATTCCAAAACATCCAGACCAGCTCTGTTGTCCACCCAACCTACTATTCAGTGAGTACCTGGTGCTTCTTCCACGGGGGTAAAGTGGCCAGGGCTTGAAGCTCACCACTCAGATTAAGAATGATCACAGGCAGACCTCCAATCTCCCATATATCTTTATGGTATGCACAGGGACAACTTTACATGCCTTCACCAGTGGTAGGTAATGAAAATGGCATCATGGCAACTTCACAGCCAGTGTGTATTGAGGCATGAGTGTAGTGAAAATGAAAGTCATCAACATATTGTTTCACATCTCTGCAAAATCAAATTATTTCAAACTCCTGAATTTTCCATACTTGTACTGGTATAATTCCTGTAGTATAAGCAGAAGTGGTAGACACCAAAGACACAGTGTGTATTCCTGCATGTCTCACCTCAAACCGTGATGATCTGTGTCCACGATTCCACACACGCACCACATGATCGTAGCAACCAGTGACCAAAGCAGAGCCATTGCTGGGGTGGAACTGGCCACAATATACAAATGATGGGTGAGGTAGCATCTGGAATACATCAGGCAAAAATTGTACAAATTGTATTCCAGAATAACAGTGCTAAGTCATATTATGGCTGTATTCCATTTCAAATAACATACTGATGGAGATTTTACACATCTGAAAGCTTGCCTGAGTCTAATTATACATACAAACATGTGAATCTTACACTAGCATTCACAGCACCAAAACTGAAGATGCAGAATAAATGACCATTGGGTAGTCCAAGGAGAAGGTTGAAGGAATAAGTGAGAAAATATATAAAACAGAATACAGAAGAAATGAATATAAATATAACAGAAGTGCTTTAGTAAAGGTAGAAAACAATGATATAGGCTCTGTCATTGGTCAGTGCTCCCTACCAGAAAAGTCAGTGGATGGCAATCTTACATCTCACTTGACTTGCAAGACAAGCCAAGTAATTAGTTAGCAGCAGAATACAATGGATACGTCATCATAAAATATGTCACCTGCGATTTAAAACTCCTGGGATATACCATGTAAACTGGTAACATTACTGTTCTTTTGGAAGAATTGCAACTAATTGCTAACTGATATTAGTAGTTCCAGTAGTCTCAGAAGGAGTCACCTTTTTGGACTACCTGTACCTTGATGATGGAGCAGGCAAGTTGTTCCTAAACTTCAACAGCCTTTACCAATTGACATGGCATATATGCCAAAAGACTTTAACCTTCATTGACACTGCCACAAGGACCTCAAATCTTCATTACGTAACTTGTTACCAAGTTCACATACAAGAGAGACTGTTAGGTTTCACTAATTACTAAATAACGTTGTGGATACTGCTGTTGGTGATTTAAACACAACACAGGAGGAAAGGGACGTAAGTACTGAGTTTAGTCAGGGTGTACAGAAAGAAGGAAATTCCAAGATTAGAATGAAACGTGAGAGCATCTTAAATCAGTTTTCTTGACAGCATCTTACATCATATTTCTCCAACTTTTAAAAAAAGGGTTGAGATACAGCATCTGCCTACATGTCAGAACTGCTCGTTAAAGCAGCCTGATTAATTCTGAAGACCTGCAATCCTGTCTCTAGGGGTGTTTTGCTACTGTGTTATAGTATCTGGATGCATGTAGGAAAACACCCCTAGAAATTCAGCAACAACATTTATGATAAATTTTGCCCATCTCATACCGAATTATGAAGAAGTTTGCACGGTGACAATGCAAGCAACGATGTACAGGAAATGCTCTAATCATACTAACAATGTCATTTTATGAAATGGCAGATTCATCACACCAAAATGCATGGGTTTTTGTTAAATACCTGTAAGGATTAACCTTTCAGGTATGTGATCATATTTTTACTGTTAAAATTGGAGCTTCAACACAATCTCACCTGCACAAGGTGAGACTTCTGACCCTCAGTATCCCAGAGGCAAGCAGTGCAGTCTGCAGAAGCAGACATCAACAGTGTATCCTTGGGCGACCAATGTAAGTCATACACAAGCCCCTGGTGACCTTCAAACTGGGCAAACTCCTTCCCATCTGGAACCTATTTAACATCAATAATAAACTTCTGTTCATTTTCAAGTTAATGTCTGTAGCACAGTACTTATTTACTTACTCCATGGAGCAGAGTCCTTCTTGAGAAGCTAACTGGTTCTCAGCAAGTTATGAAATTACCTGCATTTTATGGAACCTGAAGGTTCATTACCACAATTAGAAGTGCCTGCCACCTGTCTCTATTTCTGAAGCACAATACACTCACAAAAAGCTGTTTATATGTTCATGTCTTAACATATGGAAAAATTCATACCATAATGTAGCAACTGCTGCCAAGTTCTTTGAAGTTATGTACAACTGGCACCAATAGCAAGACACAAATTGTATTTAACACGTATTGAAGAATAAAATAAGCTCAGAAAACACTTGCTACTATTTACTTCAGAATATTCTTTCCTTTCTACTTCTATAGGAATTGAAAAAGTGTCCTTAAATTTTTGAGTAGACATATTTACGAAAGTGCACTTTATAAATTTATGTACCTCATTTGTCTTCACACTCATTACAATCTATAACACAAATTTTACATTGCACAGACATAAGTTACATAATTTTGACACAGAGACACATACAGAATATACAATGATGATGTATTTCTCATCAGCTGACATGCTGCAAGCAAGATGAAGACCAGAGTTGCTGAACTTCACAGTGAAGCATCTTCTTGTGGCTGTTGGCAGGGTCAGTTTACAACGGTTTGGTATTTTGCAGGATTGTGATGGTAAGCGAGACCATGTAGAAAGTGATGTGCATGCAGACTGCAGCAGCTGCAACACAGTTTAATGCAAACCCCTACAGAGAAGCAGATAAAAAGCTTGCACTGAAAATCAGTCCTCACATAGACCATTCATCACCAGCCTCCAAAACCCCATCTCTGCAAAAAACTGCAATTGTTATTAATATTCAAATAAAAGTTAGCAGTGATGACTCACAAAAAACAGATGTATGGATTCAATTATATGCAACTGAAAGAGCATAGCACAGACTATTATCCAACTCTTACTGCACTGATATACAACCTATGAAATGTGGACTGTGTGTGATCTACAATAGTATTCTCTGAAGCTTATAACCAGGCCCAAGAAAAAGGTAATTGAATTCTTTTGTATTAGGCATTATACAACTAAACAAAAACTGAAAAAGAGACATGGTACTGGAATATTGTGTAGATTTTATTCATCCTTCCTGACATAATTTATATAGGACACACCCCAGTACAATCTCTACATATACACAGTTCGTATGAGTCAGCGTACTTTTCACTAACATCGTATATAACAAGGACACAACACATTAACAGTTCCATTGATTTACTAATTTAGTAACTGTCTCAAAAATACCACATTATTCAATTAATTTGGATAGAGTATAAGTGATTTCTGTATGACACCTTAATTATACATCCACCCCATACCGCTTTCAATTTTATTTCTATTAATAAGTCCTGATTTCATATACAATTACATTTCCCATGTTTAAGCTTCATAAGACAAGTAGTTCACATTATAGACTTGAGACTACAGAGGAAATACTACAAATGTGGATATGTTCTCTAAAACTTTCATAATAAAATTCTTCCCTCCTTTCTGCATGGCTATGAAAGTGTTAAAACTGTTTTCATGCTTAATATAATAAGATTTAAACAAGATTAGAGCTTGGAAAGCATAGTCATTCTACTGCCAATGCTAACCAAGGAATAATGTTTCAATTTCTGGTAAGGGCAAGAGATTTTTCTCTTCTCCAATGCATCCAGACTGGTTCTGGGGTGCAAGCAGCCTCCTGTTACATGGGTAAAGGAAGGGGGCAGGGATAAAGAGGTCAGGGCATGAAACTCATCACTCACCCAATTTAGTTCCAATGTTAAGAATTAGTGGAACTCTACCTTCACTCAATCCTATGACAACATGGCATGCACAGGGAGTTTATTTTTCAGTAACATGTGGGAGTTGGAAGTTGGTTGAACAGGGAGCACTGATGATTCCACAATACCTGTGATGATACCACACTGTTCTCTTGATCAGATCTGGCATCACCCTCCCTGTGGTTCTGGTCCAGCTCTAACAAGGGAGAAGATTGACTGAGTTCACCTTGCAGAGCATTGCGAGAACGCAGGACTGGAGGCAGATTTTCTGGGGGCATTATCCCCTTCACAGTCACATACAGAGTTGCAGGGTAGTGCTCCCACACACCAGCACTCCACCACTCATATACCTGCAGAGAGAAAGAGAAGATTATGGAAGCAACTAAGTTGTTAATGAAGAACTGATGATTTCTCATTGCTGTATTTAACCCTTTGACGCCTAAAGACGACTATAGTGGTCGTACCGCACCGTTAACCTCTAAACGTTGCATTTTATATATTATTTCAACAAATATAGGTACTGAATATTTTAAACATGGTATATACTGTCCGTTTTTTTCTCTTCAAAATGCAGTTTGTTTCATAATTCTAACGTATTTGGTTCCTGTTTTATTCACATTTTATTTACAGGGTGTGCTAAAATTAAAAAAAATAATTCCGGCGCCAAAAGGTTAATGTGGCTTTGGTAAATGGATTACATTATAAGAAACATTACATGATACACATTTTTTCCATAGATATTATAGTGGCACAGTAATACAAGGATATGCAAACACCTTCCACACAGTTTAGCCCAATTAACCCATTATGGGTATTACAATATACAACAATAAATATATCCACTTTTTAGAGGTCTGCTCAGTAACTAAATTAGGAGTGTGCATGACAGCCTGTAGCTGGAACCATGATTTGAATAGTTCCAAAAAAAACGTTAACATACATCACAACTGTTACAACTCAGTCTCCTAATTCGCTTTGGCTTATACAACTGCAGTCGCACTTCCTTTTCTGTGTTGAGGACACCGTTTGCTCCAACAGGCTTCAAGAATGCCCAGGCTATATGATACCATCCCCCTTCAGAACCTGAAATAAAACATGGTAAATATAAAGTTGTCCCTATGTCTAAGCACCACATGTTTCAGTCTCATGCATTAGGTGGAGGTCAGTAGGCACCTTCATATTATGAGTGCATAACAGCATGATAGGGAGCCCCCAAGTATGCACTTGATAGGAGAAGGATTGGACAAGAGTATAATCCGTCTCCTCTCCTGCCTGGAATCAAATCCCAGTCATCCCACACAGCAAGTGACGTTACTGAGTTATCTCACCTCCCAAAATGATAATAAAATTCAGTCATGGAAAATTAACACTTCTTCCCAACACAAAACAAACTAAAGAGGACACAACTGCAATAGAGAATACTTTTCCCACATCATTAATAAGATATACAATAGTCCACAAAATAAATATGATGAGTCAAATGAAATCCTTAATAATGTAAAAAGAATGATGACCCTAATGCGTGCAGCTGTACACATAGTAAGTCCGCATATCAAGTTAGAATTATGTACTGCGTATGGTAGACCTGGCAATATGTGGAAAAATGACAAAACTGTATCGAACCTAACTGTAATAGATCAGGTGATAAACTTTATTTAAGGTTTTCAATTAACTCACCTATATATAAGTACAGAGTTTTTCATAATATGCCATGAGTAAATTAAAGTTCACAACATTACACCCAAGGAAAGTACTTACCTAATTTCTGATACCGAGAACTTGCAACTGTGAAATTCACCATATCCAGGACTTCAAACAGAATTAACACTGGGGGATTACCATGCATAATATATTCAAAATCCTCATTGAACACAAGCAACTCTTCCCAGACTGGCACAATAGATCTATGGGGGGAGGACAAACCATCACATTATGAAACAAGTAAACACTCTCAATTTTAAAACATGACAGACAATAAATTTCCCAAAGGTTTCTACTTTATTTAACTCCTATACTCTGTTGTAATACATGCTGATGTGTTAAAATTCTGTAATTAATCGGACAATTTTTAAACTTCTAAATCTACATCTCAGTGAAGGGTGTTCACTGAAGAGAAAATGGACAAAATCAGAGCTAGACTAAGTTTCTCTGAAAACCTTACATGCACTTTGCACAGTTTCTCTGAAAACCTTACAGACACTTTGTACAGTTTCTCTGAAAACCTTACAGACACTTTGCACAGAAGACAACTGGGATTTTAAGATTCAAATTTCCAAAAAAAAACTCTACAAACAATTGAAAACTTTTTATGGGCAGGCCAGGAATATTTGCAAAACAACAGACAGCACTTCCAGCATTTACTGTAACCTGAGTTGTATTTATAATTTGTTTGGTTATGCTTGTTGACTCCAATAGCAGGCCATAATTCTGAAGGTAGAACAGGCATCAGAAACTTCCACCTGAGCTGCTCAATGACTTGTGGGAAGCCCTAGGATGAGCACAGGTTAGCATCATGCCTTGGCCAATTTAACCCTGAGGAAAGAGCCCCCAGTATCCAATGAATAGGAGGGTGGGCGGGCCCCAGAGAAGATCGGGTTGTTTACAAGAGATAAATCTCCTTCCCCTGACAAAATTCAAATCCTGGATTATCTAGCCCGTAGTCTAGTCACCATACTGACTACAAAATTATGTATTGCCAGAGGTGCTGAAACCGACCTCTTACCCCCCCCCCCCCCCCCCCCCACCCACCCTCAAAAACACACACACACACATATAATTCTTTTGACATGGACCAGAACTAATAAACATGTTTAAAATGCTGGTATTCCAACAGCATTTTGATTCAGGTGCTAAACCTATAGGGAAAAATTTGACAGTGTCTATTGCATCAAAATGCTCTATATTTGGCATTCTTAGTGGGTTGTGAAATGATAAGACAACCATCACAATAAAAGCATTTTCAAAGTCCATATTTGGGATGGAGACAACCCACATGGCATAACTGTCATTCAACATACAAGGGGAGGAACTAATTTTAATTCCTTCTTGAAAATCACAATCTGTATTATCACGACAAAAATATTTTCATCCGTCTTTTACTTTCACCTGTGTTTGACAGTATAGTCATAAAAGGGAAATACCATTCAAATAAAGTTGTCCACAAAAACTTGTTATTCACTTTATGATAAAAATTTACAAACAAAAATATTGCCATACTGTGAGAAACATACATAAACTCAAAGGACCACACTGTGGGTGTGGGTGGATATGTGTGTATGTGTGTGTGTGCGCGCGCGCGCGCGCGCACAAACAGGATGGAATGGGATGAGAAGACTATTTGTGGTGAACTGGAAAAAACATGAAAGTATTTCATAGTTTGCTTCAAAATACTTTCTGGTGTCTGCCTGGAGGAACTATGGAAAACCATACAAAAAACCTATCATGATAGGTTATTATCAGCTAGAGGTCAAACCATGTGTCTTCTCTGTACATTACCACTGCATCAATAAGTGCCTCTTACAACACAATTTCAGTCTAACCTGCCCTTATGTCCCATGAATTGAAAATACGTCACATCTACCATTTTTCTCACCTCTTCTCTTTGTAATCAAATATATCAGTCATGAGGGGCAGAATGTAATCAACCTCCTGGTTTTCATAGTAGAAAGACACTGGGCGACTAATGTTGCTTTTTTTTAAGTAATTTCCAGTCACTGCATTGAGAAGATGCACCTTCACCAAAGGGTGTCGTATGAGAGGGTCTACGCGCAGACATTCACTACGATGAATAATAATTCCAAGAACCTTATCATAATGTAACTCCATCTGCTGTGACTCGTGTGTCATCAAAACAGTTTCCAATGCTTCTTCTCTACTCTTTCTTCTTGATTTATGGAATGATGATTTTCTGCTAGATGACACTTGTTTTCGATCTAACTCTACATCTGATGTATTTGTGTTTCCCAATTCTATTTCCTCCTTTTTCTCAACACTAGAGGGTGCACTCTTTTTTTTTTTTTTCTTTCGTTCAACATTCTGAGGCAGGACACAATCGTTATCATCTGCTGTCATGCCTGTATGTACAACAGGATCTACAAGAAGCTGTGCACTCAGACTGTTGGGTATTTGTCCAAGCTGCTGATGACATTCATCCACTTCTATTTCATGGGTGTCACCAGGTTCAAGAAATTCCTTCTGTGTCTTTCTCCTGGGAAGAGGGACAGGTTTCTTAACACTTCTGCTATTCCTACAGGATGGACTAACTTGTTTTACTTGACTGAAATCTGCATATTCTTCACAGAAATCAGACTTAATGTTTTTTATCCTAGTATTTATTTTAATGACATCTGCTTCATTTCCTCTGCTGTTTTCAGAATCAATTTCTGTTTCTTTATGTTGAGAAATTTGGCAGGAATTCCTTTCATCTTTCAGCCTTTTGTCCAGAACCAACAGTTCTCTATTTGCATCATTATTCAATTCATTATTCAATTCAGAGTTCACTTTATCAAGTTCAAGCAAATACCCATTCAATCTAGGTTTCATTACATCACCATCATCATCATCATCATCCTCATCATCATTAGCACTTGATAAGAAATCAAAACCACTCCTCAACTCCTGAGTGGTTGTGTTAGGTGACTTGCATTCTATTCCTTTGACACTTTTAGAGAAAGCGCTCCCAGGGCTGTCCCTGTCTGTTCCCTTTGTATGTACCCCACTCCGCTTCATCTGTTTCTGTGGAAACTTGCCAACTTCCTCAACCTAAAGAATATTAAAAGCACCAAATGTTATGAATGTAAACTGAAGATGTGGTCTGAAAAATCAACCTTACTGTTACAGCACAAACAAACACATTCACTGCCTGTTACAATTGTCCTTCAAGACAGCATAACCTCAGAGCACCAACAACAGCACCAATTTTAGCTAAGGATACAAATCTGTTGGCTTCTCTCAGACAGATATCCAACTGTAATGCAGCCTTCATACATCATGATACAAGCCCCAAGAAATCAGTATTCAATATACACCAAAGAGAATCATACAACTTCCCAACCAAAAATTGTGTGAAATATTTAGCCATGATCATAAAGCACAAAGAGTTCAGCCAGTATTTAAAAGCTGGCAGTGAATGTGTTCATACTAAACATATTGGAGATCAAATATTAACTGCGTGCTCTCAAAAACTGTGGGCAGTCTGATAATTTTAACAATAAAAAAAGGAATAAACCTATGGCAAATTCTGTTCCTGCATACAAGAGTAAAAATGCATATTTCGATGAAGTACACAAATCTTCCAAATGAATCACTGTTTTCCCTAATACCTTATAGTCTTGACATTCACTTACTGCAGATGCAAATTTGCTGCTGTAAACTTATTACGTTATATACAAATACACATTGCACAGCAAGTGCTTTAGCACTGTATTCTAATACAAAAAAGAAATGCCTTAGATATCACACTCAGCATTTCTGCAACAGAAGTAATAAAGTAATATTTATGAGTCAAAATTGTAATCTAATCAAAATATGCACCATCATGTGGTCTGCTGTTTTCATGTATGATGTAATGGGAACCATAACACATCCCGTTTCCTACACAGAACATTTTACTGAAGTGTTGCTTACCACTGCTGGTTGTTTCTGTTACTAACATAAAAACTGATGGCCTAATCATTTTTTCTTTTTAATATATCATCACTTAGTAGCATGAGAACTGTCAAGTACACTATCAGATGTAACCTGGGTTTGCCACTAAAATTATATGTCACGGCCTAACCAGGTTGGCAGATATAACTGAGTTGCTGTCATTAAAATGAAACCTCCAAAGCTAACTTTTATGTCTGTGGGGAAACATGAATTGAGCTTCCATCAATAAGCTGAAAATTCAAAGCCTATGTTTTATATATGTTTTCAAATGTTACCTCAATTTCTTTAATTAAAACTCCAATTCTAAGCGTTGTGGATTACATTTTATGTTTCTTCTACACAGGAAATAGTACCTTCAGTTTTAATGATCATATGTGCTGTCAATATTGATGTACTATGGTCTCAGATGCAAGAAGAAATGCAAAACACAAATGAAGGGATATACTGAGATTGAGTTAGCACATTAACTGACAAATATTGCTTCTGTTCATGAAATGAAGACCACTTCAGAATAGTAAATGGGAAGAGATACAAGTGCATCTCCTACTCCAGTGTTTTGTAATTCAATTTGGCCATGGAGCCCTTTCACGCTTCACATATTTTTCAGAACCCATAATAAAATTCTTGTACATGAAACAAACAACTAGATCACAAATAAATATAATAATAAATAAATGGTAGACAAGAACATCAGATCAATATATTCAACTGCACATATGAACAAATAAAAATCCCATTTCATGTACATAAAAATGAAAATCATGTGTTCCCTTGGCAAAAAAAATCCCATTTAAAACACAGTTGTATTCCAGTACTGCACGAAACCAGAAAAACTCGAACATATAAATCATTGTTAAATAAAATAAAGCTATTTTAAGAGAAGTTTACAATATTTAAATTGTCAGTCTTATATGTTATGATATTTCCTTGCAGAACCCTTACTTTCAATTCACAGTATCCATCTGGGCAAAAATGCCCTATTGTACACTTGCAACATGTTACTCATATTCTGAAACAAGCTTCAACTGACCAGTGTTCTCATGTCTGTCCATCTGTTTACAAATATCACTGTGCCCAGCACAGCCAATTTCAGTGACATGCAGTATAATATACACAAACTTTTGTGCCACTCTGTATATACACTATGGTAGTACTGCACAACTCCAGACAGACCCAAGCCTAAGCCAAACCAGTATTCATAAAATAAATGATGATATACGGTTGAATCATGCATCTAGAATGATTACCTCTGTTCCACGCATTTTAAAAATAAGTGATTCAAATATCCCAAAATGTTATCTATACCGACGAAATCCACAGGAAACTGTACTTCATGGCAACCTTCATGTGAAGCCCTATTACGCCTGGAATGATTCTTAATATTATTTTTCCAAATGCTACATCACACCTGTACTGATTATCACAGATAGTATTACTTTAGATTCAAGTACAAATTAGGATGTGACTGATGTAAGGTTAAGCTAGTTTAGGTCACAGGATTCTCTTTATATTCGCGCACGATAAACGTGCGACATATGGGTCTTGGTGAGATATATGCATCCTGACTGATACACTTTTACCCTAATCTTACAATGTACGATATCGTAAATTATTACATTATCGTGATTCTCGTGAAGTTGTCCTGCATTATCTCGCCCTTGATCAAGAGCAGCGTGAAGTAAAGAATCAAATCGAGCTCTGGTTTCGTATGTAATATTTGATGGCGTATGAGTCAGTGGAATTTTATCATCAACTACAGAATGTTTTCCCATCTGTGAATTGTATTTAACCAACCACAACCAAACACTTCCTCAAACTTCTAACAATCATATCCCCACCACACGTTTGTTATTGTTTGCAAACATCAGGATTACCAACACAACCGTACACGAAAACTCTCGCACCAACAACTCCTACTACAACTGTATAAATATTTATAACAAACTTCCAGATGAACTACAAAATAAAAGGCAATTTCTGTTACAATTAAAAAGATATTTAATAGACAAACCGTATTATTCATTACAAGAATTTCTGGGACATTAACACATTTGGAAAAGAAAAGGAAAAAAAAAAGAAAGAAAGAAGGAACGTCGAATGTACTACTACATGTGATATTGTCTTAAATTTCCTTTAATATATTATAATGCAATGTAAAAATTGTACTATATTTTGGTTGTGGTGTGGACTGGGTTATGTGTGGATTTGTTGAATTGACCTGGAGCAGTTGCTTCGTTTCTAGTATAAGA
>Ga0123357_10002947_pt1 | contig 19239 bp, 12 predicted proteins | sample TergutEmb28metaG_FD_89873 | JGI IMG/M metagenome (GOLD analysis project Ga0123357, IMG submission 89873) | Embiratermes neotenicus P4 segment gut microbial communities from Petit-Saut dam, French Guiana - Emb289 P4 | ecosystem: Host-associated > Arthropoda: Insects > Digestive system > Gut ...
CGAAAAAATCCGTGAAAGAGCGGCGACAGCATACGCCAAATATCAAAAATGCAGCTTGAAAGCGGCAAAGGGACTATTGGTAACAGGTTGGTAATCTGTAAACATCGAAGTAATTAAAAAATATACATTCAATGAAACTTAAATTTATACATACCCTTTTCTTATTCCTTTTCCTTTTTGGACAATTTGCCAAAGCAAATATGGCTTCGCCGATTTGGGAAGGAACAAGTTCAGGTTCAGCCTTTTCAAGTAAAGACATTGATATTTTGTCTGAAAAAATATTTATAAGAATTGATACTGATTTCCAGACAGCAAAGTTTATTGTCGAATACAATATCCGAAGCGAGAGTTCAGGCATACAAATTCCTTTGCTTTTCTTGGCGCAAGATTTTAAAGACAGTTTCTATGTTTGGTTGGACGACAAAAAAGTAAACATTCAAGATATAGAAAATAAATATTTTGACAACTTGTCATTTCTCGGTTTTTCAAATTCTTTGGAAAAAGAAACAGTAATTTTTTGGGAAGAACATTCGGGTTCTTATTACAGAATAAACGACTTAAAATATTTTGAAGCCGACATAGAAAAAGGGGTACATAAAATAAGAGTTGAATACATCGCTTATGTTTGGACAGACAATTCAGATTGGGTAAAGAAGTATAGTTTTCGCTATTCATTAACACCTGCTAAATATTGGAAATCATTTGGCAATCTTGAAATAATCGTAGAACAGGAAGGACAGGTAAGGCAAATTGTTACCAATCTTGGACAGCCAAACGAAAAAGGAATAAAGTCAATAAACACTTGGACATTTAACAAACTACCAAACGAATACTTTGAAATTTCATTTAAGCCAGCACTAAATTATTTTGCAAAAATTATCATATTAGTAAGTCCGTTAGGACTTTGGATTATAGCAACAATTCTTTTAGTGCTTATCCATTTAGAATTTACATTCCTTTACAGGCGAAAAAATATTGCAAAAAAATTCTCGGTAGTAGTAATTATTGGAAGTATCACTATACCATTTCTTTCCTTGATGTCTTTTGTATATTCGTTTGACTTGATAGACATCGTAATTGGAGAACACGCATCTCGACGACACGGATATATTTTTTTAGTATTCTTTCTTTATCCTATATTTGTTCTCTTTTATTGGTTGACATTTTGGATAGTTGACAGAAAGTATAAGAAAAAACTTCTCAATGAAAACGCCAGCCGATAGAAGCGGTTTGGCGCAAGCCTAATTTGTGATATAATTCTTGGGAGAATTACCTTACAATTATTTATTTGGTACAAATAGTTATTAAGCTACTGCAAAAAAGCAGTAAATTTGCCGTTACAAGTTTTAAATAAAACAGCAATGGAAAAAGGTATATCTACAATCAAATACAACGAAATGCTTCGTGAGATAATCGCAGAAGTAAAAATGACTCGCGTTATTGTTGCAAACAGGTTGAGTACGACTATAACGCAACTTTATTGGAATATCGGGAAACGTTTATCTATCGAAAAATTAGAAAAAGGGTATGGTGGAAAAGTTGTGGAACAGCTTTCGGTTGATTTAAAAAGCGAATTCCCAGATACCGAAGGTTTTTCTCCACGTAGTTTATGGGATATGAAGCGCTTATACGAATTTTATACTGAAGACGATCAAATTCTGCCACAGCCTGTGGCAGTTTCTGAAAATAACATTCTGCCACAAGTTGTGGCAGTTTTGCCTTGGGGACACAACAGGCTTATATTAAGCAAAATAAAAGACCGTCAAGAAGCGCTTTATTATGCAGAAGCTGCGGTAAAAATGGGTTGGACCCGAGATTTATTGCTCAATTTTATTAAATCCGACACCTACCACAATGCCAAAGAGTTACCAAAACTGCATAATTTTGAAACTACATTGCCCGAACATTTGCAGGAACAAGCCGATGAAATGCTGAAAAGCACCTATAATTTAGGTTTTTTACTTATTAAACACCAAATCAAAGAGCGAGAATTAGAACGACGATTGGTTGAGAAAATCAAACTTTTCCTACTTGAATTGGGCGACGGATTTTCGTTTATTGGTAATCAGTATCGCTTGACTCTCAATAAGAAAGAGTATTTCGTAGATTTATTGTTTTTCAATCGTAAAATTAAATCTTTGATTGCCATTGATTTGAAAATAGGTGCATTTGAGCCTGAATTTGTCGGAAAAATGAATCATTATTTAGGACTATTGGACGACCAAGTGAGAATGTCCGATGAAAATCCATCAATCGGCATTATTCTCTGTGCTGAGAAAGACCATATTGAAGTAGAAGTTGCTTTACGTGATTTTCACAAACCCATTGGCGTTGCCGAATATAAGACTATTTTCCCCGAAAAGGAAATTAAATTACTTATTAACAGGGAGTTAAATAAATAAGAATAAAACGTATATTAAGGCGCTACACACAATGAGCATGCCACAAGCGGGGACGTAACTCGTCTGAAATTTTGTGTCGAACAGTACCTGCGGCTCTCGTCCGAGCGGTAGTGGAACTCTCCTGTGGCAAGCTGCCACCCCGTTGCGCGAAATGGGCGACACTGTAATCATTTTTAAGAAAATAGCGACACAATAGCTTCGCCATTCTTAGGCTCCACCCGCCGCCACCTCAATACAAGCGAACATCATCTTTGCAAAAATATCGGCAGACAATAAAATAAAAAACCACCACAAAGAGAAAAATCTCAATGTAGTGGTTTCACTAATAATCAGCAAATTAATTACTTTCTGACAATAATTTTCTTATTTACCGGTATTCCGTTCACATAAATACGGACAAGATAAAAACCATTTGACAAGTCCGAGACATCTAACATTTTTGTTGGATTATTATTTTTCAAAACGCAAATTCCCGACTGATTGTAAATCTCAATTTTTTCAATTGGCTGTTCGGATTGAATAAATATGTAATCTTTTGCTGGATTGGGATATACCTGTAGAGACGTTGCGCGCAACGTCTCTACGATGCCTGATGCTTGATTGCTTTGCCATATCAAAATCGGGAATCCGTTATTAATAGCTTCTTTGTAATCCGATTTCCAAACAGGTGTTACCAAACCTTGATTAAGCGTATTAACAAACGCCTGCATACGCATATCGTCCGACGACATATTACCTTCGCTCGATGTTGAACGTGTACTTATATTGTTTTCTCCAATGGCAAACGGTTGACCTGTAATCGAATCGTTAAAATAACAATTGTAACTTAACACATCTTGAGCGCCGCCGATGATTGCACCAACTCCGGCACTTTGACCTGTTACCAATGCAGCAGCATAAGAGTTTCGCACAGTTCCTTGGTTGCTGTAACCGAGTAAGCCACCCACATAATTATTGCCTGACACTGTGCAGGTATTGTAACAGCCTGTGATTATGGAGTTTGTGCCCTGTGTTTGATAGCCTACCAAACCACCGCAATAACTCAAGGCAAAGAGTGTGCCGCCGCTCACATACGAATCGTTTATCCGCGTGTTTTCGGCGTAGGCGACCATACCGCCTGTGTAGTTGCGCCCGCTTGCCGTGATATTGACTAAACCAACCTCGTAGAGATAAGCATCTTTGGTATAACCGAAAAATCCTTGATACGGCGTGTTCGGCTCGTCGATATACACATTATAAATGCGTTTGCCATTGCCGTGGAATGTGCCGCTGAAAGGTCTGTTGGTTTGGTAATTTCCAATAGAGAGAATATTATTTGGTGCAATGGGTAAATTAATATCATTGGCTAATATGAATGTTTGACCGCTAAACGAATTACCACCGTTCACAAGATTTGCCAGAAGGATTAAATCTTCTTTGTTTTCGATTAGGTAGCCAGTACCGTCGGTATTAAAAGCAGGAGTTGTGAAATTTTGCACTTCACCGTAAACTGTTCCGCCTGCTGTTGTACAATAAGTTTGATAACTGCACTGTGCAGCGTGAGGCAAATCTGTTGCGGAATAAGTCAAAGTTGCATTTGTATTGCTTAGTGCAATCGTTTTTCCGTTTAAAATAAAGCCTTGTTCAATGACCGTTGCATCGCCGAAAGAAGTTTTGCCATTAAGCGTTGCGGTTGAGCGAGTGATATTTGTTGCGGCAAAGGTAATTGCAGTTACAGGTAAAGTAGAGAAATTATTGAGTTCGCCATAAAAGTTTTCTCCACCCGAAGTGCAGAAAACTCTGAATTGGTAAGCGCTATTGGGTAATAAACCGGTTAAATTAGATGTAATGTTTGAACTGCTACCGCTTACATTTACGCTTGTAAAATTGGGTTCTGTTGATAATTTGTATTCAAATCCTTTTGTCGTTACCGTTGCATCGCCGAAAACTACTTCGCCGTTTAATGTGGCTTTTGTTTGAGTTACGTTTGTTGCGCTCTGTGTTGTAACAGTTATGGGCAACGTAGTGAAAGAACCTGTTAATTTGCAGGTGTCATTATCAGAATTTATTGCTCTGAAAGTATATGAATATTCCGTATTCGGATTTAAGCCCGAAATAGTATGTGTAAGCAAGGTATCGGTCGAATTTAAATTAATCGTTTGATTATTAAAAACTATTTGCTTTGTAATAACATTTACCTCGCCTATTCTGAGCAAACATTTTAATATTGCATGTGTTTGCGTAATGTTTGTAGCAGGGAAAAGTTGCATGTCAAAACCTTTTGTAAGAGTTGGATAGCCGTCATTGGCAAAAGGTGGAACATCCAATTTAAAGGCAAAGTTATTACTATTGAGTAAACTAACGAACTCTGCTGTTTTCATAAATTCGTTTGTTTTGGGAGTACCAACAGATGATTTGCCTTCACTGGTATTTGCGTAATAGCAATTGATAACAGATGTGAAATCAACACTAATTCCACCCCAACTCCAATTTTGGCTTGAGTATGCAAATACTGTCCCGACATTATAGCAACTATTTATTGTAGGAGATCCATTTCCCGATATGCCGCCCGAATAAGAATAAGAACGATTAGTATATATATTATTATAAGCAGTAGTAGCAGAAACATTTCCTGCATTGTAACAATAATTTATTGTAGAACTTCCATTTCCGATACCTCCTGCATAAGAATAGTAAGTAAAACTAGAAGAAACAGAATAAGAAGAAATAGCAGAAATATTTCCTGTGTTGTAACAATAATTTATTATTATAGAACTTCCATATCCTACGATACCGCTTGAATAAACAGCAGTAACATAACCATCATCAGCTGCAGTAATAACAGAAATATTTCCTGTGTTGTAACAATAATTTATTATTGTAGAATTTCCATATCCTACGATACCGCCTGAATAATAAGTTGCAGTAGGAACAGTAACAAAACCATTATAATAGAAAAAAGAAGAAGAAGCAGAAATATTTCCTGTATTGTAACAATTACTGATAGTTGTATTGTTGGCATATCCTACTATACCACCGGAATAAGAGTAAGAATAAAAAGGATAAGGATAAGAAGCATAGGAAAAAACATTTTCTGTATTGTAACAATTACTGATAATTGTATTGTTGGCATATCCTACTATTCCTCCTACAGCAGGATTTGTCCTAATTGGCGAAACATATCCTCTTGTAATTGAACCATTACCAATAATGCCAAAATTTTCGATACTCGCTCCATCGGTAAAACCAAACAAACCAATTCGTTCCAACGTAATGGTATTGATATACAAATTAGCAATAGTTTTCCCATTGCCGTCAAAATTCCCCCCAAAGGCATAATAATCCGCATCAGAATTGTAATACCCTATTGGCGCCCATTGAAAATTTTCGCTACCCTTCAAATCAATGTTGGTAGCCAGTTTCCAATAAGTATTAGCGCCCACAATGCGTTCGCTCTTAGCGCCGATTCCGTTATTTACGATATACGCCAAATGCGCTAATTGCGCGGCGTTTTCAATCAAATATGGGTCGGCTTGCGTGCCTGCCCCTTTTGTCCAAGTGGTATGAGAACCGTCCCATACGCTTGTTTGTGCGTTGGCGGAAAGTATCGTTGCGATACACATCGCCAAAAAGAGAAATTGTTTTTTCATTTTGAATCCCTGAGTCTGTGTCGGGTGCAACTTTTAAAAATTTATAGAATAAATTTGTTTCAAATTATTACAAAAAAAATAGCGCAGAAACAACCTGTCTAACTATCAGGTTTCCACGCCTATCGAATCCAACAAGTCGTTCCACGCCGTATACACGACGTTTCGCCAACTTATTCTTGATTCGATTTAAATTGTGGAAAATGATAGTCAAGAATAAACAGCAAATCGCTATTTTTATATGTCTTATTTTGTGCTTATCAGCACTCTTTTATTATCTCATAAAAAATCATTTACAGTTGAGTTACAAAAGTAAAGAATTTTATTTGAAAAACATTTTTTGATTGAGAAAAAACACTTTTTGGATCGGCTTCCTTTGACAGTTTTGCTCAAAATTCATTAGACTTTGATTTTGCTCAATTTGGAAATTTAACAGTTCAATTGAATTTTACTCATGGCCAAAAGTTACGAATAACTTGAAAAATTAAAGTAAATTTGAAATGTTTTTATAATTTTGCGACTGTTGACAGCACAGTAAATTTTGACAAAGCACAAAAGACTTTAAAATAATAGTAATGATATTTGAACTTGGCATATTAGCAGTAGGGCTTGTGGCAGGCGTGCTGTCGGGACTATTTGGCATCGGTGGCGGCATCGTGATGGTACCGGTACTGATTGCCTTTTTTGGTTTAGATATGCTCGATGCAAATGCGGCTTCGTTGGCTGCAATGTTGTTACCGGTTGGATTTTTGGGTGTAATTAACTATTACAAAGCAGGCTACATCAAAGTCAGAGAATCACTTTGGATTGCGTGCGGGTTGTTCGTCGGGTCGTTTTTAGGAGCGAAAATCGCTTTGTCGATTGACATCAATTCACTATCCAAACTCTATGCGGGTTTTTTGCTCTATGTTGCCTTGCAATTTTTGTTACCTGATTTATTCCGCAACAAAGCCGGTAAGCCGGCTTCAAACATCAAACACGCTTCTTGGCAAATGCTTTTAATGGGCGTGTTTGCAGGTGTGATTGCAGGAATGTTCGGCAAAGGCGGCGGTATTATTATTGTGCCTATCCTAATAAAAATATTCAAGTACGACCAACGAGCAGCAACGGCTACATCATTGGCAGCCTTGCAATTACCGGTCGGATTACCGAGTGTGATTGAATACGCTCAAAGTGGACATTTTAACCTGACTTTTGCCGTTTTATTGGCATTTGGCCTGGTGACCGGTACATTTTTCGGCTCGAAATGGGCATTAAAATTGTCTGCCGCTATATTCAAAAAAATATATGCCGTATTTCTGCTCGGTGTAGCGGTATATATGGTTGTACATTTCTTGTAATTCAAACAGAACCGAAAAATAATTTTTAAAATTAATACATGTACAAAATAAAAAATTCTAACTTTGCCCTTGATAATTTTTTTATTCATTTTTAATTTTTAATAACATGAGATTAAATGCCCCTAAAAAATTGACTTGGCTAATAGCCATTATTCTTGGAGTACTTGGTTTGCTCGGCGCGATTGTTACGCTGCCTATTCTCACTGTCAACGCCTTCTGGTTCGCATTTGTAGGACTTGTATTGTTGGCGCTTGGCTGCTTCTTGAAAGGACTTTAAGCGCTGCCTATTTGAAAATTGAGGCTGTCCCAAAAGTGGTTTAATTGTACACAGATTACACGGATTGCACGGAATAACACAAATTATTATTTTCTATTTGACGAAACATTAATGTTTTGCCAATAAAATAAATTGTAAATTTCCGTGTAATCTGTGTAATCTGTGTGCTAATTTTACTTTGTAACTATGCCGCTAATGAAATTACATTCGATGTGAAAGGTCCATACAAATTGATTGGTGTTGAAAACGGCGACATATTAGACGTCAATCCGCATAAAACGCTGAAACGAAACGCTTTTAAATGTGTAAATAAAAAACCAAAAATGAGAAAACAAGTTATTATTATTTCCCACTAAAATTAATCTCGTCAAATATAACAGAAGGTATCCTCCACGAAGAAATCAACATTGGGTCGTTACCAATTTCAACAATATTCTTCCAAAGCGATAACAAATTACCGGTAATATTCATTTCTGATAATGGTTTAACCGCCTCGCCGTTTTCTATCAAAAATCCTTCGATACCAAATGAAAAATCACCTGTCGTACTGTTACTATTACCGCCGTTGAATCCGGTCACCCAAATACCTTTCTTCATAGAAGCCAATAATTGGTCGAAATTCTTATCTCCTAACCGGCACGTTAAAACAGATGGAGATTGAATAGTCGGCTCCATATTCATCTTAGCTCCATAGTAAGTATCGATATAATACATTTTCAATGTCCCGTTTTCAATCACATAACTTTTCTTGGTGGCAACCCCTTCCCCATCATACCAACGGGCGCCTCTTGCTTGCGAAATATGCGGATCGTCAATTAAAGTCAATTTCCCGGAAACTATCGTTTCTCCCAATTTCCCTATCAGAAATGAATTCTTTTGCTGAATGGCGCTGCCATACAATGCAGCAATAAGAGGTGAAAGCAATTGAGTAATCTGGGTATTATCTACTAACATCGGATAGATGCCCGAAACAATTTTCTCTTGCCCTAATTTACGTAATGTCCGCTCGTATGCTGTTTTACAAATGCTCTTCTTTTGCAATTGATTCCAAAAAATGGAAGAATCGTACCAATACGAAGATGGACGTGCATCTCCTTTATCCTTTATTACGGTTTCGGATGAAAGGCTGAAATAGGTACTCTCGTTTTCACCCTCAAAACCGTTACTTGAAACCATGTAAGAATTAGCAATTCCATCTTCATAGTTGGAAGAAACCGAAATCAGGCGAAAATCCGAACCAAAAACTTCTTCATTGGAAGCCTTGAGTAAAGCTATTTTATCATCTACCGAAACCTTGTCGAAATGATTATCGTAAACATCCAATCCCTTGCCTGCTCCTTTATAATAACGATTAGAATCAGGTAACTTCCTGAATTCATCTTTTTCCAGCAAACGGGTAGTTTCAATTCCTTTGATAATGAAATTATCCAACTCTCTCTTATCCATTCGGTTGGTTGAATAAGAAGCATATCTTCCATCGACAAAAAGCTGTATGTTCATTGCGTTTTCGGAAGACTGTTCTAATTTATCCAATTGCGTATCACGATATTCTAATGAATTATTCGTACCTGAATAAATTGAAATGCGAGCATCTGAGCAACCATTATCAAGCGCAAATTTTAATGCCCACTGAGCCAATTCTTTATATTGTTGCGAAATCATAATTTTTATTATTTAACCCCTAAATCCCTCCAACAGTCAATTTTTTCACTAACACAGAAGGCAAACCTTGTGAAACCGGCATACTTTGTCCGTCTTTTCCGCAAGTCCAAGCGCCCGGATCGATTTTCAGATTATTGCCTACCATTGTTATATCAGCCAATGCTTGAGGACCATTCCCAATAATATTAATATCTTTAACCGGTTGAGTTAACCGGCCGTTTTCAATAAGGTAGCCACTTTTTACATAAAAAGTAAAATCACCTGCGCCGATTTGAACCTGGCCATTCGTGAAATTATCTACAAACACGCCATGTTTTACACTCGAAATGATGTCTTCCTGAGAACAATTTCCATTTTCCATATAGGTTACACGCATACGCGGAACAGGCGTGTAGCGAAACGATTGGCGCCGGCCGTTCCCTGTAGGAGCTACGCCATAATACTTAGCGCTGATTCTATCATGCAGATAAGAGTTTAACACGCCGTCTTTCACAATGTAAGTTTTTTGTCCGGCAACTCCTTCATCATCAAAATTAATCGACCCTCGGTCGAACTCAATGGCGCCGTCATCAACCACGTTAATATGCTCATTACAAATCTTTTTCCCTAACTTATCAGAGAAAATAGAAACATTCTTTCGATTGAAATCAGCTTCAAACGCATGACCTATGGCCTCGTGCAATAAAATTCCGGAGCCTCCCGCACCCATCACAACCGGCATTTCGCCTCCTTTAGGCGTGATTGCATCAAACATCAATGCCGCATTTTGCACAGCCTCGTGTGCTATTTCTTCTACAATTTTATCTGTGAGAAAACTTGAATCCTTCCGGTAAGCCCTCGAAACGTAAGCATTTTCAATTTTATCTTCTTGCTGCATAATACAAACGGCCGATAAAACAACCATCGGACGTAGATCATGGCAAAGTAATCCTTCCGAATTGTAATAAAGAATATAGGTAGTAGTATCGTTCATGGAAGCATTGACCTTAATTACCCGCGAATCCAAAGCAAAAATACGATCGTTTAATTTTTGCAGATAAGGCATTTTCTTCGAAACAGATTCATCTTCCCATGAATGAATAACCGGATAATAATTCTTAAATAGTTGCGCTTCTATCTTAACCGGAGGCATTTTAGATGATCCGGAAGCAATACGCGAAGCCATGCGTGCAGCCTTAATCATCTCTTCCAAACTTATATTTTCAACAAAAGCATATCCGGTTTGGTCTCCCGAAACAACTCTAATGCCAACACCAAAAACAATAGTTGAATTGGCGCGATTCACTTTACCATCTTGTAAAACTAAATAATTATCAAAAGTATGCTCAAAATAAAAATCAACATAATCGCCTCCTTTTTCAAGCGCTACAGCCATCACCTTTTTCAAATCGGAGGCGCTAACGTTAAAATGATCGAGCAACTGAGACAAATCTTCCCTTTCTTTCATGAAATATTAAAAATTTTCCAAATGTACTATTATAGCGTCTATTTTTGCCCAAAAGAAAAAATATTTTCAAAATAAAACTAAAAAACTTTTTTTGTTTCAAAAGTTTTCATTTCCTTTGCTGCCGATTTCAAAAATATTTTTCTTTTTCATTTGTCTGCATAATTAATGGAACTAAAAGATCGGATTATTGAAGAAGCATCACGGCTCTTTTTCCAAAATGGAATCAAGAGTATAACGATGTCGGATATTGCCAGTTATTTGGGTATATCCAAAAGAACGTTGTATGAGGTATTTAAAGATAAAGAAGAACTTCTTGAAGTTTGTATAGATAGAAGTTCTAAACTTGCAAGCAAAAAAAAGACAGAGTTAGTCAATGAATCGGAAAATGTAATTGATGCTATGATGCGCATTTATGCCGAACATTTAAACGACAGATATAAGCTAAATAAATCGGTTGTTCATGATTTGAGGAAATATCATCCACGTCTATACCAAAATATTGAATACAAGCAAAAAGAAGATACTGATACATTTATCCCCTTATTTGAAAAAGGAGTTGAACAAGGTTTATTAAGAGACGATATAGATTCCGAGATTTTGATGTGGTTGCTTAAAGCGCAATTCAGAATGTTGATGGAAGATAATTTTTTCCCGACCGGAAAATTTTCTATCGACAAATTTGTAGAAGCTATCATATTGAATTTCACTCGGGGAATTGCAACACCTGAAGGAACCAAGTTGATCGACGAGACAATAAAAAAGTTAAAAGAAAAAAGTAATTAAAATCAAAATAAGTTATGAAGATTAGTTCCGGCAAAAAGATTATCACATTCGTATCGCTTATTATATTTCCTTGTCTATTGAATGCGCAAGATACACAAGATACAATTAAGCAACCGTCCTTGCAACTCACTCTGGATAAAGCAATAGAAATTGCTTTGAGCGAAAATCCGACGATAAAAGTTGCCGAACAGGAAATTCAGAAGGTTGATTATTCGAAAAAAAGCGCTTGGTATAATATTCTTCCCTCATTAGACGCATCGGGACAATATGCAAAATATCTCTCGCCGGCTTCAATGGCGATGATGGGACAAATAATAAATTCGCCGACAAATTACACTGCACAGGGAGGTTTGCAATTATCGCTTCCGTTGTTTGTGCCTGCTTTGTGGCAGTCTATTCAAATGACAACGCTTGATATGCAGTTAGCTGTCGAAAAAGCGCACGCATCGAAAATTACATTGAGAAACGACGTAACAAAAGCATATTATGGCATTTTGCTCGCTCAAGATACATACAAAACACTACAAAACGCTTTAGATCTTGCCAAAGATGTTTATCAACTAACCGAAAAACGTTTCGAAGTTGGTTTAAGTTCGGAATTTGATGTTATCTCTGCCGAAGTTCAAATGAAAAATTTGCAACCCAATATTATGGTAACAGAAAACGGCTTAGAACAGGCAAAAATGATGTTGAAAATATTGATGGGTTTAGAAATTACACAACCGGTGGAAGTTTCCGGAAATCTCATTGATTATGAAATCGGCATTGACAATGCAAATGCTTTAGACTTATCGCTAAAAGCAAACACAGATCTTCGACAATTAGATATTCAACAACAACAATTGCAAAAAGCGCTCGCCATACAGCGCACACAACGAATGCCTACATTAGCCGCTTTCGGAACTTACGGATACCAAGGTATGGCCAATCGTGCTACCGAGATAAATTTCGGCGGACTACCCATTCAAGTAGAAAAATCTAACGATTGGTATTCGCAAGGATTGCTGGTTGGACTACAACTGAATATTCCTTTGTCTGGAATTTTTACAAATACCGCCAAAGAAAAGCAAACGAAAATCCAAATAAGCCAACTTGCCATGCAACGCGATTATTTGGAAGAAAATCTAAATCTGCAAGTACGCGCCGCACTCGACAATATGAAAACAGCGGCAACACAAGCGGAATCAGCAAAAAGCAACGAAAAATTAGCTCAAAAGGCGTATGATATTTCTATGAAACGTTACGATACAGGTATGGGAATAATGCTTGAAGTTCAAAATGCTTCGCAAGCGCTTACAAATTCACAGCTTGTTCTTGGTCAGGCAATTGCAACTTATTTAAATTCAAAAGCCGATTTAGACAAAATTTTGGGAATAGATAACCCCTAAATCCCCTAAAGGGGACTTTGATGAGTGATAGACCGAAGTTCAATATAAAAATGGATTTTAATTATACAAAAATGATAATATAACTGCACCAAAGTCCCCTTTAGGGGATTTAGGGGTAAAAATAAAAAATTATGAAGACAAACAGATTATTCAGATTAATACCTCTCCTTTCCTTGTGCATTTTAGTTGCATGTGGAGGAAAAAAAGAGAATAATACAAACGTAACTGAAAAAATTAAAGTAAACGTAACAACAGCCGAATTAAAAGATCTGGAAAGGACATCAACCTATACAGCAAATATAAAAGCTGATGTGATTAATCAGATAACTCCTGCCATTCCCGGCCGTATCGAAAAAATTTATGTTGAAATCGGAAACAATGTATCAAAAGGACAAATATTGGTACAAATGGATGCATCTTCTCTTAATCAACAAAACGTTCAACTCGAAAATCTCAAGAGAGATTACGCCCGTTATGAAGAATTATTGAAAGTAGGCGGTATCGCACAACAACAAGTCGATCAAATTAAAACACAAATAGATGTTCTAACTACAGCCATTAAAAATGTAGAAGAAAATACTCGCCTGAGAAGTCCTATCAACGGCATTATTACCAACAGAAATTACGATAATGGAGATGTTTATGCAGGACAACCGATTTTGACCGTACAACAGCTTAATCCATTGAAATTACTTATCTACGTATCTGAATCATATTTTACCAGAGTAAAAAAAGGAATGCCTGTTAATATTCAATTGGATGTATATGGCGACGAAATCTTCACAGGAAGAGTCAGTCTGATATATCCTACCATCGATTTGTCTACACATACTTTCGGAGTAGAAGTTGCCATAAACAATTCCAACATGCGTGTACGTCCGGGAATGTTTGCCAGGGTAACCTTGAATTTCGGAACAGAAAAAGGTATCGTTGTTCCTGATATGGCCGTTCAAAAACAATCCGGTTCAAACGATAGATACGTATTTACAGTAGAAAATGGCATTGCCAAATATCACAGAGTTGAATTAGGCCAACGCACGGGCGAAACCCAAGAAATCCTGTCGGGAATAAAAGCCGGCGATGTAGTTGTAACTGCCGGACAAAACCGTTTAATTGATGGAACAGAAGTCGAAATAATTAAGAATTAATACTATGTCATTATATTCAACAGCGGTTAAAAAGCCGGTTACCACAGCGTTAATATTTGTAGGAGTTGCAATTATCGGATTGTTTTCTTACACGCGGTTGGCTGTGGATTTGTTCCCGAAAATCGAAACAAACTCCCTTACCGTTATCACAGCTTATCCCGGAGCCAGCGCCTCCGACATTGAAACAAATGTTACACGTCCGATTGAAGATGTGTTGAATTCTGTTGAGAACTTAAAGAAAATCACTTCCCAATCGAAAGACAACATGTCGCTCGTAACCGTGGAACTTAATTACGGAACAGATATTAGTACGGCAACAAATGACGTCAGGGATAAGCTCGATTTGGTAAAATCAAGTCTTCCGACCGAAGTCAGTAACCCGATTATCTTCAAGTTCAGTATGGATATGATTCCTGTTGTAATGTATTCGGCAACAGCAACGGAAAGCGTTAACTCTCTGTATAAAATCTTAGACGAAAGAATAGCCAATCCGCTGAACCGTGTAAGCGGCGTGGGTGCGGTATCTATTATGGGAGCTCCGCAACGTCAGATTCAGGTAAACATATCTCCCGACAAATTGGAATCATTCAATCTCACGGTAGAACAAATCGCCAATGTAATCCAAATGGAAAACCTGAATGTTCCGGCCGGTAGTTTCGATATTGGAACCAAAACGTATGCATTGCGTGTTGAAGGCGAATTTAAGTCAAGCGATCAATTGATGGGAATTGTAGTAGGAAGCCGCGCAGGAAGGGATGTCTTTTTAAGAGATGTCGCAACTGTCAACGACACCATTCAATCGCGTATACAAGAAACGTATACCAATGGCGTTAAAGGAGCTACCATCATGGTACAAAAACAATCGGGCGCAAACACGGTAGCTATAGCAAAGGTTATCAACAAAATGATGCCTGAATTGCAAAAAACGCTTCCACCCGATGTCAAGTTGAACCTGATTATGGATACTTCGACATTCATCGAAGGTTCTATCAACAACCTGACCGAAACCATTGTGCTGGCAATCGTTTTTATTATATTAGTTGTCATTCTCTTTCTCGGAAGATGGCGTGCAACATTTATCGTTATCATTGCCATCCCGATTTCTCTCATTGCCTCATTTATTTATTTGATGGCTACCGGAGGAACGCTGAACATCATCTCGCTCTCGTCCATAGCTATCGCAGTCGGTATGGTAGTGGACGATGCCATTGTTGTGCTTGAAAATATTACCACCCATATCGAACGGGGAAGTATGCCCAAAGAAGCGGCGGTTTACGCCACCAACGAAGTGGGTGTAGCTGTTGTAGCTTCAACATTAACTATTATCGCCGTATTCTTTCCCATGACAATGGCAACAGGTTTGGCCGGCGTAATGTTTGGACAGTTGGGATGGATGGTAACCATCATGATTGTTACTTCCCTCGTTGTGGCGCTGTCATTGACTCCGATGCTTTGTTCTCAATTGCTGCGTCAGACAAATACACAGGGAAAGGTCTTCGACAGGCTATACGCACCGATTCAAAGAGCCTTGGATAACTTGGATATATGGTATGCCAAAATGGTGAATTTAGCAGTAAAAAACAGATGGAAAACATTAACAATGAGTTTTTTACTTTTTATCGGTATTATAATTGTATCGGTATTTTTCATTCATTTCGACTTTATGCCGGCTTCCGATAACAGTATGATTACTGTTGATGCATATCTGCCTACAGGTACCAGAATGGAAGTGGCGCGTGCTACTGCAATGAAAATAGACCAAATTCTTCAAGAAAAATATCCTGAAATCAGGGTGCGCTCATTTGCTGTTGGCGAGGCAGATCAAAACAATGCGTTTGTAGCCGCTATGATGCCTAATGCGGCTAACCTGATCAGTTATCGTCTTCGTTGCGTTGATGTGCAAGATCGTCATCGTTCTATTTATGAAATTGCCGATGAATTCCGTAAAGACTTGATCAATATGCCCGAACTCTACAAATTCAAGGTAACTCCGGGAGGTGGCGGAGGAATGATGGGAACAGGAGCAAGTACTGTAGATGTTGAAATTTACGGCTACGATTTGGCTGTAACCGACCGTATTGCCGCCGAACTGAGAGACCGGTTAACCAAGGTCAAAGGATTACGCGACCCTACCATCAGCCGGCAAGATTATCGCATGGAATATCAAATTGATTTCGATCGTGAAAAATTAGCGGAAAACGGATTAAATTCTGCGACTGCCGCCAGTTTCGTCAGTAACCGGATCAATGGATTGATTACTTCCAAATATCGTGAAGATGGAGATGAGTATGATATTGTTGTCCAATACGACAAGAAATACCGCGAATCTCTGGAGACAATTGAGAACATTATGGTCTATAATAATATAGGAACGCCCATAAGAATCAAGGAATTAGGCAATATGGTAGAAAGATCTTCGCTTCCCCAAATTGATAGACAAAATCGTGAGCGTGTCATTAAAGTTCAAAGCTCTCTTTTCAACAGGTCTCTAAGCCAAGTGGTAGCCGACATCAATACGAATATTTCCCAGATGCAAGAGGAAAATAAAATTCCACCCGAAATCGGTATCAAAATCGGAGGATCGTATGAAGATCAGCAAGATACGAACAGCGACCTTGGATTATTGATGCTGCTTTGTATACTGTTAGTTTACATCGTAATGGCCGCCCAGTTCGAATCGCTGACTTACCCGTTTATCATCATATTATCCATATTATTCGGATTATCGGGAGTATTATTAGCATTAATGATAACAGGGAAACCGGTAAGTTTAATGGCCTTGATCGGAATGGTCATGTTGATTGGTATTGTGGTGAAAAACGGTATTGTGCTTATCGACTATGTCAACCTGAACCGTGAACGAGGCATGTCGATCGACAGAGCTGTTACTTCAGCCGGTAAATCAAGATTGCGTCCGATTCTGATGACGACAATCACTGCTATTCTCGGGATGCTTCCGTTGTCTATGCCGCGTGGAGTAGGTTCTGAAATGTGGCAACCGATGGCCATAGCTATCATAGGTGGTTTAACGCTCTCAACCATACTTACGCTTGTCTATGTTCCTTCACTTTACTCCATATTCGGAGCTTTTGGCGTGAAACGAAAAAGAAAGAAAATCAGGAAAATGTATAAAAAATGAAAGCAATTCTTATTCCCTACAATGAGGCCTACAAAGACCGTCTGATAGAAATATTAGATAGAATGAGTATCAGAGGTTTTACCAACTGGGATGGTGTTCAGGGACGCGGTTCCAAAAAAGGAGAGCCTCACTACGGCACCCACGCATGGCCAACGATGAATTCAGTTATCATCACAGTAATTGAAGATGAAAAAGTCGATAGCTTATTAGAAACCTTACAGGAACTCGACAAAAAAACCGAAGCTCAGGGCTTACATGCGTATGTTTTGAATGTTGAAAAAATGATTTGACATAATCCGTGTATATTGGAGAAATATCTGCGCTTGGAGTTGCTGCATAAGTACCTTGATAGTAGGTGATTTTCATATCGAGTTTATCGCATATAATGGTAAGTTTATCATCCATTCTTCTTGTTTATAGTCATTTAGCGAAGTACGAATTGCCTTTATTGGCTTGTATTTTTCGCAGAAAAATTTAAAACTTACCGATTTGATATTTGTACCCGATTTTACTTCTATTGGTATAATTTCGTCTTCATTTTGTATCACAAAATCAACTTCTGCCGTTGAATTTTCATTCGTCCAATAATAAATGTCATTATCTTCGTTTAGCAAAAGTTGTTGAATGACAAAATTTTCTGTCAAAGCGCCTTTAAACTCCGTAAAAATAGCATTACCGTCTAAAATGGTCTTCAGAGGTAGTTTTGCCATCGCAGCAAGTAATCCAACATCGTTGTGGTAGAGTTTGAATGCTGATAAGTCCTGATAGGCCGAAAGCGGCATATCGGGTTTTGAAATACGAAAACATTGGTGCAACAATCCGCAATCGAGTAACCATTGAATTGCCAACTCAAATTCTTTTGCCCTTGCTCCTTCTTTGATTACGCCATAGACAAATTTTTTGTTCTCTTTCGATAATTGCGAAGGTATTGATTTCCAAACCATATTAATACGAGGCACAATTTCTTTTGGCGCGTGTTTTGAAAAATCATTTTGATACGACGTGAGAATTTTTCGTTGCAAAAGGCGAGCCATACGAAAATCACGATTTTCCACAAAATGTGATACTACTTCGGGCATTCCGCCAAGAAACAGGTAATATCGCAGATAACCCACAAGTTTGTCTTTGAAAACATTTACAATTTTCCAATCGGGGTTTTCGAGCAAATCTGCCAATCGTTCTTCGTCAATTGCATTCAAAAATTCAAGGAACGACAAAGGTTTCAAATACATGAAGTCTACTTTTCCGACAGGGAAGGAAACACCTTGATGCAAATTCACACCCAAGAGCGATCCTGCTGCAATAATGTGATATTCAGGTGCATCCTCCTGAAAATATTTCAATGCTGTAAGTCCGCCGGCAGCCGCTTGAATTTCGTCAAAAACAATTAGCGTATCGTTTGAATTGATTGCAGGGCGTGCAAAAACTGACAATGAGGTTAAAATGCGCTGCACATCAAAATCTTCTTCAAAAAGATTTTGAACAGCTTTCATTTTCTCGAAATTGATATATACCGTTTGTTTATATTCCTGTTTGCCAAATTCTTGAATGAGCCAAGTTTTACCAACCTGCCGTGCACCAAGTACAATAAGCGGTTTTCTGTTACCGCTTAACTTCCATTGCATAAGTTCTTTTATGTTATATCTATACATTTTTCTCGACTTAAAAACACTACAAATATACACTTTTCTCGACCAAATTGCGAATAATTTTACATTTTTCTTGCGAATAATTTTACAAGTTGTCTGTATCGTTTTGTAAATTACAATCTTTTCTTCATTTTTACAAATTTGAGGAACAAATCTTCGTTTCCGCAAGTCTAATTCTACCTTAACTGATTTACAATGAATTATTTTAACACGGAGTTAAAGGAGTTTATACACGGAGTTTCACGGAGTATTATATAAAAACTCCGTGAATAATTACTCCGTGAGACTCCGTGTTAAAAAATTTTACGCATAATAAAGAAATTATTTTTGAAGCTTTCATAATAAAGAATATAATTTTTAAATGATTACCGGATATTA
>Ga0123357_10002949_pt1 | contig 19230 bp, 8 predicted proteins | sample TergutEmb28metaG_FD_89873 | JGI IMG/M metagenome (GOLD analysis project Ga0123357, IMG submission 89873) | Embiratermes neotenicus P4 segment gut microbial communities from Petit-Saut dam, French Guiana - Emb289 P4 | ecosystem: Host-associated > Arthropoda: Insects > Digestive system > Gut ...
AACACAATTCCTCTATACTTGTTACAGATACCACCCATGAAATAAAAACAAGTTAGTCGCAGACTCCTGAAGATGGTCGTATTAACGGCCGAAACATGTTGAGTAATGAATGAATATTAAATAGTAAAATAAGTGGCATCAAGTTGGTTTTTTTCTCTTTACGCAACTATAAAGATGATGCACGGTCCAATAAACATAAGATTCTCTATCCTGTCATGATAAAACACCTCCTACCCTGACTGCAGAAGTAGCCAGGTTCCAAATGAAGTCATAACCTAAAAGACTGCAATTTAAGTGACAAAACTGGCTCAGCTGTTGGCTGGGATTAAAGAAATTCATGTGACTGTCTTATCACAAGGCAAAGATACTGCTACAATGTTTGATATTGACAGTTTGGTTATGTACACAAACTGTTTAAAATCTTCATAAACAGAACAATGTGCAGCTACAGATGAAAAACAATCTCATTCCATTGCACAGCATGTGACAGAGGTATAAGAAAATCTAACTTTGAAAACAGACTTCTGTCCTAATCCAATATCACACTAAGATGCCAGTAATTGTGATGTAAATGCTCAATGTTAAAATATGAATGTACTTTAAATATGCTGCAAAAACTCAGAGAATGAACTATTCAGGGAGAACTTTGAGTGTTTAATCACCAGGTAGTCTGGTAGGTGCTTTCCAGTGTGTCATGACAATATGCTGCCTCCCTCTTGACCCTGACAAGGGCCACTACAAGGTATCACAACCCAGAGGGCCACAATATTAACACAATATCTTGCAACTCCATGACTGGCTGCTGTAAGCCCACTTCAATGTTTGTAAGCTTTGAAATTAATACTTTCATCTATTTTTGGGTCTCACTATGTCATTCTCTCACAATTCGAAATTTCATTACTTACTCTACTATATTCTCAGTTTGCAGTAAATACCTTATTTTTTCATTGGATACTCTGTCTTGTACAGCTACACCTAGTAATGAACTGTGAAATATTGCACATACAGCATATCCTTTACTTCCTCTTTTCTTCATTGCCATGTTTCACTCCAAAGGCAAAACCTTGGTTCAACTGTTCTGTTATGTAGTCATAAAAGAAGTATTCTGATTTCAATACTAGGAGCATTTGCAAAATTGCGAGAAGCAATTACTAGCTTTGTCTTGTCTGTCTGTCCATCCATCCACATGGAAAAACTCGGCTCCCACAGGAAGGATTTTCATGAAATTTGATACGAGTACTTTTCAAAACTCTGCTGAGAAAATTCAAGTTTCATTGAAATCTGACGAGGGTAACATGCACTTTACATTAACACCAACATACATTTTTGTTCATATCTCACTAATTTCTTCTTAAAATGAGACACATTTCAGATAAATTTGTAGAGAAAGTCAAAACACACTTTTTTTTTAATAATGCTGTTTGAGACAACGTGGGAAAATAAAGTACAGCCGGATAGGCCACAGATGACAATAAGGTGCATGCACATTGAATTCTGGATACCTAAGGCTACAGACACAATATGTAATACTTAGTGCTTTTCCACTGCATCAATGGTTGCAGAAATGTGCCTCAACGTTGTGTTACATGCACGTTGCCCATCTTGTTAAACATTCTCTTCGGATATACATTCAGTTGGTTACATAACTATGTGCAACCTCTTGTCTGTGCTATATCTCTGTTTTGTGTTTAACACATTTTACATCAGAAGTATTTTACTACATATAATGCACGAAACATACACAGCCTCTTTCCTGTGTCACTGGAACTCTCACATTTATGAAACTTCTAAAATAAATTCAATTAACTTCTAACAAGTCAATTTTGCAGCCAAGGTACTTCACACTAAAAAAAACGCAGCAAAAGAATTATTTCCGGGTACTTTTTGGAGAATATGACTATTTATAACTATTCTGTCTCTGTTGCATTTCTGCTATCAGCTTTCTCCCAGTGAAACCACATACATGAACCCCTATATAAGGACCAATATCTCTACAAGCAAAAATTACACCAAACTTCCAGTTCTGCCATGACTATCTTCAGAGTATTCAACATTCAGTCTTACAGGTTGTGTGCAATGAAACAGATGAGAGTTTCGCACTTTCAAGTTTTGTGCTTCAGGCCTTTTCTGCACGTTTGAGGTCATTACACTCTTCAGTAGTACATTCATATTTTCAACATATATAACTGGCACATATCTTAAATACGCCCCTGTGCAAATATCATGATGCTAGTAATGTCACCAGTCTGTTAATTACTCAAGGTGCTGTGAACAAGGCACTTTCTTGAATTAAAATTAAATCTACATAAAATGTCTTTACTAAGCCATTACCAACCAGCATCATCTCTGAAATGTGAATGACTGCACTCCCCATACTGTTTCAAAAATATTTTGAATTTTGCCTCAGAATGTGCTATATTTCATCTTGTCATCAGCATATGGCCCTTCCTGGACTAAAATATGAATTTTATTTAACAATATACACACGACAAAATCCAAAAATTACACACGCCAGTAACAGCAGAGACCTGGTGCCATTGATATGTAGCTGCAAGAGCAGGCAAGGCACCATTTCGGGATGTCTTGGGAATGGATAAACGAAAATTATACTGAGGTTACCAACATGAAGGCTTCTGGAGTTATTCAAAGCAAACATAGTGTTTGTGGACCAAGATAACAGTATTTCTCACACGTACACCATGATTTTTCAAGTGTCTGTTTTTGCAGTTGTAATCAATAAAATGTGAAATCACTTGCTATGGTTACCGAGTCCATAACAGTCTTTTTGTCATAGGTATCCTTTCAACTAATGCAGCCTAAAGTACAATTTTAACACGCGAGGTCTGCAAAATTTTGCTAAATATGAAGGGGTCCCCATACTCAAAAAGGCTGGAAACCACAGTTCTAGAAAATTTCTTTCACAAATCTGTTTGGGTTAATCTGACTACTAGGTGGTGGTATGAAACCACGAACTGTAAGCAGGGCAATTCAAACACATACTGTTCAGAAAAAAAATTGAACAATTTACTTTCTTGGCAGTCTGGCAAAAAACATTTTGAACGATAAAGTGTAGCCTCATATCAATGATTACTTTTGTATAGGCATTTCAACTTGTAGAGTAACGTGTAATTCTTTAACTGGTTTTATGTTCACAGCAAATCCAGTAACTTTCAAAACAGCAAAGAGGTGTGAGGTTCTCACAGAAGTTAACTATGAAGTGTATTTGTCTTCTAGGATGTCATGCTGTGTACTTCAGGAGACAGGCACCAACAATGTGGTGGGAACTGCTTCCTGTGTGTCTCCCTCCTGTTCTGAAGATGAAGCTGTTACATCTTCATCCCATCTACCATACGTACGAGGTGCTACCAAAAAATTCGGGGAATTTAAACAGCGCGCTCGAACCGATTGTCGTATGTCCTTCCGCCGCTAGAAGTGGCTAGCTGTATGCTTTGTGAACCAGCGTGACAAGAGTTGTCAACCTGAGAGGACGTGTTATTAAGTTCAGTGCGTTTTTGTGAGGTTATATTTTCGTGATATGGCGATTTTTTTACAACTGATATGACGGATTTTAAGGAGCAAAGAATCTGCATCAAATTTTGTTTGTCTTAAAAAAAACTGTTGCAGAAGCCCACCGAATGCTACAGGAAGCCTTCGGAGATAATGCCATGAGCCAAAGCAAAACTTTTTTATGGTAAAAACGCTTCAAAGCCGGACGAACGTCTGTCGACGACGATGAGCGTTCTGGACGACCGTCGACAAGCACAACACCGGAGAACATTGCAAAAGTTCGCGAGGCTATCCTTGCAGATCGTAGGCAAACTATCCACGATGTTTGTGAGATAGTAGGACTGTCATACGGGACCGTTCAACTCATTTTGGTGGACAATTTGAACATGAGACGCATTTCTGCGAGATTTGTGCCAAGACTGCTGAGCAACGACCAGAAGGCATCGCGTTTCTGTCTGCAGGGAACTCAAACAAGAAGCCAGAAGACGACCCCAACTTCATCTCCAATATCACAAGCGGTGATAAAATATGGGTGCATGGTTATGACCATAAGACTAAGCAGCAGTCGCTGCAGTGGAAGTCGCCAAATTCACCGCGGCCGAAAAAAAAAAAAGCGCGTCAAGTTCGCAGCAATGTCAAGTCCATGTTGATCGTTTTTTTCCGACATCCAAGGCACTGTCCACAAGGAATTCGTACCCCCCGGGTCAAACCGTCAATGGCAAGTTCTACTGTGAGGTTTTGAAGCGGCTGAGGGAGGGCATTCGACGCAAACGTCCAGACAAGTGGAAGAACAACGACTGGTTTCTCCACCAAGACAACGCGCCCGCTCACACATCACTCTTTGTTCGACAATTCCTGACTTCCAAAAAAATTATAGATCCCCCCCCCCCTCATTCGCCTGACCACGCCCCCTGCGACTTTTTCCTATTCCCCAAGATGAATTTACGGCTTAAAGGGCGTCGTTTTGACACGACTGAGGAGATCCACGCAGAATCGCAAGAGGCTATCGAAACACTCACATTTGAGAACTTCCAGGGATGGATGAAATCATGGGAAACACGCTGGGATCGCTGTAGACATGCCCAAGGGGACTACTTCGAAGTAGACGGTGGAAACTAGGAGTTAGGGTAAGAAAATCTTTTATGGTCAAATTCCCCGAATTTTTGGGTAGCGCATCATAATACATCCCAGGAGACAGTAATCTTCATCAGAAAATGAAAAACATGAAACACTAGATGACAATAACTCTGGGTGATTATCATAAACGAAAGATGACAGAAGAGTTTGACTGTGAGGCAAGTTATCTGGAGCACAAAAAGGGCTAATCAACATCAACGTTTCTTCCAAAAATCATAAGACAAACAATGTTACTTTACAGGCTGTATGCTAGTCCCAGACCATATTCATGTCACTTCATATCTTCCCACCACTTGTCATATATATACAGAAAGTGGTCTGAATCCAGCTGGAAGAAGTGTGGGGGGCCTCAAGGAGTTTTTCTTCTTCATTCTTCAACATTTCCAATGCTAGGTTGTTTAAACACATGTTCGAAAGCTATTACCAGTTTTCCGGGCCTGATACTTCACCATAGCCAAATCAGTGGTTCATTTCCAGGACCCCTGTCAGACATCCCAGTTACTTTGAAGGTGGCAGGGGCTATATTCCAAAGTAATTTGCTCCGACATATTTTTCCCCTGTTTGAACATTTTCCCCCTTCTACAGAATGGACATGGAGTAAAAACTTCACGACACCGAAGATTATGGTCTTAAATGTGATGCCATGCAGTTTGCTAAAGAGGTAGCTATGTTTTGGAGGAAGACTGGTACGTGCCTACCAGACTACATGACATAACATCCCAGAAGATGATAATATTCAGAGTCACTGCTGCGAGAACCTCAACACCCACTTTAGACACCGTCTTGTAAACACCACAAAAAAAAATGGCACAGACTACATGATTTACTCTATCCCCAACTTTAAATGCTCCTGTAACTTATGAGGTATTGTCTTGCTGCATACCTGATATCTTCTGCCCCATGTTCATGCCCCGGCTGCTGCGGGTGCGCCGGTGTTCTAGATATGAGGCCGACTTGTTGGGCAGGACGGCAGCCTTGTAATTGTGACGACGCAACTCTCTAAGCTCCAGGCTGGATGCAGCTGTAGCTGGAGCAGATGCAGAGGCAGATGAGGCGTAACGAGACGCCCGTGGGCACTGGCTGCTCACACCACGACTCTTGTACCTACAAAAACAGGAACTTATTGGTTGCTTATCCTTGAAAACCTAGCATAAACACCATAGAATAATACTGGAAGCAACAAAATACATAAGTGACATCTTCACCAATAAAGTGAGCGGCTCATTTTATATTGTGGTCTTTGGGTTATGACATCATGAACTCTGGTGGTGGGTATGTTAGGAAGTACGTCTTCACCTCAAAACAAGGATATTCTGAAAATGAAAGTGACAAGTTCCACCGAAACTTTGGTACCCATCTACCAGATTACACGGGGTCACAATAAGAAGGAAATCAACACGAATCCACATTACCATGAAAGTCTCAGATGTTACAGTTTGACATGTTTGTCTACTCTCAATCAACTTCTATTCCTGAAGAGAGAAGCCCCCCTGGTCAAGAAATTTACCTGCACTTAGCAAACAAGAATGTTCATGTGGGCTTGCCACTGCAGCATATATACTAATGGATCTAGTCCACACCCTCTTACCCTGTCATGTTCCAGACTAATATTATTATTATTTATACCTATTTATACCTAGGCCTAGGCCTTTAGAGAGCGATCTCTTCTTCAGGTTTTCTGATCATAATATTCATGCACACCTATGTACTAATTAAGTCAGATTATATTGAAAAAGAATTCTGATACGACAAGAAAGTTCTGTTATACATTAAATCATTTAAAATTACAGATACTACAAGCAACCTAGAATCCAAAATCATACTTTAATCACGCATTCCATATTGAAGGTCTTCACAAAACAAGCAGTGCTAATCTGAGACATCTGAAACTCAAAATGCATTTTGAAAATGTAATTGCTACTTTATTTCAGTATCTAGAAAAAAACTTGCACTATAAGAATGAAATAAGGCCCGTTCACATGTTTGGAAATGATGATAAATCAAAACTGCATTCATGAATATGTTAAAAAGCATGTTATGTTGCATGAATGCTCACTACCATTCAGTCCAGAATCCTTGGTCATCCATCCCATCCACCCAAAAAAATGAACAGATTAAAAATAAAGATTTATCTTGCCTGCTCTTCCGTACGGATGAGGAACTTCGTTTCTCACGTCAAGAGCAGAACACGGTTGGGGCTGTCTGAGAACAGACAACTAGAGCAGAACACTTGGTCCTTAAAAGGAGGAAACAACAGAAGGAAGGCAAAATTACATAATGAGGTGTTCCATAATTTGTACTCTGCATCGTATATTATTGGGATGATAAAATCAAAGCACGCGAGATTGGAGGATCATGTAGCATGCCTGGCAGAAATAAGGAATGGCAAAATTTTGGTCAGAAAACCTGAAAGGAAGAGCTTATTTAAGACGATGCATCTATAATATTAAAACTGACCTTAAAGAAATGAGTGTGGACGAGATTAATCCGGTTCGGGATGCAGCACAGCATAAAGCACATGTGAGAACAGACATGAACCTGCACGTTCCCTAAAGACGGTGACTATGAATACCTGAGCACGCCATGGGTGTACAGCTGCACACACGTGACCTTGGAACTTGACAGAGACGAGCGGTCTACCTCACGCCCCGTCCGCTTTACTCCCTGTTCAATTCTTACTGGCAGCTCATGATAGTATTTTTTTCATCTTCAAACCACTGCACGCAAGTAGAGCAAAAAAAAATCTCTTACCCTTATCGGGATTCGAATCCCGACCCGTAGCAGAGTCGCTATACCGACTATGCTACCCCAAGCTCCCACACCCTTGTATAAGTTATATCTAACTTGTTTTGTAAAGGTAAAGCCTCTCAGCTGCTTGATTAAGCTACAGCCATTTTAACGTCGGCAACAGATAGAGGTGGGTAGTCACCTTCACGTCCCGGCCGTCTTACCCCCGATACCCACTGTTTAGGAAGACTGTGTGCGCCCACGGTCCGTCTAGACACGATGAGCCCGCTGGTATATGTGGGCTGTCCATGTCCTAGCCAGTCGCTAAACTGACTGCGCAACCCGGGCTCAGGGTTGTTTTGTGTTCACAAGGAAAGCTAGCAATCTAACGACCACGTTCAATACTTGACGTACTACAATAAACCTCCCCTCCCCACCCGTGCAATAGCCCACGATGTGGCTAGCCGCGTGAGTGACGTGTTCTAGCATATAGGAAACATTTGCCAAATATCTACACACACACACACACACAACATGGGTAAAAACACCCTGACGTGGCACATGTAATAACACTAAAACTTTCAAACCGTCCAGTTCACATTTGGGTTACTTTATCTCGCAAGAAGACTCATTACAATTATCCAACCCTGTCAAATTATTGAAGTGTGTGTCCACGGACTGTGACAGAAGCCCGGTAACAAAGCGCGATATCTAGAAAGACACGTGTGTTCCAAGGTGTCGGCTTAAGAGATCACAACTCTGAGTGTACGCTGATGCTTTAGTGACGACTCCTACCTTGCAACCAGCTGACCGATTTTACCGAAACCCCCTCAAGCAGTGCCCGTTAGTGTTTCTGGTAAAGGCAAGTTGTGAGACAGAGACAGCGTTCGGAGGCGAACTGTTCTGAGCATCTAACAGAGGAAGGAAGTTCATCAGGCACTGTGTTAGGAACTGACTCTGATACTAACACTGGAATGGCTGCAATGCAGAGTAACTCCCGCTGCTAAGGCCTAATATCTGCACCATATTCTCGAATTCTTTTACGGCGTTTCAGCTGCGAAAATGATACAGTATTGAACAAGAGGATGACAGTGAAACATGTATGGGAAAGCACGTGTAAGGAAACGTCCGTAGCCTCACAGACGTGTGGTAAGTTAATAAACCAGCATGCTTCGGGGCACTGAGAAAAACCAATAAGTATCCCAGTCGAGATTTGAAGGCGATATCTCCTGAATACGAAACACTACTAAACCGCAACTTTCGGTGTCGGACGAACATAATTTAATTTTCATATACCTGTGCTGCACGACAGCTGTTCCACACGGTGTGCCTGAAAGGGACAAGTTTATAAGCATTCGTTTCCGAACAAAAGGTAGCAACTAGCCTACAGAAGAGAATGCAGTCTTCCAGGCCACGGCACTGTCCTCCCTTCCCTACACATAGCAAGTGTACTTCGTCCCCGAAGACGGAGGCAGCAGTTCCTCCGAAACGTTGGTAAAAATCTACAAGTTTACAGAGTCCCATTCCAGAAAACAGCAATCGTCACAGTCATCATCGTGGAAACCCCAAACCTCTCAACAATTCCTACAGCTGGTGGGAACATTTCGGCAGAAACACACATTGAACGACTGATCTCGAAAGAAACTTTCATAAGTTGGCAACACTGGTTACCCCCCACCCTTCCGGGAAGAGTTCTTTAAACAACTTCCACCGCCAAAGGGCCGACCGTAGTGCCCTCTAGAGAAACATAATCAATATATCGACTTCCCTTCTTTACACTGGCAAAATTTAGTTGCTGACAGAACTCCACCGCACATACAAGGACTGCAAAGTGAATGTAGTGAGGGTGTATTCGTGTCAGGAAGGCAGACCTCATAATCAAGCATGCTGCTGTAGAGGCAACACTCCGCAACTGAACACTGTTCACACGGCAGGCTGCCCACGGCCATGTTTTCTTTTCGAACAAACCACTTCAAAAAACCGTGTTCAGAATCCGAAGTTCAAATACCGGCTAAGGGAGACGAGCGTTTCCGCAATATCGCTTATTTTTCGCGGTCGAATGTAAGTGAAGGTCACTGAAACACACCACGAGAGTCTCCTGCCACACATTGACCTTTTCACCATCTTCAGCGCCCCTCAAGTTTATTAACCACCCATTTAATCTCTGCAATTGGATTCCCAAAGTTAAATATTCTGATACCCATCCGCAAGACGGTAGTATTCAGAGTAAAAGCTGCCGGTTCATGATACCTGCCGGCGTTCAGGGAAGCAGACGCCCTTTCACATAAACTAATCCACTTCCTAAAGACCCCTGCCACTTGTCTTAACAATTTCAAGCTTAACTTAATCCGAATAACATTTAAAAATTAATTCCCTGCGTCTCCACTACAAAGACAAGCGGATTAATGCTGTTTACTGTGAAACACATGCGACACACACACACACCCACACACACACACACAAGCCATTTTCATCTTTAAAGTATCCATCAGAAACAGTGTAATAAATTACGTAATGTAATGAATAATACACCAACAGGCATACACAAGTAGCATATGCCCTACATTTTTTTTATGTAGTTACGGTGTAAAACCCAACAAACGTTAAGAACAACGATTACAGAGAAGTAACTACAAACTAGCAAAACATACAGTAACAAACTACAGAATACACATGACGAAACAATAATAGTGTCTAAAAATGTGGGGGAAAACCACTAAGTACAGACAATGCATAACTACTAAACAGGTACAAAAATATACCACATAACCACATTAATTAATTTTTATAAACTGAAATCAATTCTTATTTTGGATATAAACTAATGTTTTGTACATGACACTTCGTATATCTTCTGAATTTTTTAAGCAATTTCATGTTCTTGTATGTTTTGATATGTGACACTGGTGTTAAAATTGCTGTTGTCAAAACTCTACTGATCGTATTCAGAAAACGTCTTCCCCGATTATCGTTCAAGGATCGAAACATTTCAGATACTAATAAATGGACAATGTGTTATTTATATACAGCATAATGGTGTATTATTAACTAAATGATACAGTTTAACTTAATGCAAACAGCACACCCACAGTCGCCACTGTGCTTTGAACGTCTAATAAATTATGCATGCTCGAAATGACAGCAGCGACGAAAGACTCCGACACGTCTAGACTTCCGTAACTGTACACTTCATTCAAGTTATTTTCCATTAAATCTCGCAGGTTAATCGACAGGAAGACTATGAAAGACTGAACAAAGAGCAGACCGTTTTGATAGGTAGGCCAATTCAGGTATGTTTTGAAGGGCTGAAGAAAAGTAGGAAGACGCTGTCAGGCTAACTCAGGCCAGCAAATCGGCGGCCCGTGAACCTGAAGCACCCAGCCTAACACATCGCACTCTTTATACGGTCCTCATATTGAAACCTGCCCAGTGCCCTAGCATTTTTAAAATTAACTTTCAGGCTCATTGTTACAATCTAAAAGACAAAAATACGTTTGTTTCAAGCTCCGTCTCAAGAATTCATTGTTGCTGGGAGTTAAGTCAGTAGAAGGAGATAGCACCAGGGTGCTGAGCCTTCTTTGAGAATTCCAGTCACTCCTACGGCCTTCGATGTGTCTGCTGTGTGCCACTAGATCCTGCTGATGCAGCTCACATAATCACACCATATTTATCTAACATTCATTTTAATAGCCTGTACGTCTTGCCTAAGCACACTTCCTTCGAGATTGTCCAACTAACGGTTCTCACTTCGCCTGTGGGTGCCGTATACGCGCCCATTTTATTTTTCATTTAACCTGAAGTTCTCTGTACTCCTCACCAAACATCGTTCGGGTGATTAAATCGAGAAGAATGAGATAGGCGGGGCATGTAGCAAGTATGGGGGAGAGGAGAGGCGTATACAGGGTTTTGGTAGGGAAACCTGAGGGAAAGAGAACACTTGAAGACCCAGGCGTAGATGGGAGGATAATATTAAGATGGATCCTCAGGCAGTCGGACGTGGGGGCATGGACTGGATCGAGCTGGCTCAGGATAGGGACAGGTGGCGGGGATGTGTGAATGCGGTTAGGAACCTTCGGGTTCCATAAAATGCGGGGAGTTTGACTGGCTGAGAACCGGTTAGCTTCTCAAGAAGGACTGTGCTTCATGGAGTAAGGCTGAAGTTCATCTGAATAACGTACACAAGACCCTTTCTCAACAAAACACACCGAATCTCTCCCAAAGCACAACCAACTATAACTGATATTTGTGCAAATCACATTACACACACAATGTGAGCACAGTGCAGCAATTGCGTATACATAGTAAGCACTGTGCCTTAAAAAATATTAGGCATAAAGTAGTAATAACGACGGTCCCCTTACGTTCTCGCTATATCAGTTACAACTGCGGGCCTAATACGTAATTATGTTTGTTCAGTGTCTTACTGTGCAGATGCCCTTTCTGATGACGGCACAAGGTCCGGTTACAGTTCAGATCCGGGGAACAAGATATGGTTTGGACTTGAAGTCTCGGTCCGAAGTTCGAACTCAGAACCCCCCGTAATCACGTAAGTTAGCGATGAGGAAAATTCGGCCCCTCTACCTTCCTAATGCGGCCCGCGATGCGTTTTCAGAAACATGAATAGAGCGGCACGATATTCTATCTACAAGTACTTTATCCACAAATACTCAGATATATCGTTATAAGTATATTACTGACAATACAACATACTTCCAACATCAAAATATAAGCAGAAGCGTCGTCTCACACACAGGTAAGTATCGTGCTCCTTGTCTTCGTCGCTGACAGGCTTAGGAACGAGAAGTCAAGTTGTGGCTAAAAACGAAAGCATTTGACCAAACAGCAAGCGTCTCGAAGGGCTTCTCCAATACATGTCTCTGCCTCTTTCAGTCTTTCTTATTCGCGGCCTATGACTTAACATTCAGATTTTGTGATACTAATCTGCAACAAGCTTTACCGCGCCATTATTTGTACTTCCGACGACAGGGCTTATCATTATTGACACGTGAGTAAAACACGTATTATTTATAATGTAACCCGCAAACACTTTTTTCTTTTGACCAGAAGGTTGCTCACCACTAACCCGCACAACTGAACATTTGGTAAGAACACAAAATCGAAACCCCCTGAAGACTGTCTGTCGGAACAGTAATAATGCCTTCATTTAAATTAAATCCCATACCATCACAGTCAGACTCTCAGACAAAAGGAGGAAGTCCAAAGGTAGGGGCACACAATGCTCACGTGTCGTCACAATGACGTCACAACGCCGTGACTCGCACGGTGGCCCGCAGACACGGCTGACCTTCATCTCATCCTGGCAGGTAGTTTCATTACCTCATTCAGAAGGTGTGACGCCTTCCTTTGAATACAGCGCGCCTCGGAAACTGTGACACCAACTGACTGTACATACAGTAGACAGCAAGTTCACAAGGAGTCAAAAACAAGGTAATAAACTTTGGAACTTCTGGAATCAAGGGCATAGGTAAGAAAATTATAAACTTCAAGACCCAAGAACAAGAGTAAGAAACTGAGATTTCAGGTTTTAACACTAGTGACTCTCTTCTGGGTTGCGATACCGTTCAGTCAGGTATATATTTACAGGCGTTACGTAGAAACCTGCCGCCTTGATCTGCAGGAAGGGATAAGAGTACTTTCAACCCAGAAGACGCACGCAGTACATGCCAGCAATGTACCTATAAAAATGCAGGAAATTTTGTGATTATGATACCGTGTAGTCTGGTAGATGGTAACCATCAATTCAGAGGAATATATTGCCTGGTTTTCAGGGGAAGCCCCCAAAACTCAACACTGAGAACCTTAGGAGCTTCAAATAACAATGGCAATAAATTTAATAACTTCAAAATTCAAAATATACCAACCAATACGGCATCACATCCTCAATGACCGCAGGCGTCACAAGTAAGCCACTTATGGAAATCTCGTTAACTGGTTTCACGCGGATAAATTGTGTACATAATTGATCTAAGGTGAGTAGTGTTAAGGTTTGCCGCTAGGTCACGCAATTGTTAGTAACTTCAAACAAAACCAAAAGATGGCAACAGTAGCACGTATTGACAGGTAGAGCACGTTTGAAACGTGATTGCACACGCGCAGAAACCAGATTTAGTTTCACAGCGAAACGGACGAGTCCATTTAAATTGGCGGGGGGGGGGTCAGTTCAGTCGACTACTGGCAGCCGAGGTGTGCGCATCAGCTGTAGTAATGGTAGTAACGCTGGATACACCATGTTCTGAGGTAGAGTGCAAGACTACTGGCTACCTACCCCACTCGCATGTTTCCCCTTCACTTCCCCTAACGTGCGTCACCGTATGCCATCAGGTTTCAACTGAGCTCTACCAAGGTGTATTTCAGTCGGCACTGCAGTCTTTTTCAAAAAAGGTAGGGCCTTTCTCCAATCGGCTGCAGCATCGCTGATGCTATTCCAGGTACTAGCCTGTCAATACGCCACAAATAACTCAATCCGAACAAAACCCCTGTTTATTTTAATCACTTGTGCCCAATGTTTCAAACGTAGTGTACAGCCACCTTCAGGCAGTTTGCATAAAATTACAAATAAAGTACACAAACGAACAATGCCACATATTTTAAATAAACTCAACAGTGGGATCAAAGAGTTTTTCCGTGGGATATAATCACATAACTGTTCCATGTTACAATGTTCTCTATATATAAAATATTTGTACGGTATTGTCCCTGTCCTTAACTGGAAACTTGTGCGCTTCCTTTGTAGGTTTATACAAGCTGCTTGCAAATGGTCGAAACATGTCGTGATGGCAAAAAAGTTAAAATAAAGAAAACCGTTGTATAGCCTGAGCTCTTTATTGTACGTAGGCTATTTACAAACGCACAAGGGGGATTTATCAGTACAATTCAGCGTAATCGTGATTTCAGAGCGTCTCTCGAAGTCTGCAACGTGTAATAGTGAATCACACAGACACCATCTACGTGGAAACGGTAACCACACATGGGGAATTCTCAAGCTGCCCACGGTTATATCACCAGTTACTTAGAATTCGCCAGCGAACTTATATTTTAAACGTATTTACTATACACGAAATTTTCAAAGTATGGATGACAAGGGACCAGTCAGTTGAGGGTTATAGTCTTTAAGCGAGGTACTACTACTACTACTACTACTACTACTACTACTACTACTACTACTACTGCTGCTGCTGCTGCTGCTGCTGCTGTTTCTGCTAAGATTCAGCCTGGGACTTCGCAGCCCACACTATATAGTTCTGACAATGAGCTTCATGGCCGTGAACTCATAAAAGTGAAAGTTGCATCAGAAGAATTCACTGTGCACAGCACTGGTCCACTAACGTAATGAACAAAGACGACGTAATGAACAAAGACGCACACACCCGAGTCTGTAAACAGCTTGGACGCACCCCGACGTGTGGCTAATGACCAAGGCGCCAAGATTAGAAGGCTGGTGGCCACATACTACCGAATTATATCTTCAAATTTCTGCAGCCACAGTGAACTACGCTCTAATCACCACGTCGACAACAGTGTCGTATGATACAATACTCGCCACTCACCGCGTACGATACACTACTGTTAAGTTTTGAGAACAGAACTGGTAAAAATTAAATTGTGGTGATATGTAGAAGCGACAGAATAGCTCATGCACTGCTACACGATTATGTCCTTACAAACATGAGTTATGTGTATTCTCACATATAACATTCACTGATAGGAAGACTCACAACAGACTGATCACACCTTAACAGACAGTGGATGTCATTCAAGTGTACCTGACGTCTGCGAGTTGACTGTGACACATCACTGACCGGTGGTTACAAAACTAAGGGAACGACTGAAGTAAAGTAAACGAGAGACAAAAACCCTTTGCATGGAGAGATTACGTTTAAAAAAGGCATGCGATGCTGAATGTATGGGTGTGGAAATTGGTCGCTCACACTGAGGCAGCAACGTAGGCTGAAGGGGTTTGAGAATAGAGTTCTCAGTAGAGTATTTGGGCCTAAGAGCGACGAGGGAAGTGTAGTAAACTACATATTAATTATCTGTACGGGGCATGTTGTACATATGGGGAGGGGAGAGGTGTATGCAGGGTCTTGGTGGGGAAACCTGAGGGAAAGAGACCACTTTGAAGACCTTGGCGTAGATGGAAGGATAATATTAAAATGGATCTTCAGGAACAGGGATGCGGGGCATGAACTGAATTGATCTGGCCCAGGATATGGGCAAGTGGCGGACACTTGTAAATGCAGTAATGAATATTCGGGTTCCATAAAATGTGGCGAATTTCTTGACTAGCTGGGCCGGTTAGCTTCTCAAGAAGGACTTCCTCCATGGAGTAAGTTGTGTACGCGATGCGGTAGTTAAAGACCAGAAACCGGTTAAAATCTCAAAAGGTTTGATTTTGTAGCTGTGGAGAACTTACATGATAATGTGGAGATCAACAGGACACGGATATATTATACACAGAATTCAAAAACCTGCGCTACAAGAGGGTCTAGATCAAGGTTAGCGAACATTTTTGAGGTCGTGTGCCCAAACTGTCTATAAATTTCGGGGAGAAAAAAAAAAAAACTTTTGCGTGCCTATGGGAACTTGTAAGAGCAAAATATGGTCGTTTTAGGCTTCCAATTTCACGTATTCGCCCAGTCACCGCCACGCCGGCGCCCAGACGATAAATATCCAGTCAATATTTCGCACCGCTCCCGAATGTGCAAAATTATTACTATTTGGTAGCAACGGTAATTCGTATACAATTTCTACGCAGTGTGTGTGTGTGTGTGTGTGTGTGTGTGTGTGTGTATATATATATATATATACACATACATACAGACATACATACACGTATTCTGCACAATACAGAGCCGCTAGGCGGGCAAAAGAAATTTAAAAAAATGGGACAGCAATGAATGCCGCGTGCCAAGGAAATCTTTCCACGTGTCATTTTGGGCACACGTGCCATAGGTTCCTCAACCCTGGTCTAGGTTATTACAGAGAAAGAATCATAGAAATCACGACCTAACGACGAATGTTCAAAATGCTTATATGCATTCATATGGCTATACCTCACCCAACTGAATGGCGATAAGCAGAACAATTTACGGCACGGGTCTCCAACCCGCGGCCCGTTCCACATTTGTAAAATGTGTATCTACTATAAAAAAACATCACACTCAATTAGGCAGGTAGGTGCACCACTAACTGTTATTTTGGCACGTGCGGCCCGTGAACCAGCCCACATTAACGGGTGTGGCCCAGTGCCATAAAAATGTTGGAGACGTGTCATGTGAGACGCAAAACTGGAAGATATTGCAGGAAAAGAGGGAGACACAGAGAATACCTGAAAGGTAAAATTAATAAACAGTAATTATATTAGGAGAGATGCATAGAGGCATACGTGAATTTACGTAGGGTTACTTGCGTAGAACTTTGTAAATAGGGGTAACCTGTTTGCAGATTTACAAAGCAATTTGGACACGCAGACTCATTCCTGTCGATCATTGAACACACGTGGGGTTAAAATTATTCAGACCGCACATCTTAGTCATTAGCAGCTGCGCTAAGTGACCCTCGACGTTGAAACTGCTAGAAAAATCCGTTCTCAGGTCAAGAAACTCGTAAATCCTTTTGCAACAAGGAAGATCTGACTCCAGGTGCATAAGATGTTACTACAAGCAGAAGAACGATAAAACTAATGAAGTAATTTTCACGGCATATCAATGGCAGTAACTCTCGTACCAATTGAATCAACATTCTTTTCCAACATCCATAAGTGGAGGAATATGAGAGAGCTGAGGTTCTCACAGGGGTGATGGTGGAAGATTCCAAGTCTTGTGGGATGTGACACTGTTGTTCGGGCTGAGTTTCGAATAACACAGCGCAATGTCCCAGAAGACCTAAATCCGTAGACAGACTTACTGGGGATCATCGGTACGAATTTCGACGAAATACGTGTATATCACCTACTGGGCAAAATATCTGCATTCGTCAGACACACTATAACAAATAGGAGTACGCTGAAATAGTTTATCAGCTACTTGCAGGTTTCAAGAAAGCCTACGATGCAGTTACAAACGGAATTTTGTATAATGTTCCTGCTGAGTTTATTGCACCCAAGAAAATTTAAGCGATATACAACGTGTTTAAACTAAACCTACAGTAACATCCGAGGTGGTAAAAACATCTGATACAGTTTCTGTTCAGAATGGTTTGAAAGAATGAAGTCCCTCAAAGCTATTGCTTTTGAACTCTGCTTTCGATTCTAAAGGACTCGATTCATACGGATTAAAACCTCCTTACTGAAGTCTGAACATTCCCACGCATTGTACTAGCGTAGGCATGCGAGCTCATAATGAATCATTTCAAGTACGCGATCACAGTTTTCGTAAAACTTACCAGCAGTTGATCTTCGGTTCATTTAAATTTCAGGAAAGTGACACCAAGATTCACTGATCACCCCTTGCTTTAGAATATGCCATGAAGGAGGTCCAAAAAAAACCCAGGAAAGACTGAATTTGAATGGAGCACGCCAAACCATGGTCTACGCTGATGATTACTACGAAAAACAGCCAGTTGTAAGGAGACACAGGATATTTTTTAGTTCTTATATGAGCTACTGACGTCGTTAAATAAACCTTAAATACACCAGTAATAAACGAAAAGGTGTAAGTAAATAAATGGTTTCTGCAACTTCATATTTATTTGTAATTCAGACAAAAAATATTTGGGTCCCTCACCCGTGACAACAAAAACATGCAGGATAAACGACTTAAAGCCGAAAAGACAATTCTGTCCAGTGCTGCCCGATACCATCAACATCATCGCCTTGTTTGAAACTTCCCACGCCTCGAACGCTCGTCTTCTTGATAAGAGCGGTATTAAGACGAGGGAGAAAGAGCGAAAGTACATTTTTCTATCCAATGCTCCCCTATTTCCGCAAGAGCCTATCCGTTTTAAGATTTCTGGCTTCGCCCGTTTGTCTTCTGGTTACAGCAGTATCAAGAAGAAGACGAGTGTGAAGCAATGACGGAATGATAATGACTGTGAAAAACCGACGTACTTAGATAAACCTCTCCGACTGCCATCTCGTCCAGCATAAATCTCACATTAACTGATTCGGAATCGAACCTAGATCTGCGCGGCGAAAAGGATGGTTAAGTAACGGAATGAGTTATGGCACGGCCTAAGATGACGAAAATGAACCTAAATTACATATAAAGATTCGTTCGTACAGCGCAGTGAACACATTCGCTCCCCACAAATTATCAATTAAGGCTGTATATGGAAATCGATGCTGTGTGTTTTGAGATAAAAAAAAGAAACAGAAATACAATCTGTGGGCAAATGTACAATTGTTTAACGTACATAAATCAACCACTGGGCTTTAAAGAGTTAGAGTACATACAAAAATCACTATCAGTTGTCGACCGGGTGTGAAACGTTTCGAATTTTCGGACGAGGATAATTTGTGAAGATTAAGGTACCCTGAGGTGACGCAGTGTCGTGACGCTGGTACCTAGTCTGCCAGTACCAAACTGCTCGGCGTTGTAGCCTTCAAGACTGTGATCTCCACGATCACTGCCAAAAGAACCTCGAATAATATTTCTCGTCCCGGAACGTCCGAATGTGAAGCAGGAAAACCATGAACATAACAGCAAACATTTGGTCAGCAGAGTGCAGAAAACAAGTCGCCAGCGTGAAGAAAGAATACCAACAAGGTGCAACAATATAAATGATTTATTGCCAATTCCAGATGTTGATTATTGACTACTGTCTCGACATGTTTCGGGCATCTCTATGCCCATCATCAGGAGAAAAGACCACGTGTTACTGCATATGGGTTTTTTGCTG
>Ga0123357_10002950_pt1 | contig 19225 bp, 17 predicted proteins | sample TergutEmb28metaG_FD_89873 | JGI IMG/M metagenome (GOLD analysis project Ga0123357, IMG submission 89873) | Embiratermes neotenicus P4 segment gut microbial communities from Petit-Saut dam, French Guiana - Emb289 P4 | ecosystem: Host-associated > Arthropoda: Insects > Digestive system > Gut ...
GGGGGTGGGATGGAGGAATTTTCCGATTAGGAAAAAGTCAGTTGGTACATTCACCGAAATGGGGCCGGGACTAACAGTGCATTGCTTCACCACCACAGCAGCTTCGTGCAGTTCTGAAGAATGCAAGCGCTCGGTGCGTTGCAGGAATTCTTGTATATGTGGCCGGCCAGGTGCTGTCACCGCAGTGGCTGAAAGCGACCTTGAGGAGGTTGGAGCTAAATCGAAGTCCACTGCCCTCCATTATGCCATAACCATCTTACGGCCACAGCATGTTCCCCAAACGATTGCATCAAATCATCTATCCGTGAGAAGAACACGAGCTAGTAGATCGCCGTTCTCACATTCTCATTGCATTCATCGCCATATCCTTTTAATCTACTTCAGTCTCACAGTCAACTTCATTAACATCTCTTTACATGCATCACAACATCACTGTCATCTTCATCGTTTGCATCATCACATTAACTTCTTTCTTTCCTTCACCTCCATTACCGTCTTCAATTTCAAATCAATCGCTATTTTTCTACAACTATCTTTATCTTCATAATACACTTCATCACCACATTTCCTGCTATATCCTAAATTCTCTTTTCATACCTCTACTTCACAGACAGACAGACAGACAAATTAATAGCTACAGTTAAGATTTCTCTGCTTCAATTATTTTGGTTGGAACCGAAAGTTAAAAAAGCAAATTTAGTGTTGCAAGGCTGCAGTAATTTCACCCAATAAAATCTGAAATTTAAGATATAAGAAATAAGCCTGAAGGTGTCTTAATTATTCTGTGGTGTTACGCCGCGTTGATTGATTGTTAGCAAACGACCTTTCGAAACAGCCAAATGGTCCCACTTTCAAGGGACAATATTTATCGACGTTTCGGGAAGGATTTTCTTTCCCGAAACCTCGGTAACTAACTACCAGTCAATACTGCGTAAAAACGCAGAAGAGCGAAGACCTCATTTACAGCTCAGTGAAAGCCTTAAGTTTCGCACACCCTGGAGATATTTTTGAGACAACGCCAGAAAATAAACCGGAAAATAAAATTCACCCTAGAACAGGTCATGAACGCCCAGGACAGCAGAAGTGTAGCTTTACTATTTCTTTAACCTCGGCGCTACTGGAGGGGTGTGGTCAATGCAACGCTCAGGTCGCTTTACCCAGTACCCATTGAATAGGAGGCTGGGTTGACTGCAGGATCGTTCTAGATAGGCGCAGAACATTTTGCCCCAACTGGGATTCGATCCCTGGCTGGTTCAGCCCCTAGCGAGTCGCTATACGGGCTAAGCTCCACTTTTGTGTGCCAGTGTGTGTGTGTGTGTGTTTGTGTGTGTGTGTGTGTGTGTGTAAAAACAAATGAGTTAGAAATATGAGCATTTTGGCTGAAAAGAAAATATGCCCGGATTTTCATTCCAGTGCGGTTCACTGGAGATATTGTGGAGGTCAAATTAACACTGAGACGGGTTCAATTCCGAATCCTTCGCTCTTCCACTGTCAGTCACTTTTCTACCGCTACTTTATATCCCTCCTCTGCTATTTTAGTGATGAGAAGTGAAGCCAGTAGACATAGCCTACTCTCACCAGGAGAAACAAAAACATGGTGTACATATGTGTATATTCACTTGTAAACAACAAACATTTTGCTGTGGGAATCGAGCAACAAACAAGATATCGGAACGTAGGTCTGTAACAGCCATTTATCTCTCCTTATCCTGACACTCGAGAATGCAAGGCTGAAGTTTACTGACAGTTTGTTTATGACGCTGTCATTTCCTCAAGATTACACTGTGTCGAAAACTGGGATGCGGGAGAGTAGATCCAATAAAACCAGAGCACGTCTGTTACAGTACAGAAAAATTTCAGACACCATAGAAATGTTAAGTATATCGTGCGAAGTGAAAATTCTTGAAGACATTTTACTTCCGAAATACGGATACTAATCTTCCACATTCGGGGGATATTATTTGACATAATTGTGTATTGTTTACAAACTTTTTTCACAAAAAGTTTTTTAAAAGTGGTTTGTAAACAATATGGGGTCACATAATGTGCGCACTCACTGAATGTACCACGTCCGTATATTCAGAATTGGCCTGAAGATTGTTCACTAGAACTGAAACATGTTTCCGGCTAAGTATTAATGAATATATATATATATGTCTTGTGCTTGACTGAATAAATTAGTTTATCATATTGCCTAAATTTGGTAAAAGCAGCCCCAAAATAAAACACGTTCTGAACTATGGAAGAGCGCCGCAAGTATTTTTATATATTTGCATTTTAAAGGTTTTTTTTATCGGAAAGCTCCGGTCGGTTTTATTCATTGAAAGCTTTCAAGTACTCACTGGACGGTGAAGGGAAAAAATCAGCGAAGTTTATGCGTATAAAGAGAGGAATGTTATTTACAAAATAAAACTTTAAACAGTAAATCTAACACTGGATGCATTGCCCTTCGGAAATCCCAGTGCGCCTAATATTTTAAATGCACTTAAACTTATGGTGAGTGCTTCTGGTATAGCAGCTTAGAATTTTGCTCGTGGTTATGCAGTAGCTTCTAATCTTGCAAAACACGAATTATGAACCGTAAAAAAAGATTACAAGAACTGTCGACATATTAAAAATGCAAGCAACGAACTTTTCAATTTTCGTTTACAACCTGACTGAACTGCTTGTAGTTCGCGATCGGTATTTCAGTGCGTGTTTCAATCTGCCGTTCAATCATAGCTTCGTGGAATTCGCCGCGTTCGCTTTGACTTTTTAGATATGTCTATTAATAATCAAGCCTTAATGGTTAAAAATGTGTCAACATTTAAGAACTCCGACTGACAATTACTAATGACTTCAGAGGACAAAGCATTACTTGTAATTAATTTCATGACATATTTCTCAAAATACAGAGGCATTTCAACTTATCTTAGCTTCTTCACAGCTGAGCAACTAACGGCGCCGTACTTCACTTATTGGATGCTCGATATTGTAGCTAAAAAGTATAAAAACGAGGACTGACAACAACTTCGGTGTAATGTCCTCTCTTCATTTTAGGCGTTTTCGCAAAATTGAAAAAAGGGACTGTTAGTTTCATTACGTCTGTCTGTCTGTCCATCCGTCCGCATGGAAGAAATCAGCTGCCACTGGAAGGAATTTATTTAAATTTGATGTTTTAGTATTTTTCGAAAATATTTTTAAAAAATTGAAAGTTCGCTTAAAACGTGACAAGAATAACAGCTACTTTACGTGAACGTCTTTGTACATTTATGACGATATCTCGTTGAATTCTTCTTATAATGAGAAATATTTCATACAAAGCTTCTACAGAGAATTCAAGCACATATTTTACGCTCAATAATGTTTTCCCGAAAATCGTGCCGTTTATGAGAAAATGTGGAAAAATCTCGTAGGACTGGACAGACCGCAGATAGCAATATGGCGCATGCGCTTGCATGCTGCATAAATAAGGCTAAAAACACACACTCCGAATAGTTAATACTTACTGCTTTTCCACGGCAACCGTGAGTGTGCGGAAGCTGCTTGATATTACTTTGACATGTATATTGCTTATCCTTTTTTATTCCATTACAATCAATGTCTCACATCGCTTGGCATTGTCATTTTGCCCAGTATATTTTTATTTTATCAATATTAGGCACTTGTATTCCTTTAATTATAATAGTTCAATGGGTGAAGTTATTTATGTGTAGTTATATCTGAAGCAAGCTGATCAACATCACAGGGCCCAGCCTCTTTACCGGTAAATATCTCTGTTTAGGGTCAATGTTTCAGGATTTTCAAAGAGTTCTGCCAGGTCTCCTAAAACATTGCGTCTTACGTCATTTTGTCAAACACATGACAAAGCTGCGTCATTATTGTGGAAATTTTTGTGTGAATTTCAGGGCAAAATATCTTTATTTTGCAAGGTTAACTTATCAAAAATTAAATTATAACAATGTCATCGTTTTCTCAAGAAACTCTGTGAAGAACACAGATAACGTGAATATAGAAAGGTTCAGCTATATTCACCAACAAATGCACATAATAAGATATAAATCATATACAAGTCTTAGAAAACTGCTACATGTTACCGCACAGAGATGTCAACCTGACGGAGTTAAAAATACAACGAATTTGAGAACGCACACACCATACCTTGTAGTATAAAGTCTAGTATTACGATACTTAGAATATTAAAATTATGAATTGTTAAATAATAAGTATAAAATTGCGAAGTTGTTAGCATTAAGATTATAAATGCAGCAAAGATTTTCAGGCGACTGTCTATGTTTGTGTATGTTCTGTGAAATGTATGCATACAAAAATTTGAGAACTTTTTAAGCAATCCTGGGGTACCAAGTTTCAAAAGAGTGTATGGACTTGCATTGTGTCAGAGAGCACTGTGCAAGAAACGTTGCAGAGAACCGCTTGACACAAAGCAGTTCGAGAAATGCAGTGTTTTGAAAAGTTAAATAGTACGTATGGTTACCACATGACCTTAAATAGTAAAATTACTACCACGTGATTTCAGGCTTCCGCTACGAAGTAGATGAGAACTGCGCTCTTCTGGGTTATTACGAAGCCAGTAGTGGTAATTTCTTACTGACGTTTCGGGATAAGCTGTCTGTCCCATCTTCAGGGTTCAATCCCTGAAGATGGGCCCGACAGGTTATCCCGACGCGTCGGTAAGAATTTACCACTACTGGCTGCGTAATAGCCCAGAAGAGCGCTGTTCTTATATAATTACTGTCTTGTAATACAGTTACGTGCTTAACAGACACATAAACCCTTCACAAGCTATGTTTATGCATCACGCCATTAAGATCTGCTAAATTCAGGATAACATCACCTTTGCTCACACGTTCAGTCACAAGAAACAAAGGCTGCAAATAAATATGGCTACGTCCAATACTGAATGCTGTAGGTCCACACGGGGGCCGGGGGCAAAGGCTGCACGAGATGTGAAGTTGCCGATGACAACAGTAACAAAGACTCTATTGTTTCTTCCACCTTCATGCTTCTTGCAGAAGGGTGTGTTAGGTGAGATATTAGAAAAATATCAACACATGCTGTATAAAAATCCAACACAAAACCCGGCATAGAAAGCATGGATTCCAAAACTATTCAAAGAGAAACAGAGAAACGAATGCATATTGTTCTGTTTGTACTCCTGGAGGCATATGAATGTAAAGTACTGAAGATTACAGTCTGCTTTCTTCAAAAAAGAGAGGATCAAAAGCCAGCTACTTAAAGAAGACAGAAAATATATTCTGCAAGCGGAGTATACTTGATTTCGAAAGAGGTTCTTCTTTCTGTTAACCTCAGTCCTTGTAAACTTTTTTTACATATCTCTTCACACAACAGGCACCATATTTCATAGAATTTATAAGTATATTTCCTCCTATATTGGCAAAAATTTTCCATATCGAAAACTGTTTTACTTATATCTGTCGTGATTTTTGCGTATATTATATTCGTTTGCAATAACCTGATTTTGACAAAAGGACTTCATATCCTATAGCTTCATGGCATATAAAATTTATGTTTTACTGGACATTATCATCATCATCATCATCATCCGTCACGAGTTAGGCTTTGATAGACCTGTTTCGCCTCGTCTAATAATCTGTTACTGGTACGTACCAACACTGCATGCTCGATATACAGAAAGGAGCCACCTCTCGCCGCCCTAGTGCTGATATTCCGTACATCACACGTGATGACGCTTATCCTAAACAATATTGAACAATTTTAGTCTCATGCTACTGTATATTATATCCTTTGGCATGGAATATGTCGTCACATTCTGCTATTACTGTGGCCTTCAGGATAAGCAGGTAAAACATATGATATTTAAAACTAACACCATTATAATTCATGTTTCATACATAGTCGCCTGATGTGATTTCTCCCTGAAGACTATCATTAATGAATAGAAACATGTTGGAGTCCTAACGGTTTAATCGTAAATTATATAAACTTTATATGGAACATCCTCACCGGCGTATCAATAACTGAGATCTAAAAGAATTTCCAATCACAACAAACAAAATTTAATAAACATGTTTATTAAACGGCGACTAGTTTCGGCCCCAAGTCTGGGCCATCATCAGGCCATAATAATAATAATAATAATAATAATAATAATAATAATGTTCTATAAAACGTTTATTTTTGCATATCAAGCGCTTATCCACCCATACAGGAATGTGAAGAGTACAAACTATACAATTGTAACGCTAATCCATTTTTAACCAAGAATGTTTAATAAACATATTTACTAAAGTGTGTTGGATATGATTGCAAATTTTTTTAGATCTTTGTGTAAGTTACATATTGCAGTAGTGCGTATTCACCTGCTACTGTGTTGCAGACAGTGTAGCATCTTGAGTATTTAAAGGTAGATTGGAGTATAAGTGGTGCTCAGAACAGTACAAGAAATAGGAGGAATGGTAATTTTTTATTACAAATGTAGTCTGGTTTGTGACGAACAAAGTAATTACATTAATGTGCACACAAGCCCGATCCCGGTGGCCGCTTCATCTAAAGTGTGGTTCTGCGGTCACTCGTGTTCTGGGATTGTGGGTTCGAATCCTGCAGGGGGCATGGACGTCTCTTTCCTGTGAGTGTTAGGAGTCCTACTGAGTGTAGTGTGAGTTTCATTATGAAGCCTCGATAACGGGAAGACCCTGGCCCACTATGGACTGTTGCGCCGTACTTACTTAGCAGAGCCATTCTTGAGAAGCTAACCGGTTTTCAGCTATTCAAGAAATTCCCCGCATTTTATGGACCCCGAAAGTTCATTACCGCATTCACAAGTGCCCGCCACTTGTCTCTGTCCTGCGCCGGGATGAAGGAACCGCCTCCATTAAGGGGAGTAACTGCAAATATATTGAGTAAGCAGTCACGGACAGCCGACCGGGGTGGTCCTCCAGCTTGGGAGTTGGACGAAGTGCTAACAACCGCAAAAACGTATCTTGGTACGAAATTTTCACACAGAAAGCCTCGGACCTGGACTAACACTTTGGTACGACTTAAGCACCTGTAGCATCATGGAAAAAGAAAATGTACGAGTACAAGCACCACTACGATTTACAACATATCATAGGATATGTGGGCGAACAGAATCGAAGAATCATATGCTTCGACGGGCCGTTCTTTCACAACGTGACTTGATATGAAGCTTTGGTTATTTTCACGGGCTTTAATATTTAGTTATATTTATTTATTTGACTTGTTTTCATGTGGCTTACAATACAATTCAAAATCTTCCAGTGGTTTTCTCCTATGAAATATAACTAACTAACCAACCAACTAGCTAATTCCATGAAACGGACTGTTTCTTAAGAACCTACGATTTCGCCAGTTAACGAAGAAATTTCCTGCATTTTAATGGAACCCGAATGTTCAATACCGTGCACACAACAGTTGACCACTTTTCTCTGTCTTGAGTCTAATAAATGTAGACAAAAATATCCAGTCATATTTCATTAAAATCACGATTCCTATTTTTGTCATCCACGTCTTGGTCTTCAAAGTGCTCTTCTTCCTTCATGTTTCATCAGCAGTATCTTCTGTGAATTTGTATTCTCTGCCATACGTGACATTTTGCCCACCAATCCAATCCTCCTGAATTGATCACCATTTATAATATTAATTGATAATTTACATTAAGAGGAACACGCTGCTCAATTACTTTACTGCATTATAAAACTATTTTCTAACAGTTTAAGCTTCAGAAGGTTCTCGCTTTATAGGTCTATAACATTTTAATGTCCCGTTTATTGCAAATATGCATTCGTAGGCTGTGGTCAACAAAGTAACGACCATCTGATAAGTAACGTTTATATCACAATTCGGCCTGATTTACAAGGGAGGTTCTATGCCTATTGAACATGCTTGCTCTTTGGAGGTGGGTGTAGTACTAATAACCCAGATACGTGGAGTCAAATAATATTGCGCCTTTGTTGCCGAAGAATGAGATTACAACACGAATGGCATGGCCCTCTTCCGAGTTATTTTGTTGTCGCTGCAAGGAAATTAATTTTAAAATACCCGAGTCACGATCTAAAGACCTACATCAACTAACAAATGCGGTGCAGTCATCCGTCTAGGAATATTTCGAAAAGCACTTCGGTTGCAGAAAGGAATTGACCTAAGGCGGATATATAAAAATACGGTACGCTGTTTCTTCCCGGCTGTCTGGTAAGATTTTGACAAGTACAAGGCGTAGAGCACGAAAACGGAATAAGAAAATCTTACTAATAGTGCCTGAAACCCTCAATGGAAAGAAAATGTCCTTAAGATTCACATGTATGAGAGAAAAAAAAAGTGTATAAGCTTTATGCCTAGAGAAATGTTCTTGAAAGTTTTCAATATGAGCTCTGCAATAATATGAAACATCACAATATACGAACAAAAGTTCATCACTTATATATGGACATTAACATCTGCGACGTGTTGCAGAGAAATGACAAAGCTTTACACACTCACAGCAGCAACACACCAAACTTCTCTCGTCGGCAGGTGGTGCAAATTCTTGTTCCAGAATTGTAGGGTGTGTTTAGAGCTGCATATCTTGTATTCTTAGTGATTTTAATACATTATTATTATTATTATTATTGTGTAGGGACAGATAACAATAAACACATTTTGATCCGAAAATTCGAAGGGAATACACCAAATGGAACATGCAGGAGCACATGTAAACGTAATGTTAAAATGAATACACCTTCCTAAAACGAAATCTGTGATAAACCGTTTATGACACATATTAACTCCTACACGTTTCGGCACAGAGGTTCCATCTTCAGGGAGTCATTATAACAAAGGTATATTAGCGAACATGCCGAAATGTTCGTTCATCCTTATAAGAAAAATTAAAGTCTCAAAATGCTAAAAATACATAAAATTTATAAATTTCAGTATTAATATATTAAACATCAAAATATGTAACAATAAGCCACCACTGTTGCCAGCTCCAAGTTTTTTATACTTGGATGATGTTTACAAACATCGGTCATATTCCATATGTTCTGAAAAGCTCATGTGGAATATGATTGTGTTTATAATACATTAGTGAATATTGTCTTCCCATTAAGGGGTTTGTATAGAAAACTGCCAAGATTCATTCCCTAACATATTCTGTTCACCTCCCTTACAATAGCAGGTTTTGTTGCTTCATCTAACGGCATTTAATTTGATGTCATATTTACATTTCACCAGTTTACATCTTCGCAGTACGATGCTCATTTGTTCAGTCAGTTTACAATGTAACCTTCAACTGTTGAAATGAACATGTTCTATACGGTAAAAAGCAGAATGTCCTCAACAAATATATTTGTTCTGCAGTGTGAACTGATGCCTTGCGATCACGCAATCTGCCCCGTCCAGGATTGTTTCCAGGGATGGTTACTTGTGAAGAGGGAAATGAAATTTCGGATACCACAAAAGGCAGGACTTTTTTGAGTGGCTGCTCAACAAGTCGCTTCTCAAAAATGACTTGAGTACACGGAGTTATTCAGTTATTTAGAAGAAGGTTAAAGATTTGTCCGTCTTCCGAACTGTCCAGACCGGCTCTGGGGTCCGCCAAACCTCATCACCAAATGACATAGGAAGAGTTTTCACAGATGACAAAGAGAACGTATGGGGAGTATGAACAAGTACCTTTGAGCATTTCCATTGTTAAGAATGAATACAGACGTACCAGTTCCCGCCATGTGCCTTAATGATATACACAGGGTCACATTTAACTTTATCATTTTAAAAGCCAAAGTGATGCAATTTCCTTCCAGTAAATAAAGTATTTTTACCAGTATTTTCATCATTGTGGTATTAGGAAAAGTAAAATAAATCAACTGCAGTACAAAACAATATGAAGGTACATGCAAGAACCTGATTTTGCCAGAAGTAATTCATGAATGAACTTCAGCATCATGTTGTGAAAATCAGTAGTAAGAAACGCGGACATTACATTCTGGAAACTTTGGACACAAGGTAAGTAGAATATTTCAACTACCGTTCTGTAATTGCTGATTTAAATTTCCCATCTTACTAAATCATTTGCTGTTGATAAAAAGCATTAATATGAAGATTCGGATCTTCTGAGGTGTTATCGACATTCTGGAGGAACTTGTTGCCTCCACTTCAGAGTCTATGCAGTCCACCCTTCTTGGTCTGCAATATCCTTGAAGGTGGAAGCTGACTTTTCCTCTGAAACGTCCGCAATCCTTTATCAATGAACAGGCTACGACGTCACATTCCAGAAGAAGTTAATCTTCAACCATACCGCTGCGGGAACCTAAAATATCGCAAGTACCGATATTTTCACAACATCCAAGATCATTCCCCTGGGGGCAGCAGATCACAGATTAGCAACCCTTGGCCTAGGCTATCAGAAGTCCACCCAGCATTACAGGTATTCATTCCTTGCACGAATCCTGGTCACGACACATGTTCATATGCATACGTACAGGACATGTAAGACCCCACCCATACAATTTCCTCCAGGCCCTCTCGTATAGGTAAGTGACCACGCATGTTGTGCATTTTATGTGTCCTTCTTTATAGGAAATACACAAATCAGCTTAACTGTTTGATGCAATATAACGAGAGTAATCTGTTTGTTGATAATGAAAGGGAAATCCTCTTACAGAGACTGTCTGAGGATTAACTCCATCCGTAAGTCTTTGAGAGTCTGTAATAAGTCCAATCATGTACACTTTTTTTTCTGTAAGTCTCTGAGGGCTTCTTATACACGACAGTATGTACAAGTCGAAGCCTTCTGATGAATAACATCTTTCTGTCTCTTAAAGATGAAGTTATGTACACATTAGGGCCGTCTGGTGATTAATGCTGTCAGACACGGAGAGAAACTAGCCTTCTAACATTCTCTATTGCAGGCACAAAGTTATTAGAAGGGCGAGCTCATGCTTATCATGTAGGACTTTGAGTCAGTCATCCCTGCGATAATTAGTAATGGAATTTAGTGAATTTTGTGGGATGAGTTTTTTATTAGCGTACATGAATCTGTGCCATTGCGGCACCAGTTGACCGAAGTGCCCCTACAAAAGAAATAGTGTAATGGCGACATTCTGAAAATTCGCTGGCAACAAACTGCGTAAATAGACAAACTCACCATAATTCTACAAGTTTCTGTCAATCTCAGCCAGACCAAGTCCTTAGCTCCGAGTAGTATAAACTCGTATTCACCGATATAAATATTGCCTCTACTTCGAAAATTTCATAAACGTAGCAAAATGTCACGTTGTTCCAAACAGAATATCATAAAGTAAAGTGAACGTTTTGGGAATCAGTGCTTTAGACCTTTAATGAGCGGTTAAAAGAAAACGGCTAACTGCTTCGCAAACCTCATGAAACAAAATCTAATCTCCTCAATTACGCACCATTCATCCGTTATTTATGTTTCGATCAGGATCCTCTTGCATATTTTCAACATTTGGTGGTGTTTGAGAACAAAATATCATTGAGAATAGTTGAAGAATAAAAGACCAACTTGATGTCACTTGCTATTTTATTTCACTTCTTATGTGCTAAACATGTTTCGGACATTAATATAACCATCATCAGGAGCTTGCGACTATTCTGTTGAATAGTTGGAGTGGTATCCGTGTTGCAGGCTTCAGCCTGCAACACGGATACCACTCCAACCCAACCACACCGAAACTCCAACACACATCGAACCAAGAATAATACGACCAATGTGGGAATTCAACAGCACAGTCGCAAGCTCCTGATGATGGATATATTAGTGTCCGAAACATGTTGAGCACATAAGAAGTGAAATAAAATAGTAAGTGACATCAAGTTGGTCTTTTATTCTTGAACCATCACAATGATGCACGGTTCAATAAACATAAGATTCATTATTGAGAATATCTGAACCATAGAGGAAGAAAATAAAGAGGAAGATTTTCCAAATTATTTAACGAGGAACTGCGTGATTTGTAATTATCACCAAATAGTATTATGGTAGGTGAATGTGGAGCCCTGTTTTTTTTTTAATTTACTTCATTTGTGCTCTTTAAACGATGTTAAGTTTTAATTTTCGTTTTAATAACCTTCGATAAGTCAGCTGTTAAGCAGACTGGAAAATAGCTTCAGTTTACTGCCGTTTGGAGAACTTCACATTCTCTGAACCGTGCATCGTGATACATACGTTGTGTGTTGCGAGTACACAAACAGCCTCCTGATGATAAAAAAATTATTTGCTCAAAATATGTAGAGGATAGTTTAACTGGAATAAATTGATGAGAAAAAGTGTGCATCTTGTTGGGCTTTTAGAAGTTATACTGGAATTACTCAAATGACTCAGAAGTCCACTTCGGCCAAACTAGTGTGTTAAAAGTGGGCCCCAGGTCTAATTAACCCTTCTTTGTCAGTGACAAAAGTAATCTTTTTGTCTTGAACACAAAATGTTTAATATAGGAATGCGGTATGTTATAAAACGCACTGACCATGTACAAAAGAACTTCAACTTAAAATACGAACACCAAAGCATTTAGATTACAAACAGACCCAACTTAACAGAACAGAAAAAAAAGTTCGTATAATTTATATATTTAATATGGCTCAATTTTCACAATTGTGATTTTATTTTACTGCTACTCACTACAAGCAAAGGTCGCAAACAAACTAAACTTCATTTTTGCCTCACAACAGTCTTAATAGCACCAAACATTGCAAGTCCCACACTGGATTAATTCTTCCCCACATGCAGAAATAGGAACACATGAAATTTCAGTGTTTACCACCCAATCTAATATCAATATTATTACATTTTAAATAGTAACAATTAATGCATTTTAAATTACGGGTTTTGTGACTGTCATTTTATATATATTGATTTGTTCTGATAAGTAAGCAATATAATTATAATTTTTATTACAATCGCCATTTTATTTTTATTCCTTCAAGAAAGCCACGTGTTTGGTCGAAACGCGTAGGACGTCATTGTGTATCAACTAATTTCGATATACTTGCTTGTATTTTTTTTTTTACTATTACTATATATAAACATTTGAAAGTTTAGGAATGAAAAAAAAATTGAACGGTAAAGTGGCCCCAAGCAAGTGTGTGGGGTTCACAAGAGCAGATTTTGCTTTTCCACTGTAACAGTGTTTGCACTAACGCGGCTCGATGTTAAGTTATATGTACATTGCCTGTCTTGTTAATATTCTTTCCAGCAGGCTACCATATTTAGACTGCAGAATCTAAGATTATCACATCTCTGGATTCTAGCATCTAATGCTACTGATATTAATTCAAAGAGCTGCATTTCAGAGCACAATAACCAATAAGTACTTACATTACAGAACTTTTGACTGGGTGATTTTCAACAAATAGGCAATACTACCGTCGTTCGTGCCACAGCCAAACCTACTCTTATAAGCGTAAATAAACTTTCCGGAAATAAATTATAACGATAGCTGAATTCAAACCATTCTTAAGAATATTACTGATTGTAATTTTAGTTTGCTAAATTCCTCCAAAATTTTGTAGTTTTTACAAAAAATGTATATGTTACGTTACCATACCGCTCGTTGAGGCTGGAAGGTGGTTATAAATGATGAGAACAGAATAATATGTAAAGTGGCAGTGGTGTCCTGCCTGACTACATCCTTGACCGGTACTACCTGAGAAAATTTATCATAAGCCCAATGTGAACTGCAGATATCTTGACCAAGATCCCAAACACATACACCTCGAATATGTGTTTACATTATTATCATCACAGTAGTCTGCACTGCAGTATTGCAGAAATGTATGGAGCAGAGTAGCGGAATAAATAAATAAGGAAAATAAATTACAGGATATATATTACGAGATAAAACAATCAGTTTCAATTAAGGTATGTCTACATTTTTATCATCATCATCATCATCATATATCTGTAATGGAGTTGGGCCAATTGTTGACCCGTTCCGGTCTCACGTATCCACAAGTCTCTTCAAAGGTTTACCATGATTCCTTCTGCCAGTTGGGGAGTAGTATTTCATTACCCTGGGTAATCTATTTCGAGGCATTCTATTTACATGTTGTATCCACTGTCTCGTGTATTCCAGTAATTTGTCCAAAATTTGTGTTATTTTTAAATCCCTTGCAATTTGTGCATTTGTTTTGTAATCTGTCCAAGTGTATCCTGCTTTTCTTCTCATGTATTTCATCTCTGCTGCTGTTATTCTTCTGGCGTCACTTGATTTAATAATCCAGTTTCGCTGCCATATAACACAACTGGAAGGGCTAGTATATTGTACAATTTTATTCTTCTTTTTTTAATGGTTTTTTGTGGTCTAAACACATTATTTAAAATATCTGTAATTTTCAAAAAGTTATTTAATTTGTTTTCAATGTCCAATTCTCCTTCAAAAGATATTACATTTCCTAAATAGTTGTTTCCATTTTTATTCGTACACGAAACTAGGCTATTGTACCTGAAAGTAAGCGTCCAGTAAACCAATGGAAACATAAAACATAAACACTTTATGTTGTGATGAGTAGGACATCTGCTTCAATTCTAGACCCTCACGTACAAAAAATAATGTGGTTACGAATCAAGAGCACGCGGAGAGCTGTGAAGTTCACCTGTTTTCACTTGGCGTCAGCTTCACGCGTGTTCTGTCTGATTTACTTGCACGTTTATCCTCTTAGTCCTTACCCTTGTCTGTGCGTAAAACAAAAACGTCTTAAGTAAAGAATTAATCTTCAGGTTACCGAAATTTTAATATTGCAATTGGAGTTTAAGCGTTAAAGCATCGGCAGGAGTAACGTGGTTCAGTTACTGCTGTTTGAGCTCCAGCAATCAATCTCTATTCCGTTTCTTTTGGGTATCATCCTGAGTTCTTTGTTAACCGGATCCCTATGTTTTGAGGCAACAAATTGTCCCCATCTTCAAAGAATGAATTATCCATTGTACTCGTATCAGATATAACCCACAAGTCCATATACAGATATGTAGATTTATTATATCATAATCAGCGTAGCCTCCTACAGGTTTCGGCACTTATTGTGGCCATCTTCAGGGAGGTGTTCTTTGAAGGAATTTTACATAGCACTTTAAAACAATTTAAAATATAAAACGTTCAATTTTAGGTAAAATGTTTAAAATCTATGTTAGAATATAAAATACTGACAAAATTATTGTATATTGTGCATGTATCCTATTTATATTGGGCGATGCATTTGTACGTTGTTTGCTATCTTCCTGGGTTCCCTGTCGATGATTTATACTTTTACAATCTGCAATTAATTGTACCAAAAGTGTACCTTACTACGGAGGTGGCTAATACTCCGACAGGTGTTGCTTTTTTTTTGGCTTTGAACTTGGACTTCAGGATCATTCTTCATCTCTTTGTGTATTCTTTTCAATCTTTCTTTCATTTGTTGAGCCTGAATCCCTTCAATTTCCTCAATCCATAAGTATTATTATTATTATCGAATTTTTCACTTCTCAGCTTTGGCTGCGAAATATTCACCTATCCTGGGATGCAGTAATTAACAGGATTAGGCTCGGTGGTCTTACTTGTAGTTTAAAAAGTTTCTTACAATTGAACATGTGCCAAGAATTACAGATTTTTTAGTTGTATTTATGTACTGGGGTGCAGGTTAAGTCTTGTTAGACTTTGAGATAGTGACTTTGGAATTACTCCCGTAGATAATATTACTATCGGGATCACTTGTGCTGCCTTTTGCTTCCACACAGCACATATTTCATTCGCCAGTTCTTGGTACTTGTTTTGTTTGTCGGTTATTTTTTTGGCGAGATTATGTGTATTTGGGACAGCTATGTCTATCAAAAAGGTGTTCCTTGTTTTCTTATTCATAAAAGTTATGTCAGGTCGATTAAAAGATATTGTTTTGTCCGTAAGTATGCTGCGATTCCAGTACATTATTATTATTATTATTATTATTATTATTCTGTGTATAACACACAATCTAAAGCAGAAGAATTTGACTTTGTTAAAACACAGCGAGTGTAAATAAAAGTTTCCAATTTCATTTCTCTGTTCCAAACATTTCCTGCACAGCACGGTCTAAAATACGGTTTTCTTAACTCTAACGACTCTATTGTAGGTACGGAAGTCCGGAAAACTTGTGGCTCCTTTTGGCAGTTTTAGTGTGACAGAAAAACAATCATTTTGCTTAATTCTACTTACTATAACTTCACCTGCCAGACATCTTTTATTCTGAATCTTTCTTACCAGATTTAATAAGGATTTATTACCTTGACATCGCGCATACCGTGCAACATACCAACTTTAAGCGCACTTTATTGTGCACAATAAATTACATACGCTCCAGAGTGATAATTAGTATGTGATTTAACATAGAGAGTGGGCCAAAAGTAGGTATACACTATATAGTATAGCATCCTCTGTATAACAACTTTTGGCCCACTCTGTATTTCTACAATATAGTGCACACAAATTTGGTTTTAGTAAATAGGGTTAAGGATTTATTGTTTCACACGACTCAAATGTTACAATGAGAAAATTTTACTCCTCTCAAATCCATCATTACGAAACGCTTTAATCTCACAGCACAGCACACTCGGAAATGCACGCCATATGCAACCTGTTCCTATCCTGAACCATCTCATTCCAGTCCATGCCTTCTTTATTCAATTTCTTGAACATCAATTTTAATATTACATTCTCATCTGCGCCTACATCTTCCAAATACTCTCCTCCCTCACGCTTCTGCACCAAACCCCTGTGTACACCTCTCCCCACCCCATCCGTGCCACATGCCCCATTCTTCCAATTTTTCTTGATTTTATCACTCGATAATACTTAGTGAGTACACCTCATTAAGCTCTTCTTTATGTAGTCTTCTCAATTCCCCTGTCACTTTGTTCTTCTTAGCACCCTATACTCATTCACCCTCAGCCTACTTCAACGTGACAGACCGAGCCTTGCGCCCATACATAACAACAGGCAATGTAGCTTAATGTTTATATTTTTGGATAGCAAACTGGAAGGAAAGGTTTCTGCACCGAATGATAGTGGGCATCCCTTGATTTCAATCTGTACTTAAATTCTTCATGACTGGAATTTTCATTTGTTAGGGTTGTTTTCAAATATATGAACTGTTCCACCATTTCAAGGGATTTATTGCCTGTTTTTATGTTCTACTTTTGCCCCACATTCCGTTCTTCAGACATGACCATAAACCTCGTTTTCTCAGCATTAACGTCTAGACCAGTCTCATTGCTAGTGGTTATTAAAGTCTCTGTACTTTTCAGCATAAGCAATAAGCTGATGTGTATTAATTTCAACCCACTGTGTTTGCCGGAACCCTCTTAATAACATTTTCTAAAACAAAGTGAAGATCCCTTCACAAGAAAAAAAAATTAAATTAACATTTGAAGAAGGGGTATAGTCAACTCTTGACTGAAATTTGTACTTAAATCTAAAATCATGTATTGTAAATCAAAATTCTAAAGTGAAAGTAATGATCAAACTTTCGGCAAGACAACATATACCGATCAGGCTAATTCAATGGCAAATTTATACCGTTGAAAAATTCACGGTTATCTTTGCCGACAATCCCACATTTGGTAGGTATTTCCTCTGTTTCGCCAGGCAAATTCAGGTATAGCAACTTCAAATAAGTTACGCCCACATTCTTCCGAATCTTTATACCTTGCCAGTTCGTAACCATTTCTTCATCTCTTTCGAAAACGCATAGTATCGACAGCTGAAACGGCGTCATTAAACTTTCGAGTTATATGAAACGCAAAATCTAATACTAATATATATTGCATTTTGTGCGCTGAGTATATGTTCTACATTTTTCGTTAGTATGCTAGTTACAAGAAAGAACATTTGTTTAACCAGCATTAACCAATTGATATATGCAGTCAGAAGAATGTTTTCTGTGAGGTACGACCTAAATCTTTACCTATATTATAAATTAATTTTGGCCCGCCTAGTTACAAACTACAGTAATTAATGTTTAAAAGCCATTGAATACTTGATATAGTTTTCAATCTAAATGAAGTACACATGTGCTGCGCGATCTGTGTCCTTCTGCGTTTAAACAGCATGAAGTTTATACTGTTTTTCCAGTGGTCGCCTCCAATTGACAGGTGTTTACTACGATGCAGTGCCAGTAGCGCTCGGCACTCATGTGTGGCTGTGAAGCACCATTTAAATAGCGTTACGCATCACCTGACAGACAGTAATTTACAACAGTATCGATACAGCAGCGCTTGATCTTTATGTTAGGCAGGTGGAGAAATGCAATAAAAAGTGAGACTATATGAAACACGTTCTGAGATCAGAAAGCGGTGGATCTGCTTTGTTCTTTGTCCACAAATCCGAGTAACAACCGTTGTAAGGAATAGTGGAATACGGACTTGGTCTGTATATTGTCTCAGTTGAACTGATGGGGAATAACCAGAAGGAAGCGCGCAATTGAAAACAATATTACGAATTGTATGCAAAATTTGAAAGTGTAGGAATTCGTGGGGAAAAAAAAATTTGAGTTATGGAACCAGAGGAAAATATATATTATTATCAGTTTAAGGAAATGCAAATACAAGTTTATGCAATATTTCAAATCTTAAAGCTCGCTGTTATTATACGTAACACATTCTGTATGTGGGCTAGAATAGCGTAGTCGGTTTAGCGACTTGCTACGTACTGGACGGGCTGGGTATCGAATTCCGGTGGTTAGAGTGTGTCCACATCAGTCCAGACCAGCCTTCGGACCTACCCAGTCTTCTGTACTGGGAGGACCGAGTCTCTTTCTCGGGTGGTAAAAGGTGGGAGCGTGGCGAATAGAACGTACACGCATCTGCAGTTAAAGTTAAAGGAAAAGTAGAGCTATAACTACTTCTCCTCTGGGCCTTCATGGTCTGTTCTAAAACGAAATTTACCACATTCACTTGCGTTTAATTATTTTTTATTTTGCTCACACAGGGTATCCTTTTGTTTCCTAAGATTTTCAAAATAAACACAGATTATTTTCCAACTCAGCATCAACTGTTTGATCTTTGTACTGGAGACAGACTGCATTGTCGGATATAATAAAGTATTCTGTATGTGCAATGTATATTTTGGATTGTGAATATTGGATACTACATTTTAAGCTACAAAAAAAAAAAAAAAAAAAAAAAAAAAAGGGGAAAAAAAAGGAAAAATGTTGCTTTTCCCGAAAAATAAAATAAAAGGGGGAGAGTATTGTGTAAGTGTAAAAATTGGGTCGCCCCTAGTTA
>Ga0123357_10002951_pt1 | contig 19222 bp, 18 predicted proteins | sample TergutEmb28metaG_FD_89873 | JGI IMG/M metagenome (GOLD analysis project Ga0123357, IMG submission 89873) | Embiratermes neotenicus P4 segment gut microbial communities from Petit-Saut dam, French Guiana - Emb289 P4 | ecosystem: Host-associated > Arthropoda: Insects > Digestive system > Gut ...
GTATTATGATCGACTCCTTCCACTCTTCAGGCAGTTTCTCCTTCTTCCAAATAGAAGTAATAAGTTTATGAATCTCCAAGCAAATTGTTCTACCCCCTGCTTTAATCAGTTCTGCCGGTATTTAATCAATACCTGGCGATTTGTGACTTTTTAGCTTATCGATAGCCAGCTCAACCTTAGTGGCACTTGGCTCAGGTACTAGTGGTTCTGCTGTGTGTATTTCTGCCTCCCCAATGTCCTTAACCCCATGCACATTGAATATCCGGGAGAAATAGTTCCTCCACCTAGCCACAATACTGTGGCAGTCTGCCACCAGGTCACCTTTCTCATCCTTCACTATATTACATTTAGGCTGGTACCCCTTCTTAAAGTCACTGATGCCCCTATACAAGTCCCTAATGTTTTGGATCTTACTGTTAGTTTCAAGTTCCTCAATTTTAGCTTTCAGATATGCCTTCTTTTTCATATCTTCTATAATTTACAGGTAAGGTTCCTGGCCTCCAAGTCAGAATGTCACAATAGGCATGTACAGCATCCTGGGAATTTACATGTTGAAACAGCAATACACACATCGTCACCTGACACAGAAATTTGTAAAAAGTTAAGTTAAACTGAGAACAGGCCATGAAGACCCAGAGGAGGAGAAGAGATAAAGTTCTACTCTTTCTTTAACCTTGGCACTAGGTAGAGATGGGTGGTCAATACTACGCACTGGCTGCTTTACCCCAAGGGAAAGAGACCTGGTACCCACTATAAAGGAGGTGGGTGGCCTAAGGGCCAGTCTGGACAAGTACAGAAAATCTTGCTCCCACCAGGATTCAATGCCCAGACTGACAAGCCTGCAGTTAGTTGCTACACTGACTACACCATCCAAACTGACCTCAGAAATACATAAAAACATTTTAATATGAATGCCAGTCAGCCAGATTACATGCAAGAGAAATACATATACAGAAGTTAGCGTCTTCCCTGTCCACACCATGAAGGCATACGGGGGGGGGGTACACAGGTACAGCTCCACTCATTCTCAGTCTTGGCACTAGATGGAGGTGAGCGGTCAACTTCACATCCCGGCAACATTACCCCTAGCAAAAAACCCCAGCACCCGTTAAGGAGGCTGTGCAGACCCCAGAGGTGGTATGGACATTTTGGATATTTTGGACATTTTGGACAAAAAATATAAACATAAATGTTTGGCAACCATTCAGAAAAGGTCAATGTTTTATCAGAGAGGTAGCTGGTATCGTTGGATAATGCTTGATAGAAGTAAGAACGGTCTGTGAGGTGCACCACAGCACCAACAAGTTAATCTATTAACACATTACTTCCTCAAACAGAATAATTTAAACACAAATTACACTGTGCACTTCATAGCTCACATTTTATTAGCAGCTACTCCACCACATGTGTGGGCAGGCTTTTCAGCTGGCTACATAAGTATGACAAACCAACTGACAGAAAGTGGCAACTGATACCTCTTAGATAAAACAATGATCTCACATATACACTTTCTTATATATAAACTCCTCATATTTATACTGCTAATAACCTGTTTTCAAGCTCTGAAAGATCAACTTGCAGTTTCAGATGCCATCTCTCTGCTTGTTCAAATAACTGTTTCAGTAACAGCACTGTCATGTGGGTAGAACTGATCAGTTCTGTTTCAGTATCAGCCCGAACCACTTTGCACAGCCCCTGCAGTAATTCTTGTACTTCTTCGCATGTATATGTACCATCCAGTAACCTATAAAAACATATTTCCTGCTACGAAATCAAAGTTTGGCAGATTACGACAACAGCTTTCAGCAGAAATAAGCCCTGCAACAACATAAGTGCAAACACCCACAATGTATGTGATCAAATTAGACTGATAAAACCATCACAAACACTGGAATAAATTTTCAGTGCAAACTTCCTATTTGGAAGCACAATATGTGTTAAATGATTGAAGGAGGGTATCATTCCTTACAGCATGAAAGCAGTCATCTACATATATTGACAGACAGAGCTAACATCGATGTGTGCAAGAGCAGAAGAGTGGAGGAGGAAGCCAACTAACCAGCCAAGTGGTGTAATCCCAAATCAATGGAAACAGCCACAAGAGGTTGAATGAAATATATCTACTGAAGTGGGTGATCATAAAATGTTGAAATCCCACACACTTAGAATCTACTTTATGTGTATTTCTTTTCTCATTAGTGTTCTGCAGGTCAGCTGCAATAAACTGCCTGCAAAAGTTATGGCAAGAATGTTTGTGACACTGTGCTGATGGGTGAACAGTTCCTGACATTATAAAGGCATCACAATTACATGACATTGCATCAAATGCAAGATGACTTGAACCTTCCACACCACTGTGAGAAATGAACAAGAGTGAATGATACAATAAGTATGTACATATCAACACCAAGTGCACATTCAATACATACCAACAAGAACCAAACATAAGATGGGCAGTGTACATATAACATAAACTATGGCCTGTTCACATCATGTCTGCATCTCAGTGGCTATCCTAACAACCTGATACCATTTCACTCTAAGCAAGAACTTTTAAGGGGATATAATGTTGCCAGTAAGAATAAAATATAATTGGGTCTTCATGTAAAGTGCCAAATATTTTTACCCAACTGTAACCAATTTGGAGTTTGACAGATTTTCATAAAAGTCCCAAAATTCAAATTTCACAAAATCTGTCCAATGGGAACTGTGTTCATATACGAGTACAGACGGACTGACATGATGAAGCTAATAGCTGCTTTTTGTGACTATATAAACGCACGTTATAATAAGGGATCACAATACATTAAATGTATAGAATTCTATAAAATATTATTAACGAACCAGTGCACAACTATTAAATGTTCTGTATAACACCACCATCACCACCGGCACCACAAGTGACCAATTTACACATAATCCTGAGACGTCCAATGAAACAGTCCGTCAACAGAACTATCATGCCAATTGTATATATGACAACTCAAGATCTGATGGATCCTGACATTAATCAAAATATCACACACTCACGATTTCAGGCTTCCACCATTGACTTTCTAGGGCTCTCCTCTGTGTACACTAAGTTTCACACATACTCATTTTAACATTAACACTTCATCTTTCTTTATAAATGGTGGTTTGTTATCACTCTTATCACTGTTAAGATAGCAACCAAAGAAGCATGCCTCATGACAATGCAGCCATACCAAATTCATAGTGTTATATAGCTGTATATTATGTACTGAAGGTTTAGTTGACTAAAAAATATAAAAAACTGAATTAAGTTATACGTTTTGTTGACTGTGCATCCCTGTATTATCTTGCAAATAAAGCCAACTTAGTGAACAATTTTTCTTAGTATGTTTATCTCTTTTCCCTACATGTTTATGTCGACTATGTGCCCATGAGCAGGAGAACCAATCGTATTTCTGCGAAACTTGGTACTTGTTATTCTGTATGGATGACCGTCTGGTATGCAGGGTGGAATTCCACATAGTCGCCCGAAACATGCATAGAAAAGAAATATACATACTAAGAGAAACTGTGCAACAAGTTGGCTTTATTTCCATGAATGAAATTTGTTACAAAATGACACACAAATACGCAATGTACAGACTTGTGTCAGGATGTGCATGTATGCACCGAAATTTAGGAGCACAAATGAGAAAACTGCATGATGGGGAGATTCATAATTTGTACCTTTCACCAAACATTATTAGGACGAGCAAATCAAGGAAGATGGAACAGGAAGGGAATGTACTGCCTATGGCCTCCATCAACACTAAGCACACAATTCAGTCAAAAGCATGTAAGTGACAAGTTCTCTTGTAAAACCAAGGCACAACTGCAAGAATAAAGTAAAAACAGAAATTTCAGGTGAATTCATAACTTCAAATATTTACACTTCAATTCCTCTTCCCAATAAATATTCTACATGAAAGAAAAAAGACACACAATACCTTGATTCGGATACATCTTTGAAGGCATACTCAATTGCTTTCATGCTCTGAATACGCTGGTATCTCGCAAATTTCATGTAATTCATAACAACCATTTGGTGAGATTCGTTTAATCCCAGATCACTCTGCAACGAACATAGGCCCTAAAATTCAGTGTGTGCGTACTCTATTCTACGTTATGACATAGGAATGCCGTGTATATTTCAGCATATTCCTCCCCTTACATACCACACATGCTACAATAACCAAAAAAAAAAAAAACTACAAACTGAATCACCACCTTCGTGAAATTCTCAATCTCATACACAACATGCATATTTAAATTTTGACATTTAAATGGAGTCTTCATAAGTTAGAGTCTATTATATTTGGGGGAAAAATGTTCACGGAACGGCGATACAATTCTAAAATAATATGTTTTGTTTTCAGAGCAATATTTTACCATTTTTATGCGCTAGACAAGTAGATTAGAATTACACACCACATACGAGAAAATCAATTTTCCCGAACCATAGCACACCGCCTTACAGTTGCTTTCCGTTCGTCTTATGTTTTCTAGTCATTCGGGAATGCCAGCGCTCTTGCACGTTGGCAATGTCGCCAACAGTGTTACTCGGTTTTTTTTTCTCTGTTACGCGATTTATTAACGTGGTCAGAGTAATTGAAGTAAACGTACTTAACACAATTAAAGGTTTAATTGTAAAGAAAATTTATTATGATAATGATTGCCTGGAACTAAGCTTGGGATTTTTTGTTGATGCTAAGATTAACTCCGAACAAATATACATAAAATTCAAGTTTGTGAGAAATGAGATATTGTGTAGGGACGTTATCACGGATAATCTAGTTTTGCTATTGCCCATCCTGTCCAAGATCCTTCAAGATGGCTTCGTCAGGTTGGTGTGGTGTCTGTTTGTCACGTGAACAGAATTGCGTGTCTTAATTTAGAATCAACGACATTTTATGTATTTGAATTGTTTTAGGAATACACTGTCACTATTTATAATGGCAGCAATGAATTTTGCTAGGTGTAAAATGAAGGCGTATACGGATATCTTAGAGCCACCTGGAGCGTTCACGTCGTCACCTCGTGGCTGTATAGTTTGCGATAGTGCATGGTGGTTCGAATTATAGTTGCGTAGATTTGTATGGAAAATTGTCATACGAGATATAAAGACGTTATGTTAATAAATTTAGATTATGCCATGAAGGATCAATATATGTTGAGTCACGGACGTGGTTGTGTGGAATTAAAATTGTTAAAAGAATCGGGGTATGTTTTTCTGTTTTAGGGAAAAAGAACAAAAAAATGAAGGGTAAAACCGTCGGGCTGATCGAATTTTTGGCCGATGGTGCTTCTGGTCCAGGTGCTGGCCAAACAGTGGTTACGCGGAAGTCAACAAATTGGGCTGATGATGTTGAGAATGAAGACGGTAGGTATTTGTCATTTATACACCGTGATTTTTTTCTACGTTGATGTAAATTTTTACTGTGAACTACGTACTTTGGCCAGAGGTAGTTACAGAAGGATATGATTTTTAGATATTATTGAAGCATGTTTGATGTGTGTGAAGAGCCAAAAAGAAGTGATTTCATAATGTTGGGGAAGTTGTTCTTTGCATGACTTCAGATAAATGGCACAGTGTAGGAAGTTTCTTTCATGGTAATTCCATGGAGCAGAGACCCTGGGAAACTAACAGTTCCTCATCTAGCTGGGGTAATTCCCCATGTCTTATTGAACACAGAGGTGCATTACCATTTTCACAAGTGCCCACCATTTGCCCCTACCCTGAACCAGATCAGCCAACCCCATGCCCACCCTCTAATCCCATTAATCTAAGATGCAGTGTAATGCTCTCCTCCCAAGTAGACCTAGTTTACCAAGTGGTCTCTTTCCTTGAAATTTTCCCACTAAAGCCTTCTGTGTATTTCTCTTTTAACTTGTAAATGTCACATGCACAGTTGATATCATCATCCTTTATTTACTCATCTTAATAATTGGTGAGTAGTACAAATTGTGAAGGTTCTGCAGTCTGCTGTTACTTCCTCACTCTGAGAATGAAATTTCTTCCTAAGCTTCTCAGTTTCAGATGTCCTCAGCCTGTGTTATTCACTTTAAACTGTGTCTGTCAACCTTATTTTTCCGTGAAGGAACCCCAAAATATTTTTTCATATTCTGTGAAAATGTTTACAGGCCAGAAGAGGGTGACAGCATGGAGGACAGTTTAATTACTTCTAAATTATTGTCAAGCAAATGTAACTGTAGAAAACTGCTGTGTGTGCAATGTGCAGTATATAGCAAGCTACATTGTAAGGAAAAAATTGATTTGTTATGTCTTTTTTTGTATGGGAATTGCTGCAATATTGCCAATTACCAGACAGAAATTCCTGCAATATTTCAAGGGATATTTAGGAATTTCTTTGTGATATTTAAACATTTTTATTTTTCTTATTCCTTAATTTTTTGCATGTCCCCTGCAGTGTTTTGTGGAACCCTGGTTGGGAAACACCACCTTAATGCAAGACTAAGTAACACACCTGTATAAATAGGCAAAGTTGCAGTAATCTGTGTTGTAGATGTTACAGTGAAGACACAAGCTTGTGCACCAAATGGTAGCAGACATACCCTGAATTTAATCTGCTCTAAATTTCTTCATGCATGCCATTTTGATTTTTTATCATTCCAGATATTTGAACTTTGCCACATTTTGAAGGGGTTTATTGACCGTCTTAATTTTGTGATTTTGTCACATATACTTTCTTGATAATGCAATTGAACAAGTCCACATGTACAATAGTATGTTGTTTTAACAGTGACTGAGCTGTGTAGGTTATTGGTGAATAAAATGTGGTCACTTTCAGTTTCCTTTGGTAGTGGGTATCACATAAAGCCTGTTCATTGTGAGTCCTGCTTTTAAAACTAATGACTCGTATGTACAAAGTATGAACTCTGTATATTCTGTCGTGATGTAATCTTCCTGCTAGCTTGAGACAGATGTAATAAAACTTTTAATGAATAATTCACTGCCATATGCATGAAGTATTGTTTGTAATTAAAGATGAGCAGCAGAGCCTGTAAATACAGAATTCCTTGTTTTAAAAATCCCTAACCACATCAGATGATTTATATTGATCATGTAATTTCTAGGTTATGTGGAGTGGGTCTGTGTTTCATGTTGACAGCACAAACATTCTCAAAACTGTTTTGTTTGGTTTCACTTGTTAACCTTGTAGCGCCAAAAGTCAACTAAAGTGGACGCGCAATGAGCCCTTTAAATAGCCGAACAGCCACTAAAGTGGCTGCGCAGTGAGCCCTTTAAATAGCCGAACGGCCGCTAAATTCCAGCGTCAAAAGGTTAATTAACCCTTTAACGCCGAACGGCCACTAAAGTGGCTGCACAGTGAGCCCTTTAAATAGCCGAATGGCCACTAAATTCCAGCATCAAAGGGTTAAATGTGGAAGAATGTTGGTTTGTACTTCATTTAGTGGTAATAAGGTATATATTCTGCAAAAATAAATTTTGTGGTTTTGGTTGGTGCAAAACCTAGTTGATAATGCAGAAGCCTGTTTAAGAGATCAGAAATTTTACCCCTGCCATGTTAAAAGACCCTGTTATCAGTAACAAAGAAAAATGGCAAACAGATTAGTTTGTACACATAGTCAATACAGTGATTAACTATCATCTCTCTAGATCAATTAGAATCCTTTAATGTCGGACAAATTATTCTGAGATCAAAATTCTTGAGTTAATGATGTGGTCTCACAAGTCTTATGGATGCACAGGTGTAGTTTACAGTGGCACTAAGTGCTGACAGACCCACCCATTTTATTATGTTGTTTTACGTGTGATGTGTAACAAGATGGGCAATGCATGAATAATGCAGGGGTGTACAAATTTCTTGCGTCCATTAGCCATGGTAACCAAACTTTGTACAGTGACATCTGATTTGTTGGTCCTGAGTGTGGAACTTGCTTCATGTTATATTTTTGGGACCAAGAATTTTGAGGTGGCTGCTTTTTGGAAATGTGTACACTGCTGATAAAATGTAATGTGGTGCCTTCATGGAGTTACTGTAGGCGTGTAGATGCAGCATTACATTCCCATTGTATTGTGAACCTAGATATAGCTGTTAACAATGCAAAACTGCTCAGCATTGCCGTGGAAGTGCAATAGTGGTTTCTCTGTTTACTGCTGTTGAGCTACAAAATATGCTGTACTGCTGTCGGCATTATAAATGTATATAGGTCATCATGTAAAGTGTTTTTGTCTGATTTTAACCGAATTATATCAGACTTCAGAAAGATCTGTCCTTTGGGAGCTGCACTGATACGTGCAGGGAAATGGAATGATGAAGCATGTAAACATGTCTAGATGTGACTGCTTACTGGCTGTAAGTAATGGAGTAACCATCAGTTGAATACTTCATGTGAAAAGTGATATTTTATATTGTTTTAGTTCTGTGTCCTTTTTGTTCTTATGACTTGTTTGACAACCTGTTGTCACTTAGACTAAATTTCATATCCATTGGATACATAATAATGTGTCTTGTATTTTTCATTCAGAATTTTTTGATATGGGGCGTAAGGAGAAAGTCGTCCTTCCAACAGCTCCCAGAGCAACCAGAAGCCCTGACTTTGATGATGAGAAAGTCCCTAAGGTTCCACCATTTTTGGCATACATTTCCAACTTATCATACGATGTAGAAGAGACTGACATCTCAAACTTCTTTAGGAATCTAGAGGTAAAGTGAAGGTATCTTCATGGTTTTCAGAATGCAGAAACTGCATTGCCTTTTAATTAGCTTGAGATTCATGTTGATATTTTCCATCTTCACAGGTTACAAATATTCGCCTTCCTCGAGATGAGCGCAAGCCAAAAGGTTTTGGCTACATTGAGTTTGGAAGCCGCAGCAGCCTTATCAGTGCTCTTACCATGGTTGACACAGTACGTTCAGACATTTTGAACTTATTACTGCTAAACAAGGATGTCTTGTGGTTTTAATGTTTCAAGAGCAAGAGGTTGTATTGTCTACACAGTGTATTGTATACAGAGTGTATTGTCTACACAGTGTATTGTCTACACAGTGTATTGTCTACACAGTGTATTGTGTACACAGTGTATTGTGTACACAGTGTATTGTCTACACGGTGTATTGTCTACACAATGTATTGTCTATACAATGCACACATTGCCTGTGCAGCTCTTCTCTCCTAGCACTGTGGCTGCTTCAGTTTGGCCTTGGCTTCCCTCATGACAGGTGCCCATTCTGTTATGTACAAAGCTTTTGTTCTCCTGTTTTTATGCCCATATTCCTGAGACCTTGTTCAGCATCATCCAGCATGATCCAGCTTTTCTTTTTCTCTCTCCTCCTGGCTTGAATGCCAGTTAACTTCTTTATTGTCTTTGTACCATCAGTTCTTATTATCATGCCTAAGCCATTCCAAACTGTGTGCTTTACTTACAGTTGCAGTCTAGAGATTTAAATGTTATAAATTTCTTGATTCATTTATATTATCCAGTAAGCATATTCAAATGTTGCTCCATGTATTTTTCTCCATATTTTCGTTTCCCATGTCATCATAGCTATTGAGGGTCAGTGATTCAGCACCACATGCCACAGTTGGTCTTATAATGGTTATATAGAGAGGCATACTGTTAACGGCACACAGGTATCCGGATCACTGAGAGGGTGGCTCCAAGTTGTGGGTAGCATGCAGAACAGTCATCACTCAAATATTATTAATAATAATGATAATAAAGATGTGATCAAGAAAGAAGCTGAGAAGATTTTAAAATATAATGAATTCATAATAGAAATTCAGTGCATCTGGAATGTGTAAGCAAAAACAGTACTGGTAATAAGAGGGGCGATTGGACTCATTTCATTGTCGCTTGGACAGTACCGGGCAAGCACAAAATTAAGGACCTACAAAAACAACAGTATAGGGCACTGTAAATGTATAAAACATATTTCATGGGCAATATAACATTACATGTAGTGCAGATTGAAAATACAGAACAGCTGCAACACTGTATACTGTAGAAACATGGTTTGTTGCAGTGCATCATTGTAAATATCCCACATAAAGGTGGATAACAAGGATAAGGATGATGATGATGATGATGATGATAATAATAATAATAATAATAATAATAATAATAAAAGCCTATGCAGTACAAATTAGAAAACTGTTGGAATATGTGGACAGAAAGGAAGATCCACTAATACAGATTGTCAGACTGCACCAACACATCATCAACTCACCAGTGATACAGACAGCTGGATGCCTCAAGACAGAAATACAGAGAGGAACAAGACAAATAAAGGGCAGCATAGCAGAGAAAATGAAAAATGGTGAGGGAAGAGGATATATGGACAATTGCCACATCACTTAGATGAAAGCTGGTGGATATGGAACTGCCATATTGATTGCTACAATGTGAAGACATCAAGTGAGAAACAGAAAGTACATTAGTGGCCACTGTGTACCAAGCAATTAATACAAATCATTTTAAAAATAACATTTTGAATGAGGAAACTAAATGTAAATGACAGTAATGTAAAGAACATGAAGAAACTATTGACCACCTAACCTCTATTCTGGCAAAGAATGAATACTTAATGAGACACGATACAGTTTGCGCACATTTGCATTACTCAATATGCACAGCACTAGGCATTGAAATGACAGACAAATGGTACACACACATGCACACACACGCATGCCCAGGCCAGTGTATGAGTAGGAAGATGTTACAGTGTTGTGGAATCAAGCAGTACACACAGACAGAGAAGTTATGGCAAATAGGCCAGATGTGATAATTAAAAACAAAAAATATAAAACTTCCATATTAATGGGTGTGGCAGTACCTGCAGACAGAAATGTCATGCAAAAGGAAGTGGAAAAGAAGCTAAAATAAAAGAGTTTTCGTATAGCGATGCAACGAATGTGGTACCTGAATATGTAAGATTATTCCCGGAATAATTAGAGCCTCCAGAATAGTAACAGGATGTTTAACCTTTATCGTATGGCATTTAATTTAGTCTTCATGCCTGTGGTATGGTGTTTATGTTAGACAGCCCTTTAAATCATTGCGCGTGCTTGCTTATAAACGTGTATAAATTATGAACCGAAGGTGATGAAACAATGCAATAATCTGCACTGTGTTGCGAATAAATAAGAGATATTTCAGTTCAAAAAAAGATTCAGTAGAAATGTTTAGTGCCTACACGCAGGAAGTTAATTTAAAAGTTTTATAATTCTCAATTTATTTTACTTAGTTTCCGTTTCTGGCCTGTTGTATGCACAGGAAATTTCAGCGTGAAGATTTGTGGAGTTGTGCCTTGGCTTGGTAGTGTCAGAAACATCATCTTACTTCACACACACACCATACTTTCTCAGAACTTCACTAACAACTTTTTTCTTCACACTACTCGCAGTTCACACGCGACACTTTAGGTGCGTCACTGTCACGAACCGAGACTGACCAAACTTTGGTGAGTGCTGTTCCAGTCTACCGACTTGCACCATCATTTCCAGTATATATTTCACGAGGAGGGATCGAGAGTCTCTAAATGATATTTTCTTAGTCCGTCAAGGAAAGGGTAACTAAATCAGAGATATTTCAGCGTTGTCTAAAAATGCATAAAATTCTGTTGCCTAAATAAATGATGCAGTAGCTTGGTGCCCCTGCTTCATCACCCTCTCTGTCCCAAACCAATTCAGATATCCAGTTTGGGGACACGAACCCGGCTCTCTTACGCACAGACATTGCAGAATGCTGACTCAGAAACAAATATTCAGTCCGGCTTATTGTTACAAAGTTGGAACAAGAGGTAACACAGTGAAATGCCGTATTATTGCGGCTGGTTTATGGCTCTACTATTTACAGATCAATCTGTTTATTTCTATATATCAAACTCAGTTGGAATTACAAGCCCAGTGGAGTTTGCCAGCGAGGCTTCTCACTCTAAGTTATGGGAAAATCATGACCTCACATTGCAGCCAGTAATTACCTATATTTATTTGTACGGGCGAAGTTATGCATCCTGCTTATCTTAGATTTCAAACCATCCTTCTCGAATAGGGCAGAAACTGAACTGAAATGTAACACAGGCATTAGACAAAATTTAACATTGGCATTTTATCATATAGAGACAGGTGGTACTTAGTCCCTTTTCCATTCCATTCCCAACGGCACTACAGCCTGTGGTGGTGCTCAGCCTGCTTCAAGAGTTTCCTCCATCCTTCCCAGTTTAGGGCGACTGCTGTCCAGTTTCTACACCCTAGCTTTGCTGCATCTTCCTTCACTCCATCTTCCCAGTGCAGCCTGGGTCTCTCTCTGGGGCACTTTCCTCCTGGCTCACTGAGGAGGAGGACTCTCTTGGATAAATCATTGTCATCCTGGTGTATGACATGTCATGCCCATCTCAGTCTGCTCAATTTGCAGAATTTCACAATATCATTCTCACCACACAATTGATAGAGTTCTTGGTTAGTTCTAATTCGCCATCTTCCCCCATCAGTCACTGGGCCATAAATTCTCCGGAGGATTTTACGCTCAAAAATACTAAGATGATGTTCATCTTGCTTAGACAGCACCCATGTTTCTGCCCCATATGTAAGTACCGGTCTGATTAATGTTTTATAGAGGAGTGTTTTGATATTCCTGGATATGTTCCTTGGTTTCATATGGTTCTGTAACCCATAATATGCTCTATTAGCCATTATCTGTCAAGCACTCTCTTCTCCTGACCTGTTATTCATTTTATTGACCATTGTACCCTGATATTTGAAATTGTCCACTCTCTTAAACACGTAATTTCCTATTGGAAGGTCCTGATGCGATGTTGTTTCCTTTCCACTATACATGTAAACCATCTTCTCTTGATTTATTACCAGTCCCATATTTCTTGCAGACTTCTGCAGATTTAAGAAAGCTTCGTTGAGTCCAAGGGTTGTACGTGCCAATAAATCAGTGTCATCGGCATAGGCCAAGATTTGTACAGTCTTAAAGAAAATGGTTCCTCTAGTTTGAATGCCCAAGTCCCATATGACTTTTTCCAAGGCTATATTAAAGAGGAGGCATGCAAGTGCATCGCCTTGCCTCACCCCACATGTTGTAGATATTGGCTCGGACAGGTGAGACTGGTTCCGGACTGAGCATTGCACGTTGGTCATTGTTGTTTTGACCAATCTTATCAGTTTAGGTGGGATACCAAATTCCGTCATGGCACCAAAAAGCTTCTCTCGGTACAGCGTGATCTCTTTTCTGTAGGACTCCTTGACCGATCCAGCGTCCCTCCTGTATTGCTATAATTCAAGTCTTGTATTTATCAATCTGATCAAGTAGAATTCTGAGTGCTCCCGCTCGATATAAAGACAGAACATTCCAGGTCCCTCAGTACAATTCATTCCTTCTCCAGTGCCTTCTATTCCATGTCCTGCCTAGTCCTCGTCCTTCCATCAGTCCGGTTTTCACTCTGAGTTTCCGCAACATGAAGATTTTACAAGGTTGGAGAGTTCGTCCAATGCTCAACCCCCAACCTGGAGGACCAGGGTACCTCTCTTAGTCTGACCCCTACCCTTCGACCTGTCCGCCAAGGGTGACCCTACCGGTAGCTACGCTACCGGCGGCATAGCTCTCCAGGTCATTGGGCTACTCAAGCTCCCCTACCACAACAAGGCGGAGGCACCAGCAGAGGAGACATAGTCCCTTTTAGCAGTAATATATCCTGCGACACTCAAAATGAAGTGTGTGTGTTTGTGTTATGGTTATGACTACAGGATCACGAACAGTAAAGTAGTTCTTTGCTGTGGGGGTTAGGAGCGGGATACACAGCACGAAAATTCTTATACGAAGCATGCCTTCGGGAAGAGACTTCCTGTAACAGCAGCGCTTGGCAGAGTAAATGAGGCTTCACAGTAGGATGTGTGGTCCAAGTGCATGACAAGCGAAATATGATCCAGTGCTAAAAGTTTCTTGAGAAGGAAATGAGTCAGTTGCTTAGCATAAAGAACAGATGAGGTTTCTAAGATTACAGGATGGCTAGAAACTGCTATTCATGGCGTGCGTATGTACATAATAGGGTAAAGTGGCCGGAGCGTGAATCTGACCACAAAACGTTATATGATGTGGAGATAACAAGTGGGACTATAATTCTAAGCCTCTACATGACTACGGAGCATTTAAATGGCCACATCGTACCCATTTGGTGCGTTTGTCAGATGCTGACTTAAAAGGATCTGGTACATTAGTAGGTTTAAGGTTAAGGAAAAATTTGGAAGCCATACCAGGAAAACATTCCGTAGATTCACTACAAAAGACGGCTATACTTAGAACATCACACACAGTACAGAACGTACTGTAGTCTGAAAGTTTAAGCCTGAGTGGTGGAGATCACCATTGGTTCAAGGGAAGTACCAGGAAGAAAAGCCTGTGGCAAGAGACAGCAACAGCAAAAACAATGTAATGTAGTAGTAGTATTAATAGTAATAATATTATCATTTGTAAAGCGATGGGGTAAGTTGCTTTGGTCTCTTTGTGAGATCTGGACTTACCAGAACACCACCACCTAATAAGTAATAGGTGAGAATAAATTCAAAATAATAATAATAATAATAATGGGACTTTGTTGCTGTCATTTTATTATAATAGTGAAATAAGAGCAAAAGAGAGCTATGGCACTTGGAGAGATCACATTCTGACTGTCAGGGAGTTAAAACTCTGGCTGGTTCTTCCTGTGTCACCAATGCTACCAGGCATGGAGTACAGATTCTCTCAGATTTCCCGCATGTGAACTGGATAATCACTGGATCTCGGGGGGAAAGAAGAGGGTTGTAGTTGGCCCTGAATTGTCTGGATTTTCCAGGGATCCAAACTACCATGGGAGTGCTGCATATCTTTTCTTCAGTAAATGACCTAGTGCATGGTTGCATGGTAACATTTATTACAAGTTCCATTTGTTACTTTTATCTGTGCTTCAGCCTCATTTGTGTTTTTTATCAAGAGCTTAGATGCTTACACTTGCACATTTTCATATCTCCGTCTCTTTATTTCAGTTTCTTCAGGTCTATTTCCCTTCTTTTTTCTATAGTATACAATATTTGGTTGTGGTTATGTTTATGGTCAAGCCGATCTGTTATGCTACACTTGTCACATTTTCTGTTGCTTCTGCAAGATGTTTCACCGCATGTCCCAACACTACCACATCATCTGTTTGTAAGTGGCACTGCCCTGTTCTTTTCATTGTAGTTCCTCCTGGGTTGGTTGTCACATTCCTTATAATAATCTCCATACCCAGATGAAATGAGTGGATATTGCATCTTTTCTGCCACAGTCCTACAACTTTTTAAAAATGAGGTGACATCTGTCCTTGGAATGTCACCTTGTTGGTGTCCTTGCCCATTGTTGTCTTGACCAGTCTAAGTAACTTTTAATTTGTGTTATTTGATCTTTATTAATACTATCTTATGCTTGTTTCTAATGTATATATGTCTAATGAATATCTGCATTATATTCATAGGACTTCTAAGATCTCTGTCAGACTGAAAATCTGATCAGTTGTAGATTGACCTCTACACAAACTACATTGATGATCACCCAGGTTCAAGATACTTAGCCACTAATTGTATGACAGTTTTACAAGCTACATTCTAGAGTGAAATTCCTTGGTAGTTATTACACTCCATCTTGTTACCCCTTTTATATGTACTGGACTTGTGATGACACTGTTCCACTCCTGTGGCAGTTGTTCTTCTTTCCACACTGTCTCCATCAGTATACGAATCTTCACACCTTCCCGCCTCACCCTCCACCACTAACTTGCTGTTACTGAGTGTTTACCTGATGAATTGTTATTTTTCAGCTTTCTTATGATAGCTGAGACTTCTTAAATAGGAGAAGCTGTCATGTCATGCTCTAGTCCAGAAGATATTTTTTCTTCTGAAATGATTCTGTTATCTAAAGAGGTTGTGGGGCCCGCTCAGCTTTTCCCTTGCATGAAAGTAACTAGGGCATGATCCTGACCACTTGCCCTACTAATGCCATGGTTAAGAATGAGTAGGTATGTAGCTGCACAGGGCAGTGTTTTTATATTGTTCTGTGCTTGATTGTTAGAAACAGTTTTGTTTCAGAAATAGCATGAAAGGGGATTAATGTGTAAGGGTCAGTCATTCTGATCATTTTATGATTTTCAGTTCACTGTACATTTTTAAAATAATTATATTGTGAATCCCATTTAGTGTCAATTATCTTTGATCTCAAAAAGTTATATTGTAGAGCATTATTTGCATTGCTGCAGGGTTCCTGCTTTGTGTGACAACTGTCTGTTGCCACGTCTGTCGGCTCATTTGTCGTATTGACATAGCCCACTCAGCTGCGTGCTGACACATGATGGAGTAGCAGCAAGTAATGACAACTGATGTCATATGTAACAGTTACATTATAAAATTAAGTAAGTAGTTTTGAAATGAAAGAATGATTTTTTTGTACGTGTCATTTCGTGCAGACAGTGAAGAGCAGACGTATGCGCATTGAAGTGGCAGAGAGCAATGACGGTGATCGCAGAGGTCGAGGGGGTCGTGACAGAGGCGAAATGAACCGAGATCGCCCAGATGGGCCAGACAGAACTATGGGTGACTGGCGTTCACGACCAAGGGAAGAACAGCCTGCTGAACCTGACAGCGATAGAGGTTTTGGAAGGGATAGAGATAGTAAGTTGATATTATTTATGTTCAGAAATATATTAATGTTATCCAAAAGATGTGCAATATTTTTCATTGGTTAGCTTGATGGATGCATGCAGCGATGTGCAGAGTATGGAGATTCATACATGATTAAGAACTCTTAACTGCATTGTAGAGACTGTGTTAAAATGACCGTCGTATCATGCTCTGGGTTACTAATTGTACCAGCGTTGTCATCATCATCAGTAGTAGCAGCAGCAGCAACAGTGACCAGTGACAATAATCAATAGAACCTCTTTTTTTATGTAGTACGTGAGGTACACAGTGGATGGTGAAGGAAGATTTTACAGGTGGTGGTTGTTGTTGTTGTTGTTGTTGTTGTTATCATCATTTTCCTTTTGGAAAGAAGTTAATTACAGATTCACTGGCCCCTCACAGTGTAGTCCCAGGTTTATTTCCAGGTCATTTGATGTGATACCTGTATTTGTGGCGGACAGAGTGGCAGTGGGACACAGTTTTCTCCAAATACTTTGGTGTTTCCCAGCCTCCCCTGCCTAATGATATAAAGATTGAACTGTACAGAACTGTAACTTTGTTGTTTTGTGTGGTTGACGTCAGGGGTTGTGGTAGATATTTCCATTCATTTACTCCAAGTTACAGCCTTGAGTGGTCCAAAAGTTTAAAGTGATTCAGCCTGTGTTATATTATCACTGTTGTGTTGTTGTTGAGAATATTCCATAACATATTGTCATGAGTGACCAGTCATGTTGTCTTTATGGAGCAAGTTCCTTCTTGATAAGCTGATAACCAGTACTGTATTCAGATTCTCCATGCTATAGAACCCGAAGATTTGTTATGTGTTCCAAGAGCCAGCTTCTTTTGTCACCCAGTTTAGTTTAGCCGTAGTTTAATACTTTCTTACCCTCTGTGTTAGGGTCTTCGAAGAGGTCTCTTCCCTTCATACTTTGTAACCAAAATTGTGTACAATAGAGTCTTGAAGTTTGTTGACAGCATTGTTGCGGACTTCAGCCTTATGTGATCACCCAGTTCAGTGCAATTGTTTTGACCTCTCATGACCAGTTCAGACAAATCAGGATTAGACCATGTGGTTGGTGACCCAGCTTCCCCCACTCCCTTGCTGTTGGACAGATCACTGCACTGTTCAGTAAGTGCGGTTGGTTGCTTTGTGCTGAATGGCCTGAGAGTCAGTCAGGTTGTACCGTTCAGTAAGTGCAGTCGATTGCTTTGTGCTGAATGGCCTGAGACAGTTCACTGAGCTCATTCAGGCTGTACCGTTCAGTAAGTGTGGTTGTTTGCTTTGTGCTGAATGGCCTGAGACATCACTGAGCTCAGTCAGGCTGTACCGTTCAGTGAGTGCGGTTGGTTGCGTTGTGCTGAATGGCCTGAGACTGTCCTTCAAGCATTAAGATATTGCATGCTTCCAAAAGGGTTTGTAGTTTATTAAAAATTAACATTGATGCTTTGTATGTGGTTTGAGGTTACTTTGTATTTTTATTGCTGGTATTTTATACAAGTTTTTGGTAGAATATAGTTGTTTCACATGAAAATGGTATAACCTTTGCAAATCCAATGTTTGTGATGGTTTGATTGGTCCCAGATAATCAGAAATGTCAAGGCTCCTGTTATATTGCATTTCTGATCTGTGCCACGTGGTGTCAGCATTTTAAGTATAAGTGGAGTAGCAGCTGTATGCAGTAGCAGCTCTGTGCAGTAGCAGCTCTGTGCAGTAGCAGCTCTATGCAGTAGCAGTTCTGTGCAGTAGCAGCTGTATGCAGTAGCAGCTCTATGCAGTAGCAGTTCTATGCAGTAGCAGCTGTATGCAGTAGCAGCTGTATGCAGTAGCAGCTCTGTGCAGTAGCAGCTCTATGCAGTAGCAGCTCTATGCAGTAGCAGTTCTGTGCAGTAGCAGCTGTATGCAGTAGCAGCTTTATGCAGTAGCAGCTCTATGCAGTAGCAGTTCTATGCAGTAGCAGCTTTATGCAGTAGCAGCTTTATGCAGTAGCAGCTTTATGCAGTAGCAGCTCTATGCAGTAGCAGTTCTATGCAGTAGCAGCTGTATGCAGTAGCAGCTCTATGCAGTAGCAGCTCTATGCAGTAGCAGCTCTATGCAGTAGCAGTTCTATGCAGTAGCAGTTCTATGCAGTAGCAGCTGTATGCAGTAGCAGCTGTATGCAGTAGCAGCTCTATGCAGTAGCAGCTCTATGCAGTAGCAGCTCTATGCAGTAGCAGCTCTATGCAGTAGCAGCTGTATGCAGTAGCAGCTTTATGCAGTAGCAGTTCTATGCAGTAGCAGCTGTATGCAGTAGCAGCTCAGTGCAGTAGTCTCCAGCAAGTTCACTTCCTCCCTTCAAAATACTAGGAGGAATACAGATTCAAGTGTTTTTATCATGATCATCTTTTTTTTTGGGGGGGGGGGGGGCATCATTTCATAAACGGGTTGTATTTCCCGGTGTCGGGAAGTTTGGTTATTTAAATGTTGCTGCTTTTTCAGAACTCAGAAACCTAGGGAATATATTGTATCAGGTAATATGCAAGTGGGAAAATTGGATGA
>Ga0123357_10002952_pt1 | contig 19218 bp, 7 predicted proteins | sample TergutEmb28metaG_FD_89873 | JGI IMG/M metagenome (GOLD analysis project Ga0123357, IMG submission 89873) | Embiratermes neotenicus P4 segment gut microbial communities from Petit-Saut dam, French Guiana - Emb289 P4 | ecosystem: Host-associated > Arthropoda: Insects > Digestive system > Gut ...
ACTCCTACATGTTTCAGTCCTATTGGACCATCTTCAGGGAGTACAATGTGCCTTGTTTTTGAAGTTGCTAATCTTATGGTGTTGTGCCAGCATGCATATGGGTGTTTAGGTTATGCCTACGTTCCTTGTTGACGTGTCTAGTGCCGCCTGACAGGCGGCACTAGACACGTCAACAAGAAACGTAGGCATAGCCTAAACACCCACATGTGAGTACGTAAATAGATTCTGGTTTCCATGATCGTAATATCTTAAAGCCCTATCCATGTTCATATACACAATATTTACTATAATGTGATAATTAATTGCAGGCATGCTGGCACAACACCAATAATATTAGCAACTTCAAAAACAAGGCACATTGTACTCCCTGAAGATGGTCCAATAGGACTGAAACATGTAGGAGTAAATGACGAAATTTTATAAAGTGATATGTTTTCAAAGTGTTAATGTGTAAATAAATATTTTAGTAACACACAACAGTGCGATTAGTTGGTTAATATAATAAAAATGCCGTATATATCTTCATCATAATATAAGCAATATTCACATTGTATTGACCGCACAAAAATTCCGCCATTCAAGCACCCATGAGTAAACTTTAGACTGTGACATAGCGCTGAATAAATAATCTCTCTCTCTCTCAGTACGTAATCTATTTTAATGACATACACAACGAGCCTTACGGTCGAGCACTTTACCTGCTGCCTACGCTACGGTGGTATTTATCATTTCAAAAATTACAGCATTTGAACTGAGTTCTAAAAGAACTGAAGATATTTGTTTTCAAGTAGTCGACCAAACATTTACTTTCTTTTAAATATCCCGGCGTCTATGACGACGCTAGAAGAAAAACACAATCGGTAATTACGCAAAATTAAAAATTTAGACAAACAAATTTTAACTAAACTGGAAACTATCAGATGCATCACCAAATTGCACGTAGCCTACATATTTTTGAAATGTTTAAACGTTCAGAAATAAAGTAGTCAAATAACGTTTCTAAGTATGGTTACGATCTATATCACACAAAATGGAGCACGTCCGCCTGCACATGTTCATCATTCACAGACAGCAGTAACTAGGCCTATGTATTTCGCCTGGTAGATACGTTGTTATTTTCATAATTAAGGCAATCCTTCCCAACAAAACATTCAAAATTAAACATTATAAAATCTAATATTATAAGGCACAGCCAGAAGATCATCAGGCGGAGTCTCCTATTAGAAAAAGTGGTGCGCTACGAGAATATAAACCTTTCACAGAGGTTGCAGTTTCTGTAAGAGAAGCACTCTAGCACTTACACCTCGCTTCCCTCAATTCGTGACCCTAATTCGCATGCACAATTTAACTTACATCCACAGTAATGTCTTCGGTCTTACTGCAGCTGCGTGCCAGCTTTAATTAAGAATGTTTTGTCCCGTTGCAACGTTTTATGTTGTAAGAGTTTAAACGTAATTAATGTTCTGTATTGTAGCCACTGGAGAAAGCTGCATGTGCCAGAGGTCGCGCAAAGAGTGTGGAGTCCTTCCTGCGACAACCGGTGGCTATCATTATTGTCGTCCATCCAGGGTAGCTTTAAGTACTCTAGAGAATAATAATAAATGTCTGTTAGATTTGCTACAACGCAGCTAAACAGATTAATTGTTGGGAATACAAAACACACTAAACAAACACTACTTCCAGCGGGTAATTCAGACACTCGGATTACGTAACCTCCAGTAACAGAACGGCCTTCATTCGTACAGCTGTTCCGGAAATTCTCTGCACTCTTCGAAGGTACGTCGCCAACATAACGTGTTGTTTACTATTAATTTCAAAGTATATTTTAAGTAAGTTTGACTCATTTTACCAATACGTCTAAAGGATCTGAAGCATTAACTGCGCTCAAACGATAGGGTAGATTTGCCTCTGTCTTGAAGCATTGCAGGAGGTCACTGTTATTGGAGGGTATGATGACCTACGGGGAAATAATCCTTTACACGACCATTTATAATTCGGGTCTAGGGGCAAAATATCATTTTTTTTTTACAAAGAATAATTTTAAATTTGGTAGTTCTTTGATTCATTAAGAGGTGGAATAGTTTTATTGTAATATTGCACTTAGAAGAAAATACTGAATTTTATAATATATTTTATACATGTAAAATAACCACTGCCACCGGGTAACAACCCAATTGCAGTAAATAAATATTATTATTATTATTATTATTATTATTATTATTATTATTATTATAAGACTCTCTAGTAATAGTGGTCTAAATAACGATTCGGTTGTACGAAGTTCTTTATTTACCGTGTATCCCATATGATTAAAACTCAGTAAACGCCCATCATGTTACAAATTTTTTACAATAAATTCAAGTGTTTTAATACCTTCGCTGTTGTATTATGCCCGTTACGGAAAACCGTTGGATTAGAATTCAAAGACAAATGGCACAACTCTAACAAACTTTTCTGTTATGTAGAAATTTTGTCCACTTTTATTTGCATTTTAATCTATTGTAGTTTGTAGGATAGTAGAACTCTCTTCCAAAAGTTCTACCAATGTCAAGGGAGCAGAGATTTAATTACGAATCGGAACAGGTCAGAGTGCTCCATCCATGAAAGCTGAAGAATAATTGGGATTCAGAATAAATCACAGCCAACTGATGTATGGGTAATGGAGTCGGTATGAGGTAGGCAAATGGAGAACACACAACCCAACATAGACTATACAGCCTAGGGAGACGGTCACAATTTTAGACACAGGAAGCCTGCGCAAGTACCGAGATGATGTCGCGTCAGTTTTGAGTTGAAAAAGCTAAACTTATATTACAGCCTGTTTCAAAATTTCGGAAAATACATAAACTGTTACCACCTTATTATATAAGAATATTGCAAAATTAATGGTAACTCTACAATGGACTCTTTAATCCTGGTTGTCTAGTGAATTAAGTGTAGAGGAAAAACTTTGGGACGTAAATTGTTTTTAATTTTATTTTTAATTTAACAGAATCCATTCTGTTGTGCCCTTCGAACAATCAAAACAACATCGCAATATGAGTCCTACACAACTACACATTCTTAGAAAGACGCTACATGTTTCGGGTTTAATAATGCATCATCAGACCACATACAGAGAAACTGCAACACGAGTAGAATGTGCACTAGAATTAATTTTAATAAGGACTTTTTAAACTTGATTTTACCTACTATTGGTTAAACTTTCATATTAAAGTTTTAATGTAATACTGATTCTGTGAGAGGAACTGCAGTAGCACAGTGGCGAAGGTGCTGTGCTACAAATCGGAAGGTCGCTGGTTCGATTCCAGATGGTGTCATTGGAATTTTTCATTGGCATAGTCCTTCCGATCGCACTATGGCCCTGGGGTCGACTCAGCCACTAACAGAAATGAGTATCAGGAGTATTTTCTGGGGGGTTAAAAGCGGCCGGTACGTAAGGCTGACAACCTTACCACCATCCTGGACCATTGTCACGTAATCTGGGAACCGTAACTAGTGCCTCAGCCTGAATACGGATACCACACCACCACAGACAAGCCACAACGTAACACCAACACACATCGCACCGGATCAATACAACCCATGAAATAACTCAACATATAAGTCGCAAGATTCTGAGGATGGATGTATTAACATCCGAAACATGTTGAGCACTAAATAATGAAATAATAAAGCAAGTGACATCAAGTTGGTCTCTCTTTATTCAAAGGGGTATGACTCGAAATTGGTAATATTTACTTTTATACGTTTTACTTTTAGGGTTTTTAAAATCAGACGCATTTCTGCACATTCAACATTTAACATGTGCCCTGTTTTATTACTTAGTCGTTCTGTGTCGCTCTCTGTAGCAGCAACGTTTTTAACTTCCCCTTCACCGGCATACCTCTCAAAAATAATGTTTTCTTTATAAACATTTTAGCTGTTATCAGTTTAGTTTCGAAATATATGTATTGTTTACGTACGTCTAGCATCTTTTCAGAAGAGCGAATTTTAATCCTAACATTTTCCCTTTTTCATTCGTCATTCACGGTTTCTTCTAAAATTTTTTAAAATCATTCTGTGAGATCTAATATTTACACAACATACAAATGATTACCAAAATTTAAATCGTAACATATTACAGAGAATAATGCTATTATGAATATAGTTTAAGCATGCATACAAAAACAGTCTTGTGTAAAGCCTATAATTTGTTGTTGGCTAAGTACTGAAATATAATTTGGGTAGAGAAGCCCTGTTATGGGGGTTTTGTGGTTTTCTTCAGTACGTACAGGAAGATGTTGGTACAGTGCTGAGGGACCACATCTTAAGCTCTCCCCCTCTTGCGGGGTCGGTAAGGACCGTTGTACCAGCCCTTTCTCTTCTCCCCATACACTTTAATGCAATGCAACAGAAGCCATTGGTAGAGACGGTGTTTCTCCGAACTGCTCAAACATGTCGTAGATGCGCTGTACCTAATCTAAGCTGTTGTGTAGGAAACACGTTCAACGATGGCGGAAGTGAGACTGATTATCTGCATATAAGAGAACCCCACAATTCGTGTTACTTCACACAAACAGTTTAAACATCTACTTGCATTGTACGGGGGAAAACCGACAATGTTTTCCACATTACAGCAGACAAGCCATCTGTAAACGTGAAAAATTTGTTCCATATAATATTACATCGCGACATTTTCTGCACCCGTCCAAACCGACTGTGGGGCCCACCCAGCTTCCTATACAATGGGTACGGAGTCTTTCCCAGGGGTAAAACGGCCAGGGTGTGGTTTTCACCACTCAACTCATCAAGCAGAATTTAAAGAAAGAGTAGAGCTATACCTCTACTCCCCTCTGGGTCGTACTGGCCTGTTGTAGGTTGAATTTTACGTTTGCCTTGTATATAATATTACATTATTAGCATTTTTTGTGTATCAAGCAAAAACAACAAATATTGCTCCATTTTTAGTTCTGAATAAGAGGTTTATTTTTAAAATGCGTTACATGGATGCACAAATTCTGAAAAAGAAACTATTCTTCAGATTTTCATTAACTTTTATTAAATCTAGCGGCAACTGTATGTACAGCCTTCAAAACGAAGGCAAACTGTTTCTATGTGAGGCACGAACTACGTTCTATGAAAGGCACGAACTCCAATTCTATATATGATTGTTTATCAATGCCGGGCTTCAGAGTTTAACTATATGCTTCGAACAAAATCTTTATCACTCTGAGTTTAGGCACGACCCAGAAAACCCTCACACACCTCTGTCTGCATGCCTACATCACATAGGATCACCAACGTCACAGAATCTGTGTTCGAGGCGCGATACAATGAGCAGGGCTCAGAATGTTTCTAGAAATGTTTGGGGTTCTAAGGGTAGTGAAGAATATAATTGTTGTCTTCTGGGTTATGATACCGTGTAGTCTGGTAGGTATTCACCAACACTTTGGAGGGATATACTGTTTCCGTATCCAAAGATAAATGAACCAGTTTTGAAAAGTGAGAGATTATGCAGAGGTGTGGGAAATCGAGTCACGTAGGCGCCAAGAACCCAGTCAGAACCAGGGTAAGATTCGAGTGGACAACCAGCCGAGGCTGCTTATCATGAAAAGGACATCTACTGTAAAATAGAAATTAAGGGGTTTTATACTCTTTGGCAGAAAATCACCGAATAAAGAAAGCATGTCATTCCTCCAATATCACCCCCAAATCATAATTTGCCCTCTTCCTACTATCTGACATGGTGTGACACAGATACTAAATAACGGTCTTTTATCTTACCAATGAAAAAGATTTATCTCGTTAACCGTCCGCACCAGCCTTTTAAAGACACAGATTCTCAATTCCGAATGATTCCATTAATCGACAGCAGTTAACAGTGTTCATGTTTCACATGATTTAGATTACTCTTCCTGAAATGATAAGGTCCATTAGAGGCTCAGGTTGTTAACGACAGAGCTAGGGTAAAGTGTCCCATTACATTATTTTCTGCGCCACTCAGATGAAAGACAGCACAAAACAATTTTCTTGGAGAATATGTTGGTTGCAGATTCAAGAAAGACGCTTCAGTGTAGACACATTCGCAGAAACAACACAAAAAAATGTTAAGTGATAAAGTATCCATACGGTAATATTGTACCTCAAGCACGACATACGGCAAAAACCGGTAACAGACTCAGTTATTAAAGGTCTTACACGTGTAAGCCGGAAGTGAAGAGCTCCTAACGAAACCCACACTACACGACTGAACGGCATTTAAATATATGGCCTGCCCTTTCCCCATTCGTGACTCTGACCCACCAGGTCTTATTTCGGAAGACATGTATTTAAATTGAAAGGTTTGAGGTTCTTATAGAAGTGATGTTCAAGATTTAAGTTCATCGAGGATGCCACGCCTTGTCGACCAATAAAGAGTTACGTAGGCCTAACGTTCAACTTTTGAGACTAGCTGTCCGCCTGCTGGACTCTTTAAGATGAAGGCACTTTGTTCCTTTGAAATTTCTGTAACAAACTGCCTGTCCACACGGAGTAAAATTCCAGAAGTGTTTCGCCTTCTTTCATTGAAGTATTTTCCAAAAATCTGATTAAAACATCTTACGAATGAGAGGCTCATTTTTCGGTAGACTTCAGCTTTGCGAAAAATCCCATATAAAATTGCGTTTGTACCTTGTTAAGTTAATATATATATATATATATATATAGGCGAAATTTTGTAGTATTCAGCTAAATTTTGTGTTGTCTACATACTTTCAATACAGCCAAGATCGTCTAGAACGTGAATAGCCATGGTCTGCAATGGTTGCGTTCAGTTCCTGAACAAAACGTTTTCCTCACCAACACATACAGAATGTTTTCCTCTCGACCAGTTTTAATTGCCTTCCTGCTTACTTATTTTTTGCGAAAAAAATATTTTTATGAAGATAAAACTTTACCTTACTGTCTATAAGGTCTAAAACTATTACCACTTTAAGAAACTGGGGGTGACAATTTGGTGCAAAATTAACTGGGCTGAGAGTAGGAACCAGTAACAGGCTCTTCAGATCAAGCGATCTAATTTTCATGCTATACTTAAGGCAAGAAATGTCCTGAGTAGTTGAGTGACCGTTATTTCCTTACGAATCATTCTACCCCATTACGTTATTTACACGTGTACCGAATAAGTCCCTTAGTTCCTAAAGAGATATCCTCATAAACATATTAAACCTAATTCTGAAGCCAAAACTTAGACTCTCCTTCTATATGAATATTTCATTACATGCTACTTTGAAGACACCAGTGCCTTCAGTTCTCCCAGTCAACCTCATTACGTAGGCGTTTGGTGGACCTTCTGAGCCTTGAACATAGGGAATCCACAAAGTTTGTAAACTAGTCTTTTTTCGCAGGTTCGCAACACAGGACATTCATTACACAGCACAACAGTGACGACAATAATGAAAATATTTTGCAGCTGTATTCTTCCGATGACGATAGTTTCGACTAGCTATGGTCTTGGAGAAAGTCTAATGCATTTTCTAGGCTATTAAAAGCATAATATAGAATAATATCACATCAAGAGTGTGTTTCTCACTCTTTCTTTCCGTTGAACCGCCCGCCCAAGAGGCCTCTGCCAACACAACACACAACAAACACAGCAGACGAATACCCATGCCCTCAACGGGATTCTGTCCGCGATCAGCAATCGAACGGCCGCAACCTACGCCATAGGCTGCACGGCCACAAGGATCGGTTATCATACAATCGTAGCAACATTTAATTTTCAAATTACTTAAAGCTTTGCCATTTACGACCATATCCGCAAAAGTCAGTACGCTGTAATATTTCATTTATTTGTGACATTTATACGCAATATTTCTTACAAAATGTAATCTTCACTAGTACCCACACTCGGGAGAAAACAAACAGTCCTTTCAACCATGCGGTTGCTGGGAACATCACAGTTCTCCGAAATGCGATGCAGCATAGCCTGCTGGAAAATTACGTACGTTTTATAGCACGTAGATTTCTTCGACGCTGAAGCTGGAAAACACTTCCTCCGAGAAGTCCCTTAAATTTACACCTATCTTCGTGGCGTTACATCTCAGAATACGGTTAATATCTGTTATTTATACATGAAAAATGGCACTTCCCTCCGAGCAACTACAGACACCGTAAAACTTGAATGTTTTGCCACCCTAAACACAGAGAATTCGACCGTCGGCAATTAGTTCCATATACAAAATCGTCTGTTCAAATATGGTGAATATTCGCCTAGTTAGACAAGCTATTAAACTACGTATTGGAAATATATATTTGGTGGTGAGCAAAGAATGTATCGGATAGCCACATGTATGCTCAACAGAACGTTCCCTCCATTGGTCACAGTATTGATCCTGAGCACGGAGCGGGGCTGCTGCATCTCACAATTCAGTGTTAAGGAAAGGTGACTGGATTTGGCAAATATGTTATAAACTGAATAATAACAACAAACAGGTTTAAAGGTTCACTAGGCCTAAATAGGCGAATTATTATAATTTGGGGGTGTTAAATTATGATAGTTTCCATATTAAAACAGGTATTCCTAATTTCTTTAAAGAAAACTGTAAAGGTAAAAACGCCTAATTAATTTATACACACAACAAATATGGTTAATTGTCTTTACTTCAGATTCTTCAGTGAAGCCAAAATTAATGAACGTTCAGTTATTACACACATGCTTAAAAATATTCATTAATTTAATTTTATATGGGATATTAGAGGTATCTGTGTATGTTACAATACTGACAATATAGTAAATATTTATATTGTCACAAATTATGTTATTGTTTATGGTAGGGAACACCAAGTACAAAACCTTACTTACTTACTTACTTACTCCCTACTTACTTACTTACTTACTTACTCCATGGAGCAGAGTCTTTCTTGAGATGCTAACCGGTTTGAAGCCAGTCAACAAATTCCGCGCATTTTATGGAACCCGAAAGTTCATTACCGCATTCACAAGTGCCCGCCAAATATCCCTATCCTAAGCCAACTCGATCCAGTCCCTACCCCCACATCGCACTTCCTGAAAATCCATCTGAATATTATCCTCCCATCTACGCTTGGGTCTCCCCAGTGGTCTCTTTCCCTCCGGTTTCCCTGCTAAAACCCTGTACACGCATCTCCCTTCTTTCATACGCGCTACATGCCCCGCCCATCTCATTCTTCTCAATTTTATCACTCGCACAATATTGGGTTAGGAGTACAGGACATTAAGCTCCATATTATGTAGTTTTCTTCATTCCCCTGTTACCTCATCCCTCTTAGCCCCAAATATTCTCCTCAAAACCCTATTTTCAAACACCCTTAGCCTACGTACCTCCCTCAATGTCAGCGACCAAGTTTCACAACCATACAAAACAACAGGCAAAATTATAGTTTTCTATATTTTAATCTTTAAATTTTTGGATAGCAAACTGGAAGACAAACCATTCTGCACCGAATGATAGCAAGCATTCCCTTACTACAATCTGCTCTTAATTTTTTCCTGAATAGGATTTTGATTTGTTAAAGTTGTTCCCAAATATCTGAACTCTACCAACCTTTCAAACGAACTAGTATCAATCTTCAAGTAGAGAACCAGTGGATCAAATTACATAACAAGCTAAATTTCTTCCACCAATTCTGCTGTTGATTCAACAACTGATAACTGGCACTGTATCCGAGCAAGGAAATGTTGACACAACAATCTGCAAATGTATATCAAAGTATGGGAAGTGGAGTACAAGCAGTGCGTCTCTATGCACTGTAACTTTCTGAAACAAACACAGTAATATATTACACTTAAAATTTACGAATTACAATTCACTGCAAGCAATTATTTGCCGCACATCAGCAGAGTAATATGACCCAATAACAATTCATTAAACGGTAGGTATTAGTAAAAATTTAAGACTTTCGTCAGGTACATTATGCCCTTTGAAATATGCAGCCAAAAGAAGTTATGAAATGGATCCCATCTGGAAGAAGAAAACGAGGTAGACCTAAACTTACCTGGGCGAAAGGGATTAGAGGACTGATGGGAGAAAAGGGATTAATGGAAGAAGACTGGAATGACAGAGGCAACTGGAGGAAGAAGATAATATAATTGTCGAATGGGCGCAGGAAGATGTGGAAACATTGTAAAAACCTGCTAAATAATAATAATAATAATAATAATAATAATAATAATAATATGCAGCACGAGCGGACGCATTAATAATTACAAATCATGTATAATTTGCGCTCAATAAATACCGTATTAAGAGGCCACAAATAAACTCTGATATTCTCGTTCTATCAAACCATCTGTGGCTTTAATTACTTTCTCTTTCCGCAGACATTTACTAACATAAAAATGAACAAACTGGCGATGAATACTATCAGAACACAGTTCCAGCTTTGTCGCTGTGTCGGCACGTCTCTTCAGCGCTATTCCTTCATTCAACCCTTGTCATGAGGGCACAAGCTCACACTACCCACTGAGACTGCCACTTCAAATTTGAATAATCAATCCTTCGCAATACAAGGTTCAGACTGGAATTAATCACAGGAACTGCGTCCTATTAACATAATGGGTGATAAATCTGGATGCTGATTAACTAGATAACTGCACCACTGACCGGACATCTTCCTTCCCTGAAGTGAAATGCAAATCTAACCGTCTGAACCTGTCATTAATTATATCGTTGTGCGGAACCAATAATTACACAATATATACACTCCTATTCCATCACAGAAATCACTGCAATACATTTTTATTGATTATCCATACTACCAAGTAAAATAATCTTTATAAATTATTTGCTTCGAAATTTATATTATATTCCTATGGAATTACTGTCCAGTGATGTTACCTGCAATAATAACAATTTTCAAAACCAGGAATATCGTAAGGCTATGCGAATCTTGCGTGAAGATGGGAGCAGAGCCGGTTTACCGAAACGTAACGTTCTAGCAACTGAAGAATAAAAACCAACTAGATGCCACATATTATTTTATTGTACTTCTTATAGGCTCGACATGTTTCGGGTACTACTATGCCCATCATCAGGAGCTCGCGACTATGATGTAGATTACCACATTGGTCGTTTCTTTCTTGGTTTGCTGTACGTTGGAGGTTAGGTGCGGTTAGGCTGGAGTAGTGTCCGGATTGCACGCTGCAGCCCGGACACTACTCCAGCCTAACCTCACCTAACCTCCAACCTACAGCAAACCAATAACGAAACGACCAATACGGTAATCAACATTATAGTCTCGAGCTCCTGATGATGGGCATAGTTGTACCCGAAACATGTCGAGCCTATAAGAAGTACAATAAAATAATAGGTGGCATATAATTGGTTTTTATTCCTCAGTTATCACAATGATGCACGGTCCAACAAACATCAAATTCGAAGTGTTCTATTGTCTGAAAAATCTACAAGTTGGTTCAAATATGACCGGGACTGTCTGTGTGTAAATCTGGCGACATCAGTCCCGGTCATATTTGAACCACCTTGTATTATAAGGAAATGGACACCGTTCAATAACAGAAGACTGCATCGATACTAATATTGTAACTTAAATTATTTTCCTTACTCATTGAATAAAGGAAGGGAGGGGTTTCTATTTTGAAAACATCATTATTTGAGTAAGGACGCCTCACGACTGCACAAGGTACACAATAATTAATTTTTATTAAAAAACGATAAAAGAAAACTTGACGTATTATATGTTAATTCCTGAAAGAATAATATTGTTCTCCAGGAATCTGGATGTCAGAATGTAGAAGGGATTCAACTGGGTCAAAGTACATTCCAGTGATCGTATTTTATAAATATTATAATGAAACACTGACTAAATAAAAAGAGGGAAATTACTGGATTCTTTGAACTAACGTTAGCTTCTCTAGGTTTCTGATCACTGCAGTTACAGCGGATCAGGGTGAATCAAAACGTGGGATTTAAAACAAACAATGCATTCGGATTAACGCTAATTTATACAGCCTTCCTGCCACAATGCGTCGCCAGGACGGACCGTGAAGATAAAGAGAAACACACAGTTCTCTAGCCATTAGGAAAGCTTTACATGAAATACATTCGGACTTTAAGATCTGCAGCCCTGATTTGGTGACAAAAAGACCCCCCCCCCCCCAATAAAAGAATTAAGCATTTAAAACAACTTCAATATTTCATTGAATATTGTGTGTAGGTTCTTATGGAATATCACCTGCTTCTAAATTGCTCGTACCTTTTTCACAAAAGAGACTGCTGTCGTCTGTCACGGCTCTGATTATACTACCATGCATATTCATAACCACATTCATGTAATGACTTAAAAGTTGCAGAATCAATTACTTATCCACAAAAATAATACACAGAAATACCATTACTCACTTAGCTGAATGAAACGGCGCGGATTGGAAAACATCAATCAATATTATCGCTTGAAGGCACAGATTTATCAGCTATGGTTGTCAATATTAACACAGCACAGAGAAGTTGAAAATATCCAGGGGATTTGTTTGAATCCCACACAAGATACTAAAATCCTATTCCATCTACTATCGACATATCGGTTACTTTCTCAATCCAGAAAAAAAAAATGCAATATGCTGAACAGAAGTGAAAAGAGTGAAACGTGACGAAATATGGTGTATAGTGAAGCACACAGTTAGCAAAAAGCATTTTGATATGTCGCCTGATTATAATAGTAAATATGTCCTTCTGCGTCACAAGAAAGACTATGGGATATTGGAAGTAATCCGCTCTTTTTTATTCTGGGCCTTAGGTGGATGCTAGTCGTCAGCTTCAAGCTTCGACTGCTTTATTCAAAGATCAATCCGTACCATTACACATTGATCGGGATAGTGTATTGTTTCCACAGCCCTTCTTGATGTTTTGGATAAAAGAAAAATCTTTTACCCTTGCCGGAAATCGAACCACGATACCTTGTTGTCCAGCCTGGTCACTACACCAGCTACGATATCCCGGCTCCTCTACTCTATTTATAAAAACTTTCCGAATGGTTGTAAATTAAAGAATGTAACAGTATCATTAGAAGGACAAAATGCATACAAGAACTGTCCATTAGAATCCCTCAGCAATAGCCACAGACCCCCAAGGGGTTTTAAAGTTTTCGCTAGGCCAGCTCAGAATGGGCCAATAAGAGGCGCCCTTTAATCCTCAACCATACGGCTATGGAACTTCAAAATTGTCGTAGGAGTATATAGTTATGGGAGCCAAACTCAGGGTCTGTTTGGGCACATTTCTGACATTTCAGTACAAGCGAGCAAAGTGTGTGATAAAGTCACGAAAAAAATCGGACAGCATTTTAGAAACAAATTTAATTGTTCTACCTAAAAAACTGGAGGCAGTATGTTCTACAGTAACATGGCGTACTACTCTACCATACGGATCACGAATTATCACGTTCACTTTCAGATGTTTCATGATCTCATGCAGCTGTACGTACATAAGATACCAACACGCCTTTGACCCACAGAAATACATGCAGAACGTAAACAAAAACAGACATATTCGACATGAACTCACTACTCTCAAAATACAAAGACTGATTACGTACATATCTTTACTGTTGCGCCGTGCATTTTGTAGAATCACTTTAATTATCACACCAACTAATGCACTTACATAAAATTTCACATTAAAACGTTTAAAATCGCTCCAACATATTTCGATCCTAAGATTATCCTCAGGGAGTTACGTCGTTCCTTGATAAAGTCATTTTAGAAACACTCATTAACTAATTCCCTTATTACAATAGGGTGCTGTGACAGTGTGCCCTTACACAACACAACATGCTACCACAGCACCCTATTGAAATAAGGGAATTAGTTAATGAGTGTTTTTAAAATGACTTTATCAAGGAACGACGTAGCTCCCTGAGGATGATATTAGGATCGAAACATGTTGGAGCGATTTTAAATGTTTTAATGTGAAATTTTGTGTAAGTGCATTGGTTGGTGTATTAAAGTGATTACGTAGAATTTTGTCTCCTGAGATGCGACAACCTTGTAGTCAACTAGAAAAATACCCTGAATACGTAGGCAGAAGTGCGTTAGAAATGTCAGTCAGTTTCTAGCAGACTATATAGTTTCGCATCATAGAAGACCACGACATCGAGAGTTGTCTATGAGAAACCAAAATCTCACGTGATTAACCGTCCTCATTTTTTTATGGGCATTCCTCTCCTTCAAATTGAACAAGCATCAGCTCTTACCGAACTTCTGCATTTAAGCTTCTAACGCCCGCGATAGTTATGCAGCTCTAAAATACCACAAGTGAGTATCCACAATTCCTGATAATGCATTCTCGTTATCATCGGATCAAATGCAAGACAGGAAATTTCCGTAGATGCGCAAACGTCTAGCGCTTTCCACCTTTCACTGTCCTGTAATTTTACCTATATCTTAGCAATCAATTTAGAATCAACCATACTTGTATTTCAATGTTACGTTTAGGTCGTCAAATCATTTTAATCTCAGCTCCTGCTGCACCGAAGACATCTTCTTATATACATAACGGACTTCTCCTTCTGCCTTCAATCGTTCGACGTAAAAAAGATGGCCCGTCTCGAGTATAAAGGAAAATCACGTAAATTCACTTAGGTCTTCATCTCAAGTATTTGTCATGTATGTCCAATTACAAGCAAACTAATTCTCTCTCTCTATATATATATTCTAGTGTAAGTAATATTTTCACGACAATTGATGCAGCGGGGTCCAGCTGTTCCATGCAGACAGGCGGACGGAGAGACATACAGGGTTGCTGAAGCTAAGAGTCGCTTTTCGCAGATGTACTGTTCTACGCAGGCGCTTTATGATAATTCTAACGAGCCAGCTCCCTCAAACGGTAAGGTCCCCAATGTGCCGACATTCCAGTAGTGGCCTTGATGCTTCTAATATGTCTGAGGATTCTGCGCCTTTTATCAAATCCCAATTAAAATGCCTTGATACTAACTTAAATTATCCCACGACCACTACCACATTTCTGCCAATTCACTGTCACCCAATTACTTGACAATACAAAGATGAGTTAAATACGTCATTATATAAACAACAAAAACACACTATAATGTATGTGTTCAGTTTTTGATCAAAATGCGCAATTTCCATATTACAATAGCTACTATGACATCTACTTTAAATCTCAGAGAACTGAACTATGCGATCTATTTTCAATCTTAGAAGAGTGAAAATATATCTCATCCATTTTTAATATATGCGGCAGTAAATATGAGGCGAAGGTAAGGCTACACTTATTCTTAATCTGGGCCCTTGGTGGAGGTGAGGGATCAGCTTCATTCCCGTCGCCATATTTGTCCCTGGACAAGGGACTAGAAGTGCTCTAGAGACCTCAACGTTGAGACAAAGAAAAGAAGTTCAGCATGCTAGAGTACGCTTCACCGTATCCTTATAATGAAAGCCAACGAGATGCACTATTTCTCAATTTATTTATAAAGTACTCTACATGTTTCGGACAGGTGCAGGAGTATCTCAACACTGTATACACGCAACAGGTATTTGTCATGCTAGTTCTGTTGGCATCTGCTAGCGTGGTCAGGGTCCTGACCATGCTAGAAGACGCCAACAGAACTAGCATGAAAAATACCTATTGCGTGTATAGAGTGTGTAGATACTCCTGATGATGGACAATGGACCTATACGAAACATGCAGAGCACTTTATCACATAAATTTGAGAAATAGTGCATCTCTTTGGCTTTCATTATAAAAATGCATCACGATGCACGGTCCTCTGAATGTCAAACACGCTTCACCGGTATCAGCTTTGTTTGAAAGTCCCCAGGCTCTAACCGTTTTTCCTTCTGACAATGGTAGTACTAAGATAGAAATGAGAACTGAGCATGAGTGAAACTATCCTGACGAGCAAAACCCGTAGTACTCTGAAAGAACCATGTCCCATATGAAATTGCGTGGGATTCAACTTGGTTGTCCAAGGTCAGAAGCTGGAAGGGCGACGGCACGCAATGAAACATCCAATGTGTTCCAATTACAATTAAAGTTTCGGATCCTACCTCACAGTAAACACTCAGCGTCTTCATTACAAAGATGAATCTGTTAAGGTTTACGGAAAATCGTATGAAATATAGAGTGGAACAGGAAAAACTAGCCCAGCCTTAAGTGTCAGTGGCAATATGTTTTTCATTAGTAAAAAAATATATATTTTATTCCTTTAAATGTTATTTTATACTTGAAAATTTATTTTGTTATTAAGGAATGTTAGGCCGTTGGGCATCCCGGCTGCCAATGGGGCTACCGTGATCAAGTGGCTGCGCCTGCTGCTGTTCAAACCGTGGCTGGATCTTTATCTTCTGGCGGGGTTACTTCTTTGTGCGCCACGCTCTATATAGTGCGGGTAATTGCCCTATTTTTTTAATTTTAACAATTTAACACTTTATCCGTAGTCAATAACTATAACGTAACCATACTGAAAGACAGTACTTCGAATCTTACAACCTACAGTCTGACACCAATGTTTAGAATTCATCTTTAATTTCGGGATATGTATGTTTAATATAACAATAACGGTTCATAAAATGTGCGTTAGAAAGCAACATCCTGTGTCACTACGATGCACTTCAGTCTACAGATGGCACTTTGTCATAAAAATAAAGTTATATCTGCATCCTGAAGTTTATAGCATCGTTTAAAAATACAACGTGGCACTGGAACATCCTGTTTCCTCTCTATTTACTGCTTGTGGTCGTAGGAGTGCCGCCAGACCATTTTCTTTTGTACTGTAAAGCCGCTTTCGTGTCAGTTTTGTTAACTACACTATAAAACGCAAAATACTGTGGTGGACATATTACACTTGGAATGTTAAATAAACTCCTGTCGATTGTGAATAAGCTGTGGATAATTCTTCAAAGGTAAAGCATTTGGGGTAAAATGTTGAAGGAGTCACTGCAAATACCAAATATCCTCTTCTGTCTTGAAAGTCAAATTAAAGTCGTATCCTGTTAGTAGACACATTCCAACGTTATCTGTTTGCATTTCTCACTTGGCACTCACCTAAAATCTCGACACGCAGTCGTCGTGCTGTAATTTGTCCTTCCCCTTTTCCAATCTGAGTTTATTCAGAAAGGACGTCCAGAGAAATGAGAGGAATGTAAAAGAAAATACGAAAAGAGCTGCTTTTAACTCTCCTCGCTCATCCTTAATTCCCAATCCATTTACTACTTCCTCCTCCCACCACCATCTCTCTTTAACTGCTTCCACTCATTCGCTCTCCTGTCTATTCTCTTCTCGCAGAAGAAAGAGTACATTATTCCTGTACTGGCTGTAGCAAACGGGAGGTGGCACTGCGCTCCCATTGTCACTGCACCTTCAGTCTGTCGACGTCATTGATTCCGAACCGCACACATCACAATCATACACTCTAGAGCCGTTTCCTTTTCAACTGGAAATTCCTTTTGTTATAGTCCCTTGTACGGTTGCAGTCATCTGACTTTATTCTGCCACCCAAACCGAATGATCGGCACGTCGAAATCCAGACACCCCTCTTTGTGCAAAAGCTCAAGTCAGCATTCTTGGAAGCAGCAGCTACGATGGATTCCAACTTACAGAACCTTTTCCTATATTGATGAGAGTTATTTTCAAGTTAGAACTTCGTATTACCAGAAATAATATGTTGATAGGGAGGGGAACAAGTTGTTGTGGAAATTTTAAAATACGCTGACAATTACAGTAGAAATATTTTCGGTGACACGTGGAAGAAAGAACGGTTTATAAGGTCAAATTGTGATAATTAACACAACTCAAAAATTTCCATCATCATACTTCATGCTTATTTGATAAAAAAAAAAAGGACAGTCAGTATATGTTTAAGGGAACACTGAGGTGCGTTAAGGCAACAATTGTTGCCGTGCAAAAACAATGAATATTAAATATTATAAGCGTGTTTCTGTATCCTTGCTTAGTTCTGCGGCGGTAATTTTTTTTTTTTTTTGCGACGTATTGTATTGTCATCTGTGGACTGTCTGCCTCTACCATATGTTTTCACATTATCTCATAAATGGAATGATTTTCCTAAAGAAAGTCGTTGAACATAAAAGTGTGTTTTGATTTCTCTGTATCTTTTGTCCGAAACATTTCTCATTCTAGTACGAAATCAGCGAGATATTACCATAAATATAGAGAGATCTTCAATCATTCTTGTCAGATTTTAACCAAACTTGTATTTTATGGACAGATTTTAGAAAAATCCTAAAATATCAAATTTCATGAAAATCCGTCCAGTGGGAGCCAAGTTGTTCGACGCAGACAGACAGACGGACAGACAGAGAGGTATGACGAATATACCTAGTAATCGTCGCTTTTCGCAGTTTTGCGAATGTGCCTAAGAGTAAGCTGTAGATAAGTAAATGGTAGGCAAACAGTTATACATTACATACATCGTTTACTTAAGGCCGCATTCGGCAGCTCATAATGTAAAGCGTCGAATTATGACAGGAAGAGAGAATAATAAACAAGGAGGACGAAGAAGGTTGCGGCGGTGTCCTAGTTTCAGTTTCACGCGTATTACTACGTTACTCTGCAGGGCTTTAAGCTTAAAAATTGTCAGTAACCATTGCCAGAGCAGTACTTCCCAGCACACAGCAGGACGCTTGTTGTAGTGGTTAAGAGTGAAATATTTTAATTAACTTCAACTTCATAACAAACTTCGGCACCACGAATTACTCATTTTTATAGAAATTCACATTTTCCTCGAATAAAATCATATGTTTTGAAAACACACCTACACCAGAACCTAAATAAATAAAAAATTATAAATTCTTAAAATATTAAAATTTGGGGGATATTAAAATATTTCCCAATTGCATACCCATAGCACATAAAAATAAAATAAACGAAGTAGTTAATAGTAATTTTTCGGTTACCTACAAATAATTTAAACAGATTCAGTAATAATATTTTAACTGACTTAACAAGCGTACATGACGATAGGAATGGACATCGAATGAAACGGTTTAATGGTAAACGTTGTGTAAGATCCCCAGATCAGTTACAAAATAGGTTTTCCTTGGTAGTAGAAACAAATACGAAACGACCATAAAACACGCTTAATTTTAACCCTTTGACGCCTAACGACCACTATAGTGGTCGTACCGCACCGCTATCCTCTAAACGTTGCATTTTATATATTTATTCAACAAACACAGGTACTGAATATTTTAAACACGGTATATACTCTTCGTTTCTTTCTCTTCAA
>Ga0123357_10002953_pt1 | contig 19216 bp, 11 predicted proteins | sample TergutEmb28metaG_FD_89873 | JGI IMG/M metagenome (GOLD analysis project Ga0123357, IMG submission 89873) | Embiratermes neotenicus P4 segment gut microbial communities from Petit-Saut dam, French Guiana - Emb289 P4 | ecosystem: Host-associated > Arthropoda: Insects > Digestive system > Gut ...
AGCATCTTTTCCCGCAATATACAGGTTATCAACTACCGGATTAGGATAAACTGTTACCGACGAATTAGTTACAGTAGGAATGCCTGTATAGACAGCCTTATCTGTATAAATCCGCACATCAAAAGGATTCAAAGGCAATACCATATTGGGGTCTGTTACCGTAATAGCGCTTCCCGACAGCAGTTCATACCATGTTCCTGTTTTACCGAAGGATGGATACGATGTTACAGGAGTCGTGGTAAAATTACCCAGAACCACCACAGTAATATCGTTGTTCTGCAAATAAACTCTTCGACCGTTGTCCCAATCGCTTTGAGAAACTTGCCAGTTCCACGAAGCCGGATTATCAAACAAACTGCTGTATTGTTGCCTGAAATTCAACACCTTTGTATATACGTCATGTAATTGTTTCCGTGCGGGAATATTCAAATTATTCCATTGAGCCGGAACCGGATCCATAAGATTTCCGCTACCGTCGGCAGTTTTTGAATTATAATTGGCGCCCAATTCTCCAAATTCCCACATCATGCGCGGTCCGGGACTTAAAAAAAGAAAAGCGCCGCACACTGCCAATTGCTGCATGACATTAGTCGCATCCTGTACCGGCGGCAACCCCCATGTGATAGCTTTGTAGCCCATGCGGTATTCGTCATGACTTTCGGCGTATGCCACACGGTTAGTCGGCAAAGCTAACGACCCGCCCGTTGAAACCAATCCCGAAAAATCGCTTTGGGAAGAATATCCCATTGCCGCCTGACAAAAAGCATTGTTCATGTTGCGCCAAAGCATTGTACCTTTATAAGCAGCCAAAGTATTTTCTTCATTATCGGCACAAAAATGTTCCATAATGGGATAAGCATTAGGATTGACCGCTTTCATCGCATCCACATAGCCCTCGATAATATTTATTCTGCTTTGGTCTAATGTTTCAGCTTGCGGTGCAGAAGATGGCGCCGCCGCTCCGGTAGTCGGATTTTGTCCGCCTTTCGAAACGGTTTGCGTGTATCCTTTACTCAAGTCAAACCGGAATCCATCCACTTTATACTCCGTCAGCCAAAATTGCAACGCACGCGACAACCACGCTTTCACAACCGGATAGCTGTGATTGAGGTCATTCCCTACGCTGTATGGATGAGGGGCAAATACGTTATAATAGGGATTAGTGGCAAGCGGACGGTTGTTGGTAGCATCCCAATATATCATGCAATAGGGACTTAATCCCCACGTGTGGTTGAGGACAATATCCAAAATTACCGCTATCCCGCGTTTGTGACATTCGTCCACGAACTGTTGATAATCCTGCTTGGTTCCATAAGCCTTATCGGGAGCAAAGAAAAAGTTAGGATTATATCCCCAACTGTTATTTCCGTCAAATTCCATGATTGGCATCAATTCAACTGCATTGATACCCAAGTCTTTCAGATAATCCAATTTTTGAATGGCAGCCTTCACCGAACCTTCCGGCGTGAAATCGCGGAAAAGCATTTCATAAATTTGCAAATTACTTTGTGCCGGCGGCGTAAAACTGCTCGTTTGCCATTGATAACTCGGCGCGTTTATCTGAAAACAGGATAATATTCCGCTGGTCAATCCTGAAGGATAAGCTCTCAAATTGGGATAAATGGTTGAGCTGATATATTTATCGTTACCCGGATCGAGAATCTTTTCGCAATAGGGATCCCCTACCCTCACCGGCGCATTGTTGGAAACATAATATTGATAAGCATATTCTTTATTCGGATCAAGTCCGCGAACCGTCAACCAATAGAAATAAGTCGGAACGCCATACGGATTAGTGGTTGAAGAAGCGTTTTGAACGTCTCGGTTCATCATATAGTTGCCATCTAACTTATAATCGTTAAAATCGCCTAACAAAAAGATTTTTGTATTTCCGTCAACAGGAGCGGCATATCCTAACGAGAGGCAAAAAGTAACGGAATCTGTACCCGGATATTTTGTTAATCCTTCTTTCAATCCCGTCGGGCGCGGAACAGAAGGTTGAGTTGTCTGAGAAACAACACATACATACGAGGTGTCGCTCTTGGTAAGGCTTCCTGATGCGGACTTTGCAATTACGTAATAATTAGCCGTATTAGCGAAAGTATAAGAAACAGAAGCAGAATTTGTTCCGGATGCTATGGCTGTTGTGCCGGTAATATTGGAAGCCGTCGTAGCGCCCACATACAAATTTAAAGTGCAAGCCTGCGATCCGTTCGATGCAATGGCGGAAATCGTTATCGGCTTACCTGCCTGAATTACCGAATTGTTTGCAGGGGAAGTAATGGATGTATTCAAGCCGGGCTGATAAACAGGCACAAAAAGATCGCTGCTCTGTTTGGATCCGTCGGCTGTACGCACCACAAAAGCTAATTGAGTTACTTTATCTCCGGCATTAATACCGTAATAAGCATTAATGTCGGGCGAAACAGTCAATTGCCATTTATTAGAACCTGATGAAGTCAGCGTATTTTTTGAAGTATTGGCTGAAGAAGCATTGTTGCCGTTAGGCCAGTCGGTAAAAACATATTTCCAGTCGCCGCTGCCGGCGCTTGAGGCAGTAAGCACGCCTGTATGAACATAAAGAGGTCCCGCATTGCCGGCTAAAGCAGGAATTTGAGAAACATCGAAAGTAACTGTAACCGCCGTTCCCGACTGCTGAACAACAAGCGAAGGATTTGTCGTTATTTGCGCCGAAAGAGAAAAAACGGCAAAAACAAAATGAAGAAAAAATAAACGTTTTAACATAATTATGGATTATAAATATATGAATTACGAATTATGAATTATGAATTATGTTTTTTGTAATTCATAATTCATAATTCATAATTTATAATTCATAACTGTTTGATTTATTGAATTGTACCTGTATCGTTACTGAAGTCAAGCGTAACCGTTTGACCGGCATTCACCGAAACTCTGTCCTGGTCGCCACCGTTTCCTCTGTACGCAATTTGTCCATTCAGTATGACAAATTCCATTCTCCACCAATCGGGCGTTGCTGTTGGTGCAGAAGATGCGGCATACATCCTTACATCTCCGCCGCCTGTAGTTGTAATTGATGCTTTGCTATCGCTCACGGTAAACGGAACACCTGAATCCCAACCACCAAAGCAATCGCCGATTCCATAAACCTTGGCTGGTTCAATGGTTATCGTATTGGCGCTCATATCAATATAAACCAAGTATAATCCGTCTTCTGCAACTGATGCATTACCGCCGCCGATGTTGTAGGTGGGTCCATTGCCTGTAACGCCAAAATCGCTACCTGCCCAATCTTTTACCGGCGCCCACTTAAAGCCTGTACCTGCATGGAAGTATTTGATACACCAGAATGAACCGGGCGTACCATTTACGGGAATCATGCTCACAATTGTGGGAGAACTCCAATCCCAAGTCGAACCTCCAAAATCATCGCCGTTCATATATAATTCATCCGGAAATAGAGGAGGAGCCTGTATGGTTAAGTTGAAAGTAGCAACATTAGAAGTAAACGTATCGGTCAGTCCCTGTACCGTAGCCGTTACACGCATATCCACATCTGTCGCTTTGTCAAGACCGATAGAACTGTCTATTGCTTCGAGCGCTGCCAAATAAGCATCTCCGCTAACCGTCAACGACGTTTCCGAAGTTGTTCCTAAAGTTTGCGCATTGGCAAAATTGGTTCCCTTCAGCGCCATTTCTACGGTATAAGTTACAGCAGTAGGCGTTTGACCGCCAAAGTCAAGAGCAGTCCAAGTGATCTTATCCGACTTGTTCTGATCCATTGCCAAATCGTCATGCGTCAACGTTTGAGCTGTAATTTTGCTTGGGTCGAGCGCTTCCATAGATTCAAACTTATAGGTCATATTAGCGGAATTGTTCAGATCCAGCGTAATCTTATAAGTACCTGCAACTACGGGTATATTCTTGGAATCATTTCCATTGATCAAAGTTCCTGAAGGAACAAACGCATCAGCATCAGCGGGAAGACCGAGATTTACCGAACCCCATGTATTGTCTCCGCGGAATTTGATACTTCCGTCTTGCAGTGTAGTAATGGCTACAAACTGTTGGGTTTGCGTATCGAAGGTGAATGGTATATCGGTATTCCAGTCAATACCTCCATCTCCAATAATACTTAATGTATTCATACTCAATTCGACACTTAACGTAAGTGAAGAAGTGTTATAGCTGAATTTGTAGAAATTCTTTGAATAGGCAAAAATATTCTGAGAACCATCTCCATTAATCAAAGTCATCGTAGAAGCCTCAGGCGTCTGTCCGTCGGCTGACGGAGCGCCCCAGTTTCCGCTTGCGCTATCCCAACCCGGAATACCTGTAAGCTTAAATCCGTTTTGAGCTTTTCCACCAAAACCTACCCAGCCTTCATAGTCGGAACCTCCGGTAAACGCCCACAAAAATTGGTCGTTAGCATGATTCCATCCGTTGAAATCTCCAATTACATAAACTTTAGGAAATTCTACGTCTGCCGCATAAGGCGTTATTAGCGTTGAAACTACATTTGTATAGAATGGATCTACACTGGGTGAAATGCTTCCCCTCACGCGAAATTCGACGTTTTGCGCCGTAGCATCTGCAAATTCATATATCTGCTGTAATTTAACCATCACAGCATTCAGTTGTCCAACGGTAACACTGGCAGTAAGCGAGTTTCCTGATGCCAATGTTATGGCATTTGCAAAATTATTACCGGCAATATCCATTTCAAGCGCGTAGGTAACTGTCGCATTGTAGCCCATATCAAAGGCGCCCCAATTGAAAATTTGAGCAACGTCGGCAGCCTTTGTAATTTCTAATACATAAGAGGGATTAATATCCTGCAATTGTCCGGGAGCCACATTGTTTGGATCGTACATCAATTTTTTGTCTTCGGAACATGCTCCAAAAATAAGCAGTAAGGACAATATTGTATAAATATATTTTATCTTATTCATATCAAACGATTTTAAAATTAACGGTTTATTAATATCCATTATTTTGTTTCAAATTCGGATTGGAACTCATGTCAGGGGCTGGAATCGGATAATAATTTCTAAAGTTATCAGTCCCTATACCGCCTTTCACTCCACCTTTCCATTGCCACAAGTAGCTGCTGTCAGTCAATTTGCCGAAGCGAACCAAATCGGTGCGCCGAGTGGCTTCCCAAAACATTTCGCGAGCGCGTTCCTCAAGAATAAAAGGAAGCGTGAGATCCGACGACGTGATCTGCAAATCGGTGAATCCTCCGCTGCCTTCGGCACGGTCTCTCAATGCATTGATATAATTCAACGCCGTAGCATTGTCGCCGCCTGTGCCGCCGCGCAATACAGCTTCGGCATACATCAGATAAATGTCGCCCAAACGAAATAACGGGAAAGCGGTACTGGCAAAGGATGCTGTGTTTACCACGCCATTGCTGTCATAATTTTTGTATTTTAACACCGGTATTCCTTGCGGAAATTGAGTGTTGTCGTCAATACTCGGATGATCAAATCCTTGATAAAGCATGGCGTAACGGCTGTCCATCTGATAATTTTTTTCTCCATCGGTAAAACGAGCCAAAAAGTCTTGCGTAGCCCTGTTACCTCCCCATGAGGCAGGAGATCCTGTTAAGTCTTTAATGTCATCATTCACTGCGCTGCATAGCAAAAACATCATGCCTCCCCAAGTGGTAAGATTGGTACCATCGTATATGTTCGGAAAAATAATCTCATTGGATTTGTAATTATCCGTTACATAGAGATTTTCATACGTTGGTTCCAATTGGTATCCTGCAGCAATCACCTTTTTGCAATTAGCTATACAGTTGGTATAATATTGAGCTGTATTGGATGTACCCAAGAAAGCGTCGGCATTGAGATAGAGGCGAGCCAACAGCGACCATGCGGCAGCTTGATTGGCGTGTCCGTAATTAGCGTTAAAACCTACGGTGGCAGGCAACATGGCTGTTTGGCAATCATTCAGTTCGCTTTCAATATAATTGAAAATATCCTGCGAAGTAGCATAAGACGGCAAATCAGCTGTTCCTATATTGGAATTATCATCAACCATAGATCCGTTGCGGAACAAATCCAATATATGATAATAACACAAAGCCCTCAAGAATCGCGCTTCTGCACGATAGGAAGCAATAGAATCTATTGCAGCTTGCGAGCAGCCTTGGGCGCTTAGTTGGTCAGTTGTAGTTACCTGCAAAAAAGACGTTGCTGTTGTGATATTATAATACAGCCGCGCAGAAAATCCGCTTAAAAAAACGTCGGAAGGCGACCATGCAAAATTATGAAAGTCTTGAATAGTTGCATCATTCCAACAACACATTGCCTCGTCGGTAGGCAGTTCCTGAAGATTCCACAGAGGACGCAAGTAGCCAGCCTGGCTACCGCCATCATATCCCTGTATATCCAATTGGTTATCGCCGCCCTGTATTCCTCCGGTAGAGAACCCTGCATATACTTTAGCCAGCAATCCTAAATACGAATTTGCTGTATTGCCAAAAGTGCTATTGCCGGTAGTTACATTTTTATCCAATGGCGTCTGATTTAAATCGTTGACGCATGAATTAAATATGAATGCAACCAATGCAACGATGCTCAGTATAAAATATTTTTTCTGTTTCATTGTAATATATGTTTTATAATTAGTAATTAAGCCTCAAGCCCAGCAAGAATACGCGGGGACGAGGATATATGTTGTTATCAATGCCATTATTACTGTTTTCAGGATCCAATCCTTTATAAGGAGTAATGGTAAACACATTTTGGAGCGTACAGTAAATACTTCCGTTTAATTTAGCTGTAAACAGTTTTGCAAAATTATACCCCAGCGTAATATTATCCAATTTCAGGAAAGAGGCATTCTGGATATAATAATCCGAGAAATACTGTGCTGCTTGAAAATTGGTACTGGTAATATCTGCCATCGTATTTTTCAAAAATCCGGATGGATCATAAGTATTATTGATAAACCCATGGTTCGCTTCTACCATATTATAATTATAGTTGCCAATACTTACATGCCCTGCAAAATTGAAGAACCAGTCTTTCCACGTCATTCGTGAGCCGAAGCCCATCGTTACCGGAGGCGTTCCGTTGTGTTTGCTGATGTATTTGTTGTCAGCCGTTACCAAATTGGCATAAGTTCCTTCAATTGGCTTTCCATTCGTATCATACACCTGCTTATATACATAGTAAGAATTGAGAGGATAGCCTACCTGATTGATACCAATATAATTTCCGGTTGCGCCTACCCCCATTGAAGTAACGGTAACACCCGGATAATCGGCAGAAGCTTCGCGCGTCAATTTGGTGATCTCATTTTGGTTATAACTGAAAGTATAACTCAGATCCCAAGTAAAATCGCGAGTTACTATCGGTTTTCCGCCCAAAGTCAATTCCATACCGGTATTCTTTAACGAACCGATATTTGACAGCAACATATTGGTATAATTGGTTCCTCCGGCTACCGGAATTATATTCAACAAATCATTGGTTACTCGCTTATAAACGTCTATACTTCCAGTAAAGCGATTTTTCAATAATCCAAAGTCTATTCCTGCATTATAAGTAGTAGTTGATTCCCATTTTAAGGAAGAGTTGAAAGAACCCGGACGTATCAAATTATAGTAAATACCGCCAAACGGATAGCGGGCATCATCATACGGGCTTGTAGTATAGGTAGGAATATAAGGATAATAGCCGCCGCCTACATCCTGCTGTCCGGTAAGACCGTATCCTAACCGTAGCTTCAGGTCGCTCAGCCATTTTGCGCTTTTCATAAACGACTCTTCGTTGATTCTCCATGCAAAAGCCGCCGATGGGAATAGTCCCCAGCGATTTTCTTTAGAAAAACGGGAGGTGCCGTCGTCGCGCAAGGTAAAGGTGAGCAAATAACGGTTTAACAACGTGTAATTGAAGCGTCCAAAGAAGCTGACCAATTGGTACTGTGCAGGAGTCGGCGCTGCAGGCGTATCGCTCAAACCCGGCGTTGCTCCGTTATATCCTGTAAAGGTATCGCTCCACCATGACGTATTATAGAAGCGTTGCCATTCATAGCCTGCCATTACATCAAACGCATGAACGCCCACTGCTTTTTTGTAGTTCAAATAGAAATCGAGCAGGGTATTGCGTTTCAATTGATAATATTGATGATACTGTTCCGAACCCTGTTTCTCATTGCCCCATGTATAGGTCATCGGAGAATTGGCTGTCAAATCGTAGGAACCATTCGAAACCGAAAAATCATACGCTAAATTCAAGATAGCATGCAAATCGGGCATAAAATGTACTTTGTAGTCAAACTGAGCGCCACCTGTGCTTTGTTTTACGGTTGCTACGTCACGTTTGCTCATCAATACCGACAAAGGATTGCATATTCCTATCCCAATGGGAGCGCCACTACTGCCAAGCGACATGTAATATCCGTTGCCGTAGGGAGAGTTGCTGACATAAACCGGCTGTGTAGGGTCAAAGTCGAGAGCAGCTCCAATAGATCCCTGGTCGGCAAAACGGTTGCCGGCAATGGCGCCTTTTATATTTGCATTGATATTTAAATGGTTATTAAACAAAGAGGGCGTAAGACTGATCATTCCCGAAGTACGGTTATAATTAGATGTTTTCAGAATGCCATCCTCATTGGTATAACCTACAGATATGCGGAAAGGAAGCTGTCCTACTGCTCCAGCCACGCTCAAGTTGTGGTCGGTTCCGGTTGCAGTACGGTAAATTTGCTTTTGCCAGTTGGTATTTTCCGTTCCCAATAACGCCGTTACAGCAGGCGTATTTGCCCATGCCTGATTCATAAAATCTCTGTATTGGTCGCCGGTCATCACATTGACGTAATTTGGAATCGTACTGACCGAAAAATTTCCGTCGTAAGAAATGGTTACTTTCTGCTTCAAAGAACCTTTCTTGGTAGTAATCAGGATAACGCCGTTTGAAGCGCGTGATCCGTAGATCGCTGTTGCCGAAGCATCTTTCAATACGGTAAATGTTTCAATATCCTGTGGATTAATAGCAGCCAAAGGGTTGGATGATCCCCAAATTGCGTCTCCAGCAACCGAATTGAGAGGAACCCCGTCAACTACAACTAACGGATCATTGCTTGCACTCATAGACGAGCCTCCACGAATACGGATAGTAGCTCCACCGCCGGGTTGTCCGCCGCCTGTAGTAACATTCACACCTGCAATTTTACCGCTCAACATGTCGGTCATAGAGGTAGTAAGTCCTTTTGGCAGCTTGTCGGCGCTAATGGCAACCACAGAGCCGGTCAGGTCGTCCTTTTTAACCTGTCCGTATCCGATAACTACCAATTCGTTCAACATTTGCGTATTTTCCTGTAGGACAATACGTAATGTTGATTTTCCTGCCACAGGCGCTTCTTGTGCAGTAAATCCAATGTACGAAACAACTAACACTGCATTATCAGGAACTGTTAGTTGAAAACTTCCGTTTAAATCCGTAGCTGCCCCGATGGTTGTCCCTTTCGCAATCACAGAGGCGCCCACAACCGGCTCGCCAGTTGCATCCACTACTGTTCCTGAAACGGATTTCGAGTTTTGAGCAGATACATTTAGACTAAACAACAAACATGCAAACACGATACATGCCTGTTGAATCTTTTTGAAAATTGACCTTTTCTTTTCTTTCATAACCTTTTCTGAATTTTAGTAAATCAAATAAATTCGTTAATAATTATAAATTACAGTTACATATAAGTAGATGAAAAAAAAGGTACGTTTAAAATATACAACATCCAAACCTTATTTTTTCAACTTCCTATACTATATTTATTTCTATAATAAACGTACAATTATATTATAAAATAAAATATATCACAAAGATAAAAAAATAATTTGTAGAAAAAAAAGTCATGTAAGAAAAACTAAATGTCAAAAACGACAAATGCCTATATATCAATATATTATTTTTATACAGGCATTAAAAAATCTAAACAAAAGATAGAAAATTTGTTTTATCTTCTCATATACTCAATGCAAAATATTACAATTTGTCAATACCCTCCACCCGATTTTGATGTCTTCCTCCGTCAAAAGGCGTATCAAGAAAAATATTGACTAACTTTTCAGCCAAATCAAAAGAAATAAACCTTCCGGGAAGCGAGAGGACATTGGCATCGTTGTGGGCGCGAGCCAATTGAGCAATTTCTTCGCACCAGCACAGCGCCGCTCTGATTCCTTGATGTTTATTTAAAGTCATACTGATTCCGTTTCCGGTACTGCATACGGCTATTCCTTTTTGAACTTCGCCTTGCAGGATTGCCTCCGCCAAACGATGTCCGTAAATAGCATAATTGGTACTTTCAGTAGAATAAGTTCCGTAATCAATACAGGGTATATTCTTCTTATCCAATAATTCCCTGATAAATTCCTTCATTTCGTATCCGGCATGGTCGGAAGCCAATCCTATTTTATCATCCATTGATTAATTCTTTTACCTGTTTGTAAACATTTTCGGCAGTGAAACCGAGTTTTTCGTCCAACACTTTGTAAGGAGCAGAAAAACCAAACGATTCCATGCCCCAGATTTTGCCGGCGCTGCCGACCAATCCCTGAAGCGTTGCAGGAAGACCGGCTGTCAGACCAAATATTTTTTTGCCAGAAACAATCACTGAATCCTGATAATCTTTGGATTGGGAACGAAACAGACCTTCGGATGGAACAGAAACGATCCGTACTTTAATTCCGTCTTTGCGCAACAAGGCAGCTCCTTCTACCAAAGTGGAAACTTCGGAACCCGAAGCAAGTAGAATCACGTCGGCATGACCATCACATTCAACAACATAACCTCCTTTGGCAGATTGCAGCGCTTCTTCGTAGCGATTGGATTTTGCCGGAAGATCGGTAATATTTTGGCGCGAAAAAATCAAACCGGTTGGCGTATGCGTATTTTCCATCGCTAATTTCCATGCAACGGTTGTTTCCTGCACGTCTGCCGGACGAAGCACCAGCATTGAATTATGCCCCTTGTGATTTTTCAGTTTTTCCATCAGGCGTATTTGCGCTTCCTGTTCAACCGGTTCGTGGGTAGGACCATCTTCGCCCACACGGAAAGCGTCGTGCGTCCAGATAAATTTAACGGGAACTTCCATCAGCGCCGCCATGCGCACTGCCGGTTTCATGTAGTCGGAAAATACGAAAAATGTTCCGCAAGCAGGAATAACGCCTCCGTACAAAGCCATACCGATACATACGCAAGCCATTGTCAGTTCTGCAACGCCTGCTTGCAGAAATGCACCGGAAAAATCATCTTTCGTGATGGCGTGGGTTTGTTTCAGGAATCCGTCCGTTTTGTCGGAGTTGGATAAATCGGCGGATGCCACAATCATATTTTCCACCTGCGCTGCCAGAACGCCCAAAACCGTTGACGACGCCGCCCGCGTAGCCTGACCGGGTTTCTGCTGAATTGCAGCCCAGTCAACAGCCGGCGTTTGTCCCGATAACCAGAAAGCCAATTTTTTGGCTATTTCAGGATTGGCTTTCGCCCATGTATCTTGTTCCGCTTTCTTCACTGCGGCTATTTTTTTCAGTTCTGCTTTTCGCTGAGCATATAACTGTTCGACTTCAGAAAAAATTTGAAATGGATTTTCGGGATTTCCTCCTAAATTTTCAACGGTTTTTTCAAATGAAGCTCCGGCTTCGCCCAACGGCATACCGTGCGTAGCGCATTTATTTTCGTATGATTCGTCGTCGGCTTTGCGAGCGCCTTTTCCCATGATGGTTTTCCCGATAATGATTGTTGGAGAAACACTGTTCGCCTGCGCTTCAAGCAAGGCTTTTTCGATAGCGACTGCATCGTTACCATTTATTTCGATTACTTTCCAACCCCAAGCCTTATACTTAGCGGCAGTGTTTTCGCCGGTTACTTCCGGTACGGTAGTAGAAAGTTGAATATCATTCGAATCATAAAACATAATCAAGTTGTTCAACGCCAGATGCCCTGCAATTCGTCCCGCGCCTTGTGAGATTTCTTCCTGAACGCCTCCGTCGGAAATATAGGCGTAAATCTTTTGAGTCAACGGGCGTCCGGTTTTTGCCGACAAAAATTTAGCTGCGATAGCTGCGCCGACAGCATAAGTATGTCCTTGTCCCAACGGACCGGAAGTATTTTCAATTCCCCGCGCGACATCGCGTTCGGGATGCCCCGGCGTGATGCTTCCCCATTGGCGGAACTGCTTCAAATCGTCCAAAGAGAATTTACCGGCAAGCGTCAGTACGGAATACAGCATGGGCGACATGTGACCGGGGTCTAAAAAGAAACGGTCGCGTCCTTCCCACGTCGGATTTTCAGGGTCGTAAATCAGAAATTTACTGAACAAAACATTTACAAAATCGGCGCCACCCATAGCGCCTCCGGGATGTCCCGATTTGGCTTTTTCCACCATCGAAGCCGATAATATCCGAATGTTATCGGCAGCCTGATTCATTAGTTCAATATTATTCATTTTATATATAATTATGGTAAATATGTCAAAAAAATAGAGTGGCAAAATTACTAAATATATTTTGATTGCAACATATTTTCAGCAAAATTGCACTGTCGCGGCTATAATGTCATAGCGCTACGAGCTAAAATTCCGCAACTCTTGGAAATAAAAATGAGAATTTTGCAAAATTCAAAAAAAAATTTTTACTTTTGCGGAATGAAACAGAATTTTCCAATTGAAAAGTTCAAATTGCTGACAACGCCGTTTTATTATTATGATGTCGCCGTTTTGAAGGATACTTTACAATCGCTTACAAAAGAAGCCGATAAATACGGTTATCACATTCACTACGCCGTTAAAGCGAATGCTAATCCTCGTATTTTATCGCTCATCCGTGAATATGGTTTGGGCGCTGATTGCGTGAGCGGCGGCGAAATTCAGGCGGCACTGAACGCCGGATTTCAGGCGGATAAAATTGTTTTTGCCGGCGTAGGAAAAGCGGATTGGGAGATTAATCTCGGGTTGGATCATGCGATTTTCTGTTATAATGCCGAATCTGTTCCGGAGTTGGAAGTCATTAATGAATTGGCAAAAAATAAGGGAAAACAGGCGCAGGTGGCTTTGCGCATTAACCCTGAAGTGGATGCGCATACTCACCGGCATATCACGACCGGCACTAAAGAGGATAAATTCGGCATAAACATGAATCAGTTGGAAAAAGTATTGGATAAGTTACCTGCTTTGGAAGCAATTCGGTTGATTGGCGTCCATTTTCATATCGGTTCACAAATTACCGACTGGAAGCCTTTTAAAAAACTTTGCCGGCGAATGGTTGAAATTCAGGAGCTGTTGACAAAAAGAAAGATCAAAATCGAACACATCAATTTTGGCGGCGGTTTGGGAATTGATTATGAAAATCCGGATCAGCATATTATCCCCGATTTCAAAACTTATTTTGAAGTGTTTCATGATATATTTCCTGCAGAGCCTTATCAGCAAATTCATTTTGAACCCGGCAGATCTATCGTGGGACAATGCGGTTCGTTGATTTCCAAAGTATTGTATGTCAAAGAAGGTTCTTTTAAAAATTTCATTATTCTTGATGCAGGATTTACCGAATTGATCCGTCCTGCTTTTTACGGCGCATACCATCAAATCGAGAATCTTTCGTCCGAAGCGTCGGAAGAAATCTACGACGTAGTGGGACCAATTTGTGAATCATCCGATTGTTTTGCCTCTGCTATCCGCATAAACAAAACGGAACGCGGTAATTTCATCGCTTTGCGATCCGCCGGAGCATACGGAGAAATAATGGCTTCGCAATATAATTGCCGTAAACTGCCAGACGCTTATTTTTCCGATTTATTATAAAGAAATATATTTGGCTGTATGAAAAACGATAGAAACATATTGAGGGAATTGCAAAATTCAATGGAAAATGTAAGAGGACATCTGCAGGTCATCGAAACCAAAGTTCCGGTTGAAAGGCAAATGGAATATTTTCGCTTTTCGGAAGCGATCCTGAATAATTATTCCAAAAATTCTTCGGTGGAAGAACAGATGGAAGTCTTAACTTCGACCGCATCATCGCCAAAGGAAATAAAATATGCGCTTGCTTTTTTGGCAATCTCCGGCGACGTGAAAGCTTACAGGGCAATTGAAGCTTACAGGGCAACGCATACCGACGAGTGGACAGAGATGTCGTTGATGCAGGCTAAAATTACTTTGGAAACAGAATTTTCCGATGAAAGGCAGATTTTTATCTCTACCGGTTTGGGAGGCAAAGGCGATCGGCTTCGTTTTTATGCTTTTTTCAAGTCCAAAGACGGAAAAAATTTTACCGATTATCAAATAAAATTGATTGAAAAAGAAATACCGTATTCTATACAAAATTATCAGGGAGTACTCGAAGAAATTCAAATACAGGATAATTATTTCACGCTTCTATTTTTAATTCATCTACAAATAGATATTAAAAAAATGCTGGAAGAGACAATTAATGAATGTAATCAATACGGTGATTTTATTAATAAAGGATTTATTATTACCAATGTAAGAGCGTTTACGGAAGATGAAATCAGGAATGAACTTAATCGAATTAGTTAATATTTAAAGCTCTTTTTTGGTTATATTGCCTAAAAAACACTATATTTGCAGGCTAAAAAAAGCAGAAAGCTGAATTAATGTCAAAAATAAAATAAAAATAAAGTAAAATCAAATGCAAAACAAAGGAGTTGTAACATTCTTCGCAGTACTGCTGACCTTGATTTGTTTGTTTTATTTGTCGTTTACATTTGCGACAAACCGTTATTACAAACAAGCCAAAATATATGCTGCCGAAGATCAGGCAAAGGAGAGTTATTATTTAGACTCGTTAGCAACAGAGAAAATATGGCTGGGTTATACCTTGAAGAAAAGCCGAACGATGGAGCTGAATTTAGGTCTTGACTTGAAAGGCGGGATGAGCGTAATTATGGAACTCAGCGTAGCCGATGTGCTTAAATCGCTGTCGAATCATAATCCCGATCCGATTTTCAATCAGGCGTTGGCGAATGCGAGCGAACGCCGGTTGAAAAGCAGTAGCGATTATATTTCTTTATTCACGGAAGAATATCACAAATTGGATCCGGGAGCAAGATTATCCGCTATTTTCAGCACATTTGAACTTAAAGACAAGATTACTCCTCAAAGTTCCGATGCACAGGTCGAAAGCGTGTTGCGTTCGGAATTGAAAAGCGCTATTGACAATTCATTCAATGTGCTTCGCAACCGTATTGACCGTTTCGGGGTAGTAGCGCCGAATATTCAGCGGTTACAAACAGAAGGACGTATCTCTATCGAGCTTCCGGGTATCAAGGAAAAAGAACGTGTTCGCTCCCTTTTACAGGGAAGCGCTAACCTTGAATTTTGGGAAACATACGATCTGAAAGAAATCTATCAGGCTTTGGCGACTGCCGATGCGATTGTTCGCGATTCGATTGCGAGAACAGAGGAAGCTCCTGTTGTTGAAACTAATAAACCTGCAATTGCCGACGCTGCTGCTGCCACAGTAAAACCGGCAGAAGCGGTAAAAACCGACAGCGTAAAAAACAGTTCGGTTGAAGAAGAACTTGCAAAATTAAACAAAACAGATTCCACTTCGCAAAATAAGCCGGACAGCGTTGCGGAAAATTCCAGCGCTTATTTAGATGCTATTAAACAGCATCCTTTATTGGCTATACTGAATATACGCGATCCGCAAAACGCAGGCGCAGTAATAGGCACCGTCAATAAAGCGTACAGAGAAACGGTTGATAAATACTTAAACATGCGTCAGGTGAAAGAAGTTCTTCCTCGCCAGTTGGTTTTGAGATGGGGCGTAAAACCAGAAGATCCAAAGGAAACCTATTATAATTTGTATGCTTTGAAAACAAGCACGCGCGACGGACGCCCAGCTTTGGAAGGCGACGTGGTAACTTCAGCCAAAGATGAATTTGGTCAAACCTCTTCTTATGCTCAAGTGAGCATGACAATGAATTCCGAAGGCACCAAAAAATGGGCGCGACTGACAAAAGAAAATGTAGGAAAATGCGTTGCTATTGTGCTGGACAATATGGTTTACTCCGCTCCTCGCGTAGATGAGGAAATCCCGAACGGAACTTCAAGAATTTCGGGTCACTTCACGCCGGAAGATGCCAAAGACTTGGCTAACGTATTGAAATCCGGTAAAATGTCGGCTCCCGCACGAATCGTTCAGGAAGATGTGATTGGTCCTTCTTTAGGACAGCAATCCATTAATAAAGGGTTTATGGCATTTTTGATTGCCTTGATAGTTTTAATGTCGTACTTAATCATCGTTTATGGCATAAAACCGGGTATCATTGCCGATGGCGCATTGCTGCTCAATTTATTTTTCACGATAGGCGTATTGGTGTCTTTCAAGGCAGTACTGACGCTTTCCGGTATTGCCGGTATGGTCTTGGCGCTACACATAGCAGTTGATGCCAATGTGTTGATTTATGAGCGTATCAAAGAAGAAATACGCGGCGGCAAAAAAATAAAGAATGCAGTCGAAGAAGGTTATAAAAAAGCTTTCTCCGCCATATTCGACTCCAACCTGACCGCTATTATCACCGGCGTTATTCTGTTTATCTTTGGAACGGGACCAATTCGCGGATTTGCGACAACGATGCTCATCGGTATTGTCATCTCGTTTTTCACTGCCGTATTCTTGACCCGCGTCATCTACGAAAGTTATATGGAAAAAGGGAAGTTGCTGGATCTGACTTTTAATACGTCATTAACGAAAAACTTCTTAGTCAATCCCAAATTTAACCTGATGAAAAACAGGAGATTGATCTATGGCATCAATATAGGGATAGTAGTAATATGCTTAGTTGCATTATTTGGTCGCGGATTGAATCAGGGAATTGACTTCACGGGAGGACGAAATTATGTCGTTCAATTCAACCAACCGGTAAATACGGCTCAGGTGCAGGAATTGTTATCGCCTCTTTTTGAAAATCACCCGCCCGAAGTAATTACCATTGATAATGCAACAAAAGTGCGTATCTCGACAAACTATAAAAGCGCTGACAATTCGGCAGGAGTTGATACGGAAATAACAGGAAAAATATTTGAGGGAGTGAAACATCTGTTGCCGGAAGAAACTACTTACGAACAATTCAATGAACACAATATTCTCAGTTCTCAAATCGTGGGACCGAGCATTGCCGAAGACATTAAATTCCATGCCTATTTAGCGGTTATTTTTGCCGTGATAGCCATAGGGTTTTACATTTTGCTCCGGTTCAGAGATGTTTCCTATAGTGTGGGTTCGATTGTCGCGCTGATTGGCGATGCACTCTTTATCATGGGGATGTATGCCATTTTGTGGGGATTTCTGCCATTTTCGCTTGAAGTTGACCAGACATTTATCGGCGCTATCCTGACGGCAATCGGATATTCAATGAACGACAAGGTGGTTATCTTCGATCGTGTGCGCGAATATACGCACCTGTATCCGAAGCGCGATAAATACGAAATATTCAATGAAGCGCTCAACTCCACTTTGGACAGAACGTTTAATACCAGTATGAGCGCCTTTTTGGTTATGATTGTTATCCTCCTCCTTGCCGGCGAAGCCATCCGAAGTTTTTCATTCGCCATGTTGTTAGGGGTAGTCGTTGGAACTTTCTCCTCGCTATTCACAGCAGCTCCAATTGCTTTTGAAATACAAAAGAGGAAAGTGAAGAAAAAGTGACAAGTGACAAGTGACAAGTGACATGATTATTAAGGGTGAATCTTTTTGAGGTTCACCCTTAAATTTTTTAGTAACCACCGTAACAGTTACGACGGTTACAAAATTACAAAATATTTTTGAGACAAGAGATTTTTTTCTCAAAAAAATAAATTAGAACTCCTGACTTGGCACAAATCAAGATAAGGATTAATTTGTCAATTATTTCATAATTATCTTTGCGTACTTTGCGATAAAATTTTGCGCACTTTGCGGTAATATGTATTTTACCGCAAAGAACGCAAAGGATTTCGCAAGGAACGCTATTCATAAAAGTAACATTTATTTCTTGACAACTGCTACAAAATTTCTTTCTGTCTTTTTGTCAGTTAAAACAGTTTTAAGGAAGCCAGTTGTTGGTTAAATTTTGATAAATATGCCTGCAAAATTGCATAAAACAAAAATTTGTACGTTATTTGCAGTAGTATATTAAATAAATTTTTTAGTACAAATTAAATTTGAGAATTAAGTATGAAAACATTGAAATTAGTATTCGGCTTTTTGTTGACGATTGTGTTGAGCGCAGGCGTCGCAATTGGAACTTACTCTTATCTTAATCGGAAAAATGGAAATTTTTTCTCCTCCGACGTTAATCAACCGGGATTTCAGACAGTAGGTTATGCATCCCCTGCAGAAAATACAGATTTTACTTATGCCGCCGAGCAAACGGTAAATGCTGTTGTGCATATTAAATCGGTAGTGAAACCTTCCGACAGTGATAACAGAAGCGGTAGAAGAGGATATATGAACCCCTTTGAGTTTTTCTTTGGAGATGGCAACCCTTTTAGTCAGCCTTATCAAAGACAACCCCAAGTAGGATTCGGTTCGGGCGTAATTATTTCTAATGATGGATACATTATAACTAATAATCATGTCATTGACGGCGCAGATGAAATTGAAGTTACAACGAATGACGATCAGGTTTTTAAAGCAAAAGTAATCGGAAACGATGATGTAACCGATGTCGCTTTATTGAAAATCGAAGGAAAAGATTTTCATGCGTTGCCTTTTGGCGATTCCGATGTTTTGAAAGTCGGCGAATGGGTTTTAGCTGTGGGAAATCCCTTTAATCTGACATCCACCGTTACTGCCGGAATTGTCAGCGCTAAAGGACGCGGCGATATTTCAGGCGGGTATGGTTCGAGAGGCGCTCAAAACAAAATCCAGTCGTATATTCAAACTGATGCCGCCGTAAATCCAGGCAACAGCGGCGGAGCATTGGTAAATACCAAAGGCGAATTGGTCGGCATCAATACAGCAATTATTTCAGAGACAGGAAATTATGTAGGATATTCTTTTGCTATTCCAATTAATCTCGTAAAAAAAGTAGTAAACGACATCAAACAATATGGCGTTGTGCAACGGGCGCTTTTAGGAATAAAAATTGATGATTTATCTGATTTAAAACAAAGAGAACCTGATAAATACAGTAAAATAAAAATAAATGAAGGAGTGTATGTAGGCGAATTTCCATCCAACAGCTCCGCTCAAAAAGCCGGTATTCAGGTGGGCGAT
>Ga0123357_10002955_pt1 | contig 19210 bp, 14 predicted proteins | sample TergutEmb28metaG_FD_89873 | JGI IMG/M metagenome (GOLD analysis project Ga0123357, IMG submission 89873) | Embiratermes neotenicus P4 segment gut microbial communities from Petit-Saut dam, French Guiana - Emb289 P4 | ecosystem: Host-associated > Arthropoda: Insects > Digestive system > Gut ...
GGGGGGGTGGGGGTTCTCTCGGGGGGGGAGGGTGGGGGGGTTGGGGTGGGGGAGAGGGGGGGGGGGGGGACGGTTTTTGATTTGTCGACGAATGAGTTTGTGGACGTCGTGCATCCGAGGGGGTATCGGAATTTGGTATCGTTTGAATTGCGGGATGGAGGGCCTGTGTGGCGGTATCAGGTGGGTGGTGGGATAGTAGAGAAGTCGATTGTGATGGTGCCGGGGGAGGATGTGGTGGTCGTGCGGTATGCGTTGGTGAAGGGGAAGGGAGGGGGAAAGATGAGGTTGGAGTTGCATCCGATGTTGGCGGGGCGGGATTTTCATGGGACGATTCAGTTGCAGCAGCGACCGTGGTGGACGATGCTGCCGGGGGGGGGTGGGGGCGAGAGGGGGATGATCGGCGTGGAATCGCCGGAGTGTCCGGTCAAAGTCTACTTTGGGCACAATGCGGATCGGTGTAATATCAACGCATCCTGGTGGTACAACTTTAAGTTTCGCATGGAGCAGCAGCGGGGGTATCCGGATCGGGAGGATTTGTGGACGCCTGGGATGATGACGTTTTCGCTGGAGCCGGGGAAGGTGGTGGGATTTGTGGCCTCGACGCGGCCGGAGGCGTGGGAGAAGCAAGAGGAACTGGTCAGGAGAGCGAAGGAGCGGCACGGGCGATTGGCGAGAACCTTTGCCAAGACCGGAGTAGGCGATGATGCAGATGAGTTCTTGTCAACGTTGGCGGTGGCGGCAGATCAGTTCGTCGTACAGCGAGGAACTGATAAGCATTCCGTCATTGCGGGCTATCCGTGGTTCGAGGATTGGGGCCGTGACACGTTCATCGCGATGTGCGGCCTGACGCTGGTCACGGGTCGGTTCGAGATTGCCAAATCCATTCTGGCAACGTTTGCGGATCATATGCGGCGAGGGCTGCTGCCGAATCGCTTCCCGGACAAGTCAGTCACGCCAGACTACAACACCGTGGATGCGTCGCTGTGGTTCATTCACGCGGCGTACCAGTATTGGCGATACTCGGGCGACGAAGCGTTTTTAACAAGATATCTGTATCCGAAACTCTGCGAAGTGATGGAGCGTTACCGTGACGGGACGGATTTTGGGATTCGCATGGATTCGGATGGCCTGATTCGGGCGGGCGATGGCAATCATCAGCCGACGTGGATGGATGCGAAAATTGGCGACTGGGTCGTCACGCCGCGGCACGGCAAGCCGGTGGAAATCAATGCGCTCTGGTACTCCAATTTACGCGTCATGTCGCTGGTGGCGGAGCGTGCGGGCGATTCGGCAAGGTCGGCCGGTTTCTGGATGCTCGCGGAAAAGGCCGCATTGGTGTTCGAGAAAACATATTTTAATGGCGTGACGAATTGTTTGAACGATGTGGTGGGCGATGATGGGGAGAGGGGGAGGGCGGATGAGTCGATTCGTCCGAACCAGTTGATGGCGGTGTCGTTGCCGTTTTCGCCGTTGTCGGCGGAGGCGAGTGCGAGTGTGGTCGCGGTCTGTCAGAAGTTGCTGCTCACGCCGATGGGGATGCGGACGCTTTCGCCGACCTCGCCGGGCTATCACGGGCAGTGCGTGGGCGATCAGCGGACGCGGGATATGGCGTATCATCAGGGTACGGCTTGGCCGTGGCTGATCGGACCGTTCGTGACGGCATACGTGAAAGTCCGCGGCAAAACGGCGGAGGCGAGAGCGGAGGCTCGCAACTTTGTCGAGCCGTTCCGAACGCATTTGAAAAAGGCGAAAGTGGGTGGCGGACTGGGATCGATCAGTGAGATTGCAGATGGTGATGGACCGTTTACTCCGCGGGGCTGTCCAGCACAGGCCTGGAGCGTCGGAGAGGTGCTCCGGGCGTATTGGGAGGACATATTGAATCGTGCGCCGGCATGGCCGCACGAGAAATAGTGAATGGAGAATAGTGAATGGTGAATTCACTATTCACCATTCACTATTCTCCGTGGTATCGTGGTGACGCAATGAACACGGTGACAATTTGAAGGGCAAGTGTATGAATGTTCTGATGATCCTGACCGATGAGCAGCGATTCGATGCGGTTGGGTGTAATGGGAATTCGATTGTGCGGACGCCGAATCTGGATCGGCTGGCGGCGGAGGGCGTGAATTTCCAGGGGCACACGTGTTCGAACCCGATTTGTTCGCCGGCAAGGGCGTCGCTGTTGACGGGACAGTATTCGCGGACGCACGGCGTGACGACCGTGGGCGTACAAATGGATCCGGCGAGCGAAACGCTGGCGACGTGGCTTTCCCGAGCAGGATATCGCTGCGGGCTCTTCGGCAAGAGCCACCTGGAAGCCGAAACCACCAACTTCAACTGGCACGATCGTAAACATGTCAATTATTACGGTTTTCACGAAGCATGGCTGAGCGAAGACAACATGAACGGCCCGTACTTGCACTGGATTCGCCGAGAGCATCCAAAATGGGAAGCGGAAGCCTGGCTGCAGGCAAACGAGGAGTTCCAACCGAACGGTTACGGCATGGACGACCAGGGACGGCTGAACGTGGTGCGTTCAACAAAGCTGCCCGTGGAACTGACGCAGTCCGCGTGGATCACGCGCCAGACGGAGCGGTTCATCCGCGAGTCGGCCAAGAGCAGCCAATCGTTTTTCGCGGTCTGCAGTTACGTCCCACCGCATCATCCCTTCACGTCGCCGGAGATTTATGCCAAACAGTACGGCGCCTCGTCGATGCCCAAGCCGCGTCGCACAGTGCCCAGCTACGAAACGCCGATTGGCAAGCTGGGACGCTATTCGAAAGTACCGGGCCTCAGCGATCAGGAAATACAGCGACTGACGGCACATTACTACGCCTTGTGCACCATGCTGGACGACCAGATCGGCCAGTTGCTCAAAACGCTGAACGAAACGGGCGTTGAGGAAGAAACGCTGGTGATTTTTACCAGCGATCATGGCGACCACCTGGGCGATTATGGATTGATCCGCAAGAGTGGGTTGTTGTTTGATGACCTGCTGCGTGTGCCGCTGATGATGCGTGTGCCAGGTGGGGGTAAAGGAAAGAGTTGTCAGGGTCTTTCGCAGCACGAGGATATTGCGCCGACGGTGCTGGAGTTGTTGGGCATGAAGGTGCCTGAGACGGTGCAGGGGCGGTCTCTTGCGGGAATGATGCGTGGGGATGATTCATTGCGGAAGTATTCGTATTTCGAGCATCCGCATTTCGGCGCCTGTGGCGTCGGCGACGGACGCTACAAATTGCTGCGGTATCCGACCTGCAATTCATGGGTATTGGTCGATACGCATGAAGATACGATGGAACTGGCGAATCGGTTGGGGACCGGGGCATGTGCTGGTGTGGCAGATCGATTGAAGGAGTCGTTATTGACATGGTTGACGGACATGCCGTTAAAGGAGCCGATCAGACCGGTGTCGTGGTGAAAGATAGAGATTGTCGCCAATGCCCGTCCGCGATATCCTTTCTGCAGTGAAGTGGTTAGGAGGAATGCTTGACGCAGGAGCCGGAACAAGCTCTGCAGGACTACTACCGGCAATGTCCGGGCGAGTCGTATAAGATATCTGATGCTGTCTGTCGGCAGCGCCAGAAAATACATTATCCGAAATGCCCCACGTGCCAGTGGAGCAGTGTGGGCGCGGGTGGAGAAGGGGAAGACGTGGTGGAGATGGGAGAACGGCCCGACGCGCTGGATTCGCCACTATACTACGAGGTACCCATGATCGAAAAAGTATACAAAGCGTACGACATTCGCGGCATTTACCCGGACCCGCTCAACGAAGACATCGCCTGGAAAACGGGCCACGCCACGGCACAGTTCCTGCGGATGAACCTGACGGGTCTGGCGAAAGCCGACCCGCGAAAGAACATGATCATCGTTGGCCGTGACATGCGGCTGAGTTCGCCGTCGCTGGCAAAGGCTCTCATCGAAGGGATCCTCTCGACAGGCACGAACGTGATCGACATTGGCATGATCGACACGCCGCAGATTTATTTCGCAATCAATCATCTGGGCTGCTGCGGCGGCATCCAGGTAACAGCCTCACACAACCCCGCACAATACAACGGCTTCAAAATCTCCGGCTTGGAAGCCCGCCCCATCGGCGAGGACACCGGACTCAACGAAATCAAACGCATCGCCATGAACCTGCGAAAAGGCCCGGCAGCCCAGATGGGCCGGGTCGAAACAATGGACCTGTCACGCCCGTACAAGCAGCACGTGTTGCAGTTCCTGAAATTGCAACGGAAACTGAAAGTGGTCGTGGACTGCTCGAACGGGATGGCCAGCAAGTTCGTCCCGAACATTTTCGCCGGTCCCCCCCCCCAGCCGAACATGGAAATCATTCCGATCAACCTGGAAATCACCGGTGCGTTCAAGCACGAGCCGAATCCGCTGGTGGATGCGAATCTGCGGGAGTTGCAGGAAGCGGTACTGTCGAACGCCGCGGACTTCGGCGTCTGTTTCGACGGCGACGCGGACCGCTGCATCTTCGTCGATGAGCAGGCAAAGGTCGTCCGCTGCGACATTCTCACCGCATTCCTGGCAAAGGATTTCCTCAAGAGCAATCCCGGTGCGGCGATCATTTACGATTTGCGGTCGAGCCGGGTGGTGCGGGAAGAGGTGCTCAACGCCGGCGGAGTACCGAAGCGCGAACGTGTCGGCCACGTGTTCATGAAGAAGGCCTTGGCCGATTCACGCGGCGTCTTCGGCGGAGAGCTCAGCGGCCATTTTTATTTCCGAGACAACTTCAAAACCGATTCAGGCGCAATCGTCTTCGCGGTGACCAGTTCCGTACTGTCGGGTTATGACACGCCGCTCTCGCAGGTGCTTAAACCACTGCTGCGGTATTACTCGTCGGGCGAGATGAATTATGAAGTGCGTGACAAGGATGAAGCGATCCGGAAACTGGCGGAGCGTTACAAGGATGCCGCGATCGATTATCTCGACGGCCTGACGGTCGAGTACGACACTTGGTGGTTCAACGTACGCAAGAGCAACACCGAGCCCTTGCTGCGGTTGAACCTGGAAGCGACCTCAGCCGACCTGCTCAAGAAAAAACTGGAGGAAGTAGGCGGACAGTTAGGCACGCCGGTGGCACACTAAGTCATTGTTGAGGGATGTTGTATTTTGCCCTCACTAACGTGCATCGTGGATCACTTGTTCCTGGCCGCCTTGGCGCGTCTCCATTTAAACCGCCGGCCCGGCATTCTGTTACGCTCGCCTCGCGAGCCTGTTCGCACATCCTGCGAGCTTTCCCGAAATGGCAAATCCTGTTTTTCCCGTGGCCAGCCTACGCGACGCTGCGATAATTTCACCTCATCCTTATTGTGACGCGATCCGTATTGATCCTGTGTTATCGCAGGATTCCTCCCCATCGTCGCATCGCGATCCGACTTGAGATGATCCTTATTTTGCGGTCGATGGTTCACTACCATGGTCGCCTCCTTACACAAATTCCCCCCACATCATCCTATTCACGTTCCGGTCTGGATTCCCGCTCCCTTCCGCAACATCCGCCCATTCGTCGCGTTGGTCTTGTTATGTCCGATTCGCCTCCCCCAGAGCTATCGCATGTGACGATCCGAGCCGCGACCGTAAGGGAGCGACCCCGCGGCAATGCGGAAACGGCGCCTGTCGCTCCCTCACGGTCGCGGCTCGGACTTCCCCCTCTCCCGCCCCCCTGGCCTGAGCCGGAATCTGCTGGAGGGAGGGGACGCCGTTGTCTGGTGATTCTGGCGTGCCTGACGATTCTGGTGCTGGATGCGTTGACGTTGTTCGGCTACTACGCCGGCGCACAAGGCGGCGTTGATCAGGCTGGCTATCTCATGACCGCTCGCCTGATCGCCGGAGAAACCAACCTCGACAATCCCACCGTCACCGCGGCTCCAACCTTGGATGATGCGAGCCATCCGAAGGCTTCCTTCGTGCAGAGGGCCTCTGCGTTTGACTGGCTGCGTAATCGTCTGAGCTTTGTGCCCGAGTCGCCGTTCCAGTTTGCCAGTCGCATGTGTGTGATGACCGAGCCTTACGGGCCGGCCGATCCGTCCAAACCGGCCGAATACCGCATTTACGCCAAGTATCCGTTCGGTTTTCCGCTGCTCGCCGCGATCGCTCGCTCCTTCGCCGGCTGGTCCGCGATGTACCTGGTCAATCCGATCTGCACGGCACTCGCCTGTCTGGTGGCGTATTTTCTTTTCAGACAGGTGGTCTCGCCGTTCATGGCGTTGCTGGGCATGCTGTGGCTGGCGTGCAATCCGCTGGTCCTGTTTTATGCCAACGACGCGAATTCGCATTCAACGACGCTGATGTGCGTCGTGGTCGGTTTCTGGGGACTGTTGTCGTGGATGCGCACCGGCAAGGTTTGGCGGGCGTGGATCGGCGGACTGGCCCTGGGATACGCATGCACCATCCGCTACTCGGAATTCCTGCTGGTGCTGCCGGTGCTTTTCGCGGCTGCGGTTCAGTTCCGACCCAATCGCAAGCGGATTCTCGGATCGCTCTCGCTGGTGGCGGCATGGGCGATCCCGGTCGGAATACTGGCGATCGTCTGCTGGATTTCCTTCGGCTCGCCGTGGAAAACAGGTTACTCCTACTGCAACGAATCCACCGGCTTCGGCTGGAAATACTTCACCGGCGACTTCGGCGACCCCATGGTCCGCAAAATCGGCAACTGGGAAACCTTCATCCAACAACTCAATCGCACCGCACTTTTTATCTTCTGGGCGCCGGCAATCGTGGGACTCCTGGCAATGCTCGGCTCATCCTGGCGGCTGGGAGTAACAATCCTGCTGTGGGTCTTGCCACAAACAATTCTGTATATGTTGTATTATTGGGCGCCCGGCGGGGAGGTGACCGTTGCGTACATGCGGTTCTTCATGACGCTGATGCCGGGATTCATCCTGGCAGCGCTCTGGGGCCTGGAGCGTGGCCTGCTCAGATTGCCGGGGGAAAAGCGACCGGCACTGATCGTCATCAGCGTGTTTGCGTTTTTGTTCCTGCTGGCGGCGGCGGTTTACATGTACGACGAGCCGCTCAAGAGCGGCACCGCCCTGGCGGGACAATTCTTCGCAGCCATCGGCGCCCTCTTCACCTCCTGGCAGGGTCTGCTGCTCGCATCGATCACCATTATGTTAGTGGTGGGTATCTGGACCCTCGATCACGAGAAAGCCGCGACGAAAGTCGGCATGGCTCTGGCGGCGGGCGTCCTCACGGCCGTCGGCTGCGGCATCAACCTCCGCAACATCATCCCGCAACTCGAATCTCGCCACTTACAAGCGGTCGCATTACGCCAAACAATCGACAACACGCAGAAACTCCTGCCGCCCGGCTCGGTCCTCTTCGGCGACGATCTCCTGCTCAACGCGATGGACTGCATCGGCGGATGGAAGCTGGTCAACACACGCCTGTTCACGCAAGCAACATTTTCCGAATCACAACGGCGATTTGAAACAACCGACAAAGAACAGGACAACGAAGACGATCCGAACCCGGTTCAACGCCAGCGGTCGAAGTTCCTCATGGAACTCTTGGGCAAACAGCTTCCGGACGGGAAATGGTCCGCCAAAACGATGGACGAATTGCGAGCGTACCAGAACGCCGAGATCGATCGGTACTTCGCGCAAGGTCGGCGAGTGGCGTTCATGGTGACGGGCGAAGGGCGGCTCAGGGCTTCGATCGATGTGCCGAGCCGACGGGACTGCGAGGTGAAGGAACTGGGTCGGTGGTCGCCGCCGGTGCCGGTGACGGAGGCGATCGTGACGCCTGCGATGAGATTTGGCCGGACACCGCCGCCGGGGCGTGGGTTGCTGGGTCGAGGGAATGTGCCGCCGAATCGCCTCGGCGGAATGGGGGGCGGAACAGTGGTGCTGTATGAATTGGTGAAGAAGGAGCCGGTCATTTCGCCGCAGGAAAAAGCTCTGCGACAAAAGGCAGCGGAAGATCGGGAGATTTCGGCGCAGGAAAAAGCCATGCGGCAAAAAGCGACGGAGGATCGCGCAAGTGGTGGTGTGGGAGGGGGTGGGGAGAAACGGGGAGAGGCGGGCGAATTGTTTCCGAATGTGCCGGCGAAGTGATCGCTTTCACGGGGGGATGGGGGGGCAGCAGGAGAACAGCATGTCAGTGACTCATCCGCGGATCGGAATTACCCTGGAAGCCAGGGCATTGGGGGATGCGAGAATGATGATGGAGATGCCGTGGGATTATGCCAAGGCGGTGGTGAAGGCGGGCGGGATGCCGCTGATGTTGCCATGGACGCGCGACAATGGATTGCGGCGGGAGATGATCGAACTGATCGACGGCCTCTTGATACCCGGCGGCGATGATCTGGATCCGAAGCTCTACGGCCAGGAGCCGCACCCGATGACGAAGCAGACGGGAGCGGACCGGGTCGCTTTTGACCTGGCGATGCTTTCGCTTGCCGAAGCCCGGCAGATGCCGACCCTGGGTATTTGCCTGGGCTGCCAGATCATGAATGTGCATCGGCATGGGACGTTGCATCAGCATTTGCCGGAGGTGGCAAGGAGGGGGGGGGAGACGTCCATCACGCTCACGCATTCCAAGCCCGGCGACCGCCTGAACGCCCATGAAGTCATCCTGCAACGCGGCACGAAATTGGCGGCGGTGATGGGACTCGAACAACTCTCCGCCAACTCGCGTCATCATCAGGGAATCGCCCAACTCGGCCACGGCCTGGTCGCCGCCGCGCAAGCATCCGATGGCCTCATTGAGGGAATCGAAGACCCAACGCTGCCGTTCTGGATGGCCGTGCAGTGGCATCCGGAGAATCTTGCAGACACCGTTCACGAACGGCTCTTCGAAGCCCTGGTAAAAGCGGCGGAAAAGCACCGGGGAGCATAGAATATCAGAGCCGCAATCGTAAGATTGCGGAACGATAACCGTAATCTTACGATTGCGGCTCTGATGTCTCCACGTTCATATGAGGTGATACATGTCCATTGATTTCCGTCAGGTGTTTCAACGTGCGTTACCTTATGATGAGTTTCTGCAAAAGTATGGGACGGAGGATCAGCGTGCTCGTTGGAAGCAGGTTTATGATGCGACGGTGATCACGCCGGAGCAGGCGGCTCTGCTGAGTTCATTTCGGCGGCAGATGAACGTGTTGTGCATGGCCGGCCCGTGGTGCGGAGACTGCGTGAATGCCTGTCCGATTTTTCAGCGATTTGCGGAGGGGGGGGGGCATTCGACGGAAATCGACTTGCGGTTCATCAACCGCGACCGGGATTTCGAAGCGGCGATGAAAACGGCTGGGGATGGTGCGTCCGATGTGGCGGTGGCGAAGGAGCTTTCGATCTGCGGCGCTCCGCGGGTGCCGGTGCTGCTGTTCATGTCGGAAGACGGGTTCGAGTGCGAACGCTACGGCGAGCGGACGCTGGCAACCTACCGTGAAAAAGCCCGGAAGCAATTGTCCGGCACACAAGGTGCCTCCTGTCCCATCGGACTGGCGCCGGAAAAACAAATCCACGAAACAAACGTCGCCGAATGGTTAACGCATTTCGAGCGGGTGCAGTGGATGCTGCTGACCAGTCCGCGATTGATCAGGCTGCACGGAGAAGCATGAAAAAATCGAAAATCGAAAATCGAAAATTTTCTGGCTTCTGGCTTCTGGCTTCTGGCTTCTGGCTTCTGATGTTGCTGACGTCTTGTGGAAGGGGGGACGAGGCGGAGTCAGAGAAAGAACTGATCATCATCTCCCCGCACGGCTCGGACATTCGCTACGAGTTCTCGCACGCCTTTTCGCAGTGGCATCAGAAAAAATACGGCAGCCCTGTCAATGTCAAATGGCCCGACATCGGCGGCGGCGGAACCGGCAACATCGTGCGATACCTGGACCAGGCATATCAGGAGGGCGGATCGCCCGGCTACGACCTCCTCTTCGGCGGTGGATCATATACATATACAATCTATCAAGCGAAAAACTATCTGGTGAAGCCGGACTTGCCAGCCGAGGTGCTGGCACGGGTACCGAAGGACATTTTCAGCACGCCGTTGCACGGGGCAGGGGATAGCTGGATCGCGGCGACCATGTCGAACTTCGGGATCACCTACAACAAGGATCGGATTGCGGAGCTCGGGCTGCAGGTGCCGCGGACGTGGGAGGATTTGACTGGGCCGCAGTGGATCGGCCTGATGTCGCTGTCGGACCCGTCCAAGTCGGGATCGGTGCGATCGAGTTATGACCAGATTTTTATGCAATACGGCTGGGAAAAAGGCTGGCGGTCCATCGTCCTGATGTTCGCTAACACCGACAACATCCGCGATTCCGGCTCAGCGCCGGCGGACGACGTGGGGAGCGCCCAGGCCGTCGCAGGAATCGTGATCGACTTCTACGGGCGGAAAGCGATTCTGCGGGCAGGAGAATCGATCTGCGGATTTGTGATCCCGGACGGCGGCTCTATCACGGACCCGGACCCCATCGCCATGCTCCGCGGTGCACCGCATCCGGAGATCGCTTCGCATTTCATCGAATTCGTCATCAGCGAGGAAGGTCAGAAGCTCTGGACGTTTCGTGTCGGCACGCCGGGCGGGCCGAAAAAGTATGTGCTGGGCCGGCTGAGCGTGTTGCCGGAGATGTACGAGAAATACCGCGATGAGATGTTTGATCCGGTCAGTCCATTCACTTCTGCTGCCGCGCTCAAGGCCGACATCTCGAGCAAATGGCGAAACGATTTCATCGGCGAGTTGATCCGATCGGCCCTGATCGAGAACATCGAGGCGTTACGGTCGGCTCGCAGAGCAGTGCACGCAGCAGGCGATCCGCCGGAACTACTCGCCAAGCTGACCGCACCGCCGACATTTATTCCGACCAAAGTAGTCAACGGCAAACTGGAGGACCAACCCCCTCGCCCGATCACCGCGTCCGACCAGCAAGCCGTCGCGGCTGAATTTAAGCCAAAAGACAATGTGCGAAAGCCCCAGACCGAACGCCTCCAGCAGCGTCTCATGGACCTGTGGCAACGGGAGTTTTTACAGCGCTGTAAGGAAGTAGAAAAACTGGCCAAGTATCGTTAGCCCCCGGCTCTGCCCGGGGTTTGCGCGACCATCGACCCCGGCTCCACCGGACAAACCCCCGGCAGAGCCGGGGGCTAATAGTCCCATGCAATCGCCCTGAATTGTTCGCGATCCCATTCGCTATCCGTCTCGACAGTGGGTACCCTATATTGATCACATCGCAGTAGAATGAAGCGATCATGGCGTACTCTTTTCGTTATTTTGCGTTCCTGACCGTACTCATCGTCCTGCTTCTTGCCGCCCCTGCCCTCCCTTTGTGTGCTGCGGAGGCCGATTTGAAGAACGCGAAAACTATCGACGTTCCCTGCCAAGCTACATGGTTTGAAACGGATATCTCCGTCACCGAAGGCAAATGTTACCAGATCACCGCCACCGGCCAATGGACCGGCTCCGACGGCAAACCCTGCGGCCCTCAAGGCATCTGCGATCCCGCCGTCTACAGCGTCATGGGGCCTCCATTTCACCGACAACGGCCCAGGCTCCAGCGCCGTCACCTGTTCCTTCAAAACACTTCCCTCGCTCGCCAAAAACGATCCCTCCCAAATCATCGCCACCACTCCCGCCACGTCCACCATCGTCTCACCCCAAACAACCAGCACGCCGCAGCCCAAGACCACTCCACCAGTCGTCGCCAATAACTCGCAACTCCGAAACGCCACCCCCGCAGCCTCTTCTGCCCCCTTCGATATCTCTGTCATCAGCGCTCCGCCCGCCACCACGCCGTTACAGGTCTCCGCGACGCCTCCCGATCCTGCCGCCATCGAACGCCCGGAATTTCATAACCGCCCCAAGCCCCTGCTCAAATCCGTCACCTCCATGATGATCGAAACATCTTCAGATGGCGAACTGTTCGGACTCACCTCCGACATCATCGCCACCGTTTCGGCGGAGTCCCGCCGCTCCGACAAATCCGGCATCGGCTTTGTCTCCAACGACGGCGACGAAACCATGAAGATCGCCCTCAACGAAGCCGTCCGCGCCGTCACGCTCCAGGACGTCATAGCGCTGGCCCGCAAGGACCGCGATCCCAAGCTCGCCGAGGCCATCAAGCTTTTCGCCGGCCTGCAATCCCAACTTGCCAAAAACGAAAAGGCCGCCCTCGCCGATCCCAACACCAAGACCACGCTCAACAAAGTTCTCGAACTTGCCCCCAACCATCTTTCCGCCAAGTATCTTCTCGCTCTGGCTGAGGGCAGAGCCGCCAAGACCCTCTCCCTCCAAGGCTCGCTCTTCCGCCTCGACACCATTCTGTATCCCTACTACAGAGCCCTCGCTTCCGATCGTCCTCTCAACCGCACATCGCTCTCTGCCGCCACCACCATGAACGCCCGGAAAAAGCTCAACGCTGACTTGCGCCCGATTGCCAACAAAGACCTGATGCCGTTGTTGGTCGACGTGGCCGCCTTTATCGAGGCGATGGACCAGTTCGCCGAAAACCCGAAACGCAACTCCCTCGAAAACCTGAAAACACGAGCCGGCAATCTCGACGCCCGCTTTGCCCAAGTCGCCGGCGACAAAGACCTCCGCGCCAACCTCCGCCGCGAAGGATACTAACCTTTCCAGACCAGAGCAAACGCATTTGACCATCAGAGCCGCGACCGTAAGGGAGCGACCGTGCGGCAATGCGTAAATAACGCGGGTCGCTCCCTTACGGTCGCGGCTCTGAACTCCATATGCGTTTGCCCTGCTTTCCAGACACGCCCGCTAACTTTCCGCTTCCCAACGGGTCTAGCCGATATCTATAATGCACGGGTGTAGGGTCCTTTCCGGGAGGTGCGTATGCGGCTTTCTTATGTAATCCATGCAGTGGCGGCATTGACGGTCGTAGGATCCTGTGCAGTTTGGGCTGCGGATAACGCCAAAACGGCGTCAACCGAATCGCAGCCGGTGGTCGCGGCACGTACAGCTCTGGGACAAACCATTCATGAACTCAACGTCGACGCGATCGCCTTGGAACGCGTGATCAATTTCCTCCGCGACGTTTCCGGAACCAACATCATCGTCGACTGGAAGGTCCTCGAAGCGGCCGGCGTGAACAAGCAGACGCCCATCTCGCTGCAGGTGCGGGAACTCACGTTGCGGAAGATGTTGCAACTGGTGCTCGATCAGGCTTCGCCGCAGACGCAGTTGGTCTTTTCCGTCGATTCCAATGTGCTGGAGATCACGTCGCAGGAGGAGGCCGACAAGGTTTTGATTACCAAGGTGTATATTGTCGACGATCTGGTGATGCCGAACAATCACAAAGTGACTCCGCCCTCTTTTAACCTTTCCGACATTACCAAAGGCGGCACCACCAGCGGTGGCAGTGGCGGCGGCACCTCGAGCAACAGCAACAGTTCCCTCTTCACGGACACCAGCAGCACCTCCTCCGGCGGCGAAGCCGACACCTCCGAAAAACGCGGAGCTGACCTCGTCTCCCTCATCCGCGACGTCATCCGCCCCAGTATCTGGAAAGAGAACGGCGGCACCGCTTCGATCAAATACTTCTCCGGCAAACTCGTCGTGACCGCCCCCGTGAGCGTACACGAAGCCATCGGTGGCCCGGTGGCTCCCGAAGGCGGACAACGCTTCGGCATGTAACAAGTGTTAGTTCGTCTTTAATTGCTGCGAAAGTTGTTCGATCAGCGAATTCACTTCCGTTTTTTTCTGGTCCGAAAGTCGCTTGATTTCATCCGGCGGCAATTGTGCGTCGAGTTGCAACGCTTCCCGCAACATCGCGATTCGCTCCGCCATCGGCAGATCCGTTTCGAGCGACGCCAAGCTGATCCGAATCCGGGCATTCGCCTTGTCGAGGGCCAGCATCTGGCGGATATCGTCCGCCACCGGCAGGGGCGGGTGCATCCGCAATTTCAACTCCATTCTCGCCCGCAAAATTTCCATCGTTCGCGGCGAGAGTGCTGCGGCCTCGTTAATCGCCGCGAAAGCCGCCTCCGGCGAGCCGCCAGCAGTCGTAGCCACGTATCGCATCTCCGCCTGCTCCGGATTCCAGATCATCGTTCCATGCATGAGCGGAAGAGCGACCCAGATCGCCATTATCACCGCCGCAGCTCCGCACACGATTGCCGGGATATTGGGTGCCACGGGTCTGCGCAGTTCGCAGACCTGTGCCGTTTGCACAGAGGGCACGGCCAGGTGGTCGTGTGGCAAACCCCCGGCAGAGCCGAGGGCTGGCGAGACTTCATGCGAATCGGCCAATCCCAGCAGCATCCAGAACAGCATCGCCACCGGTCCGGTCACGATCGCCATATTAATCTGATCATATGCCAACATACCAAGTGCCCCGAGCAGCGCCGCAAGCGACACCATCCGCAGAACATGCGGCGGCATTTCCTCGGCCAGTCCCATCGCCCCCGTCGCCGCCCCCGCCGCGATCACCGCCGCGATCACCGCCAGATACAGATAAAATTCCGCCGCCGTCTCAGCAACCCAGTTATGAACAACCCACCATATCAGTGAAAGGATCAGTACCACAACAAACGTCCGCAGCCACGGTACACCCAAACCCTCTGCTTCTGGCTTCTGGCTTCTGACTTCTGGCTTCTTTCGTAGCGACGTGGCGAAAATCCACACCAACAGCGCCGCCATCAGCAGCGTCGCCGGCACGCCCAATTCCGCCGCCAGACGCACGAAGAACGAATGCGGATCGCTGACATCTTCCGGGCTCGACGGCCGTTTCACCGAACCGTAATACTCCGAAAAATTATTCAGCCCCACGCCCCACATCGGCTTGAGCATGACGAGCTTCGCGGCGCCCGTCCAATAATGCCAGCGGAACGTCAAACTCTTCGACGGCAACCGATCGTACACTTTGCCATACGAAACCACCGCCGCCGCGACGAGCACCCCTACCGCAACCGCCGCGACGATCAACCCTTTCCGCCACGCCCACACCTGTTTGCGACAGACCACCGCCGCCGCGAAGATCAGCGGGCAGGCGATCGTCAGCGTCGAGCCGCCGCGGCTTTTCGTGAGTACCCCCACCAGCATCCCCACCGCAACGAGCACGCCGCCGACGATCTGTAAAACCGCCTTCACGGGAACGTTCGAGGGAGAGGGAGATGGGGGAGGGGGAGAGGGGGAGAGGGGGGGAGGAGGGGGCACGAATGATGCCGCGAGCAAGCCTGTTAGCACGGTTACCAGTCCGATCAGCCCGGCCGCCATGACGTTGCTGAGCGACACGAATCCGCTGACTTCCATGCCGTGCAGGCGTGAGACGAAGAGCTGTGTGTAGTAGGAATCGTTTGGGTCGACGCCACGTGCCGCGAGCTGCTCGTCGCGGTGTTCCTCGAAGAACGTCAGCGTTTCCGGGAATTCGACGAATCTTTGATAAAGCCCTTTCGCCGCCCAAGTGGCCAGGATGGCGACGATTGCAGCAATGACGATGCGTCTTGCGTGATCGCCGAGCAACCGCGAATCGCACAGCACCGCAATTGCCCATCCTGCCGTCAGGGCCATTGCCAGATCCGCTGTGCCGATCAGCGATGCGAATCGATTCGACGCATGAATTGTTGACATCATCGCCAGCGCCAGGATCAGGCCGATCAGTGCAAATTTCCCCAACCGATTGCGTGTGATGCATCCGGCCATCGCTCCCAGGCCCGCGCTTACCGCCACCAGCGCCAGCGTTGCTGTCGCCAGCCAGGCCGTTACTTCCGGCCCAACAACCCGCACTTCCGTCCCCTTCCCCGCCGCCTTCGCCGCGAAATCCGCCATCTTCCGCCCCAGCGGCTCGCGAATGGTCTCCGTCATCGTCAGCCGCAACGCAAGAATCAGCAGTAATCCCACCAACATCGTTCCTGCTGCAATGTTCCGAAAACAAAATCTGGTGATCTGGTGATCTGGTGATTTTGTGATCTGGTGATTGACGCTGTCGCGTATGTGGAAATGCCCTTTGATTGCCAAAGTGAAAATCACCAGATCACCAGATTCAAAATCACGTGGTATGTTCCCCGACACGTTCCAGTACCGCCACTACCACCATCGTCGCCAGCAGTTGCCCGGCCAGCAGTATCGCCGCCCGGTCATCCACCATCGCCAGCAGCGGTGCTGTTACGCCGGTGGCCAGCGTCAAGCCGTAAATCAGCAGCACTGCGCTTCGCCTGGAAAAGCCGTGACGGGTGAGCCGATGCGAGAAATGATTCGTATCCGCCTTGAGCGGACTGCGTCCCCGCAAAATCCGCAACGCACAGACAATCACAAAATCGTACAGCGGCACCGCCATCACAAACAACGGCATCAGCACCGCATACCAGTTCCGCCCCGGCATATAATACGTCGTGCGAATCGTCAGCACCGAGAGAATGAACCCCAGCACCATCGATCCGCCGTCGCCCATGAAAATCGTCGCCGGCGGAAAGTTGAAACAGAGAAATCCCAGCACCGCTCCCAGGAACAAAATCAAGAGAGCCGCGACGAACCACTGACCGTTGAAGAGAGCCGCTACCAGAAACATTGCCGCACAGATAAACGCGATGCCCGCCGAGAGGCCATCCATGTGATCGAGAAAATTGAACGCATTGGTCAGCACCACGATCCAGCAAACGGAGAGCAGCACCGACGCCCAGAATCCCACCGACGGAAAATCTCCCAGAAACGTCAGGATGCGAAACGCTCCCGGCCCCATGCTACCCTCGCCGATCCCCACCAATCCTCCCGCAATCGCCAACTGCAAAATCAACTTCGGCCACGCCGCCATCGGCTTGCGATCGTCCAGCAATCCCAGCACGTGAATCGCGAACGTCGCCAGCAAAAACAACCCCGCCAACGGCAAATGTGCCCGCATCCCCGGCAAATGCTCCATCACCGACACCGGCACCCGCATTCCCCAGACAGTCCCGTTCCCCATCGAAACCACGCCAATCAATCCCGCCACGAGCGGAATCGCAAACCCCCAGAAAATCCCCATTCCGCCATTCCGCGGAATCGGCGTAGCATGAATCTTCCGCTCCCCCGGCTCATCGATGAACCCCATCCGTCCCGCAAACCTCCGCGCCATCGCCGTGACGACGAGACTCATCGCCAGCGAAGCTAAAAACAAACTGACCGCCACGACGATCATGAATATCCCCCTGCCTGCGGAGAGAAGCCGGAAGCCAGAAGCCAGAAGCCAGAAGAGGATTCAATTCCCAATTTTGATGATTTGTGTGCGATTGAGCGAGCTCTCGCCCCTACCGGGGCGACGGCGTTTTTTGAGGGGCAGGCTACCCACGGCGGCGCGGCTGCCGCCGCTTGCCGTGGGCTAAAAGCTTCGGCCCCTACCGGGGCCAATCCAACCCTTCTGGCTTCTGGCTTCTGGCTTCTAGCTTCTTCTAATTTCACCGTCCACCCGCGATTTTCTGCAACTGCTCCAGATATGCCGTGCGCGCCCGTGTGAAAAACTCGCCGGCCTGCTTCGTCTGGTAATCCGCGTACGTCCAGGACCAGGGCGTCCATACGTTCCGCGACCAGTGCAGCGTCACCTCGGCATAAATCCCTTCGCTCATGTACACGCGGTGCGAGTGATCCTTTGTCGTCGCCAATACCACCTTGTATCTATGTACGTATCCGGGATCGATATTGATCGGTCGATTCACGCCTTCTCCCTGTTTTCCCCGGAACTGCCGAGCCAGCAGCGTCTCGGCCATGTTCGTTTCCAGCTTGCACTTCGCCAGATGTTCCGGATTGAACAGCGCCTCAAACCGCACCCACTGTCGCAACAGATTTGCCCCCATTTCCTCTTCATAATACTGCGTAAAAGTGAACGGCATCACTTCCGAAACATCATCAATTTTCCCATACCATTGCGTCAATTCCCACCGCGTAGCCGCCAACTCCTCCTCCGAACCAGCCAGCAAACCCGCGAATCGACACACCGGCATCGGCGAAACAGGCACAGCCACAGCAAACCTCCAAGGCAGCAACGAACCGACGTTATTTAGCCGGCATGCTTGCATGCCGCTTCGTGCTTACCGTTTCCCGGCGGAAGCTCCTTTGAGAACATCACTAACGGATTGGTTCAGGTGAATGCGCTTGATCGCTTCGCCCATGAGCGGTGCAACGGAAAGAATGGTGAGTTTATCTTTCAGCGGAGCGAGGCGTTCGCAGGTGGGGATAGTGTCGGTGACGATGATACGGTCGATAGGCGCGGCGGCGAGTTTTTCGATGGCCTTGCCGGCAAAAACGCCATGCGTGGCCGCAGCGTAGATTTTCCCGGCGCCCTGTTCGCGGAGCACTCTCGACGCCTCCGCGATGGTACCGCCGGTGGTGATCATGTCGTCGATCATGAGGATGGACTTGCCCTGGATGTCGCCGACGATGTTGTCCATTTCGACGGAGGTCGCAGAGTCCCGGCGTTTGTCGATGAACGCCAGGTCCGCATTAATCAGCTTGGCGTAATACGAAGCGGCCTTCAAATTGCCCGGGTCCGGCGAAACAATCGCAACCTTGCCCATGCGAGCCGACTCCTCCACGAAATAAGTGGAGAGCACCGGACTGGCCAACAGGTGATCCATCGGAATATCGAAGAATCCCTGGACCTGTGCGGCGTGGAGGTCCATGCTGATAACACGATCCGCGCCGGCTGCGGTGATGAGATTCGCCACCAGCTTGGCCGTGATCGGTGTGCGACCTTCGGACTTGCGATCCTGACGGGCATAGCCGAAGTACGGAATCACCGCGGTGATGCGCTCGGCGGAAGCTCGCTTGAGACAGTCGATCCAGATCAGAAGTTCCATCAGGTTTTCGTTAACCGGGGCGCAGGTGGACTGGATCACGAACGCATCGCGGCCACGGACGTCTTCCTCGAGCTTGACGAGAATCTCACTATCCGGGAACGGCAGCACGCTGGCCTTGCCCACCGGAATGCCGATGTGCTCACAGACGCTGATGGTGAACTGGGTATTGGACCGTCCTGCGAAAACCTTAAGGCCGTCGGCGAGTGCGAGAGACATCTTGTTGGGCTCCGGAGTGTGAGGAGGAATGAATGAGTAAAAGTTAAAAGTTACAAAGAATAAAAGTTAAAAAGTAAAAGAGTTGGGGGTATCTTAATGGAATTTGGGTGCGGCGGCAAAAAGGCGACGTGTCCTATTGGTCCCGTAGGGACCGTTGATAATAGCCCACCCATTGATGCAGTGGCATCTACACAAGTTTCTCGACTTTAGCCGATGAAGTTGGGTATGTCACGCAATTATCGTCAGTGGGGGTGTGGCCA
>Ga0123357_10002957_pt1 | contig 19207 bp, 13 predicted proteins | sample TergutEmb28metaG_FD_89873 | JGI IMG/M metagenome (GOLD analysis project Ga0123357, IMG submission 89873) | Embiratermes neotenicus P4 segment gut microbial communities from Petit-Saut dam, French Guiana - Emb289 P4 | ecosystem: Host-associated > Arthropoda: Insects > Digestive system > Gut ...
GAGGCTGAGTGGACCCCGTTCCGGACCCACTACTACTCAGAAAATCTGGTAGCGCCGGGGATCGAACCCGGGACCTCTGTATCTGTAGCCAGAAACTCTGACCACTAGACCACAGAGGCGGTCCCGATATATACAACCGTACAACATAAAGTATGCCAGTGTAATACTGACAGTCGACTAAATACTGACTGTATATAACTCCATGGTGCGAGTCTTTCTGCGCAGTTAAAGGGTGAAGATTATGTTAAAAAAAAACTTAAGTAATTCAATGGAGCAAATGAATTACGTCTAACGTTGTAGATCTTTCTTGTTTTGTTCGTATAAAACAGAAGACACAAAGTTAAGAATTTACAACATTACAGCTAAACCAGCATTGAAATTTGAAAGTGAAGCTTGGGTACTGAAGAAAAGAGAGGAACAACGTTTAGAAGCAGCACAGATGAAATGTTTGAGACACTTGCTTGGAATAACAAAACTAGATGAAGAAAAGAATCACTGTGTTAGGCAAAAAAACGGGATCACGGAAAGTAGTAAAGGAAATAAAACAGTACCAGAAAAAGTAGCTACAACATGTACAGAGGACGGACACAAAGAGACTACTAAAACAAGCACTACAATATAAACCAAAAGGACGAAGGAACATAGGACGACCGAGGAAGAGATGGAGGGACCAACTTCATCTTGAGGAACAAAGGACAGGAAACACGCCTAACCCTTCAGAAACATGATGATGATGAACACAGAAGACATTACTTACTGAGGACTTTTGTGTGTTCCACATGATTGCCATAGTCCATAAATATTATTTCTCTAAACACCATTAACTGCAATGCCACTGTAAAGAGTGTGTATTTTTGTTTTCTGTGAGATAACACAACTTATGAAGTTTATTCAACAAAATGTCAGGCTTCCAGGGGGTTAAACTTCTTTCATTTTATCACAACCGTTATATCTAACACAACAAAATTTTAATGATATTTCATTTCAGCAACCACCAAACACAAGACATACCCCGCACGTGTACAATGCAAGGTTTTCGCAACGTCACCGAAACAGAATGACGCAGTTCTGACAACATCAAGACACAAAAATGCGGACGTACAAAAAAAAGCCACATTTCTCTTAGTGCTTCTTGGCCATACGCTAACCATGACTGTTTGTTTAAAATGCAATGTTTGTAGTACGCCACAGCGCAGGGCAGACGTGCACCTAGAGGCAAAGATGTTTAGTCAAGTACGGGCCAAGAACAAGGAAAAGAAGATGATGGTTTATGTTTGTGCGTGATAGGTATTGGGAGACGACGCGCACAACACCAGACTTACGCTGATGTGAAGAAAACGTGTCTGTTATGACAAACAAAATAAGAATGCGTGGCACGTTCTTTCCTCAGAAGCAGCTTGGAAAAGTTCAACTGAAATAATACAAAACCTGTCTAATGTACTATGAACTCGTATATAACTCTTTCGGCTTAAAAATGATAAAACAGCTGAACTCCCGCTGCGAAAGACTTCCTGTAAAGTTTCATTTCCAGTTACCGTCGGCTGCTTACTTTCATTAATTATAACTTTTCTGTTAACATCACATTCTCTCCAGTGCAGCTGTCCTCACCTCCACTCTTTCCGTTCATTTTGTAATTTCTCCTTGTTTGCCGCATTTTCCTTTGTAATGTCCTTCCGACTGCTTATAATAACTTTTCAAAATTCAAGTCACAAAATTTACAAACTTTTATGTCGCACATTAATCAAAGTTGCAAACTAAATCCAGTCAAAACACAAACATATATTTAGTCCTTATATCAGCTACATGTTTCGACCAAACATGGTCATCATCAGGCTGGACACAAGAAAGAAAATATAAATATTTACACAGCTGTAATTTGTTTGAGATATCAATGGCTTGCATGTTATTTTATAAAAATATTTACTTGACATAGATCGATAGCCTTGAAAACAGTAACTCCCCCTCAAAATGCGCACATTATCTTCCAGAACATGCCCATTCTATGGCAATATGGAAAATACGGAAATACTGCTTTTCAACAAAAAGGGTACACGTATGGACACTATTCAAAACTTCTCTAGTGTATATATGTATATGTATGTATATATATAAATTACGAAGAAGGAAACTGTAAATGATAATAGTTGAATCATAAATATACAGAACAACCAAACACAATAATCATAATGTTCGTCATCCCAGTTGTGTTCAATAAACTAACTATATTGCAGTGTATGTACTTGTCTAACAAAACTTTATTTGATAGTAGAAGTGTATATAGTATTTATTACATAAGGAACAACTACATGTTTCGGCATTTGACAGTGGCCATCTTCAGATTGTACACGAAATACTTAGTAAACAGCTATACGGGGCTTATTATGGGCTGTATACAGTGGTACAGTACAGGATGTGAGGTGGGCACGAGATCTCATATGTGTCATGGAGTTTGGGAGGTGTGGGTACATGGGGGGACTCTGCTATTACGTTATGCCTAAGTTAATATAATTAGGTCTGTTGTATCATATTATGTGTGTTGTACCACAGACCTAACTATATTAACTTAGACATAACATATAATAGCAGAGTCCCCCCCCCCCCATGTACCCACACCTCCCAACCTCCATGACACATACAAGAACTCGTGCCCACCTCACCTCCTGTACTCTACCACTGTATACAGTCCATAATAAGCACCGTATAGCTGCTTACTAAGTATTTCATGTACAACCTGAAGATGGCCATTGTCAAGTGCCGAAACATGTAGTTGTACCTTATGCAGTAAATACTATATGTATCTCTACCATCAAAAAACTTGTGTTAGACAAGTACATACACTGCACTCTAGTTAACCAATCACAATTTTTGAAGCCATTCTTGTAGGTGAGGTTCGTATGACGTAAATCATACCCCATCCCTCCTCCTCTCAATCAGTTCACACAAGCATGTAGTAGTCCTTTATACACCACCAAAGAGAGACATGCCACATCTGTCTGTAACATATTACGCAAAGCATGTTTCGGAATATTGCACTTTTAAATATACAAGAATTAGCGAGGATTAATATCGAAGAAAAGTCATCCAATAATACTTGCAAATGTTTACCAACTCAAACACAAGTAAGTCTAAATTCTGTTTCTGTTATTACCCAAATCAACTTATCCACCACATTATTTTAACATATTGAAAATACAAATTACTTTTCTCTTATTTTCTTATCACTCAGGATTACAGTACAAAAAACAACGACCCACCTATTTCACCATTCTGTTCGAGAGAACGATAACCTCTTCACAGAAAGTATCTATAAACAAGTGACCACTATAAACAGATATTCATAAGCTGTCTCCAAAGTAGTGTCAAAATTCTTTCTACTTCAATATTTTTAGTCTGTATTATTGTTTTCGATTTACCCCAGTCTTTTAAAAATTTTCAGAACCTTATACTATGCATTTCCTATCATTTTTACGCCGAAGACCCTCCACATTTCCTATGCCGTATTTTTACATAATAACATCCGTAAGGCACTGAGATACGAATCACATTACAGTTGTGTACATATTTTTCTTTCTTGTGGTAAGTCTGATGATGATCATGTTTGGTCGAAACATGTAGCTGACCTTACAATTAATACAGTGTTGTGTTTTGACAAGATTTAGTCGGCATCTTTAATTAGCTACGAACATAACGAAGGTGAAGTGTCCAAAAAAAAACGGAAGTGTGTCAACTGGATCTTGTGAATGGCAACAATTTGAATATTTATACAAAGACGGAATAGTATAAAACTGGGTCTCAGGGAACTTTGGTTTAGGAAACTGCACTCGCCTTCAATCGCTCTGGACAGGTGACAGCTCTTACACAGGCGACGAAGAGTTTGCAGGGAATAAAGAGCCAAGTAATTTGGTCGTCCGAAGAGCGCGTATCAGTTTCTCAATACTTCTTTGAGCCACGGGTTAAATGATTAATTACTTTAATCAGGCTCTAATATCAACCGGTGTATATTCAACAATGGGGGGGGAAGATGCTACTAATTCAAATTATATATTTATATTATTAGACTTATAACGGATTAAATATCATCAACACAAATTATTTTTACTCTTAAATAATTTTGTAGGGCAACATGCTACGACCAGCGTTGTTCATTTTCAGGCCACTAAAATCATGAACGTGTAGTATACGAATGCATTATTCAGAATTAAAATAATTGAGATGTCATTTTACATTTTATAAAAAAAAAACGTGTTGCTCTGTCACTCTCCCTGTTGTGCTAGTGAAAGAGCAACTTGTGCGCTTTAAAATGTAAAAAGGTACGCAACACATCAATATAAAACATAATACTTCGCACATACAAACCTTGTTTTTCTGTGCCGCTACAGCCGGAATCAGGCCTAGGCCGTTTCATTGTTCATGTTTCTACACCACATACAATTACACATACCCCCAGTAGGATTCCTCTAAATGAGAAATCAGTTGATCGTGCAGGTCACTACCGACACAATACACAACAGACACAAGACGAACATCCATGCCCTAAGCGGATTCCGAACCCGCGATCCCAGCAACCGAGTGGCCGCAGACTTACGCCTTTGACCGAAGGGCCACCGGCATCATCGCACAAAATTACACCGAATTATTCTTATTGAGTAATAAATTCATGTTGAAGAAACTTAGAATTTATGGCATTGCAAATGTTTCCTACGGCTTACCGTCGTGGCGTGGTGTGATGTAAGTACTTTAAATACCAAATATGTCACTTTATGCGTTAAACATTACATGAGTTCCAAGCTCTCGAACAGCTGTCAGCATAGACATCTTTATGCGCCGTAATCTTCTTTACGGCGTGTTCGTATAATTTTCATAGACAGAATAGCAGGAAAGTAACAATATGAAGCATGCGACATAACGGACGACAGAACAGTCAGTATTATCCTTGTTCTTAGAGTAATTTGGAATTATTTCAAAAGTATCGTAACCACGCGCCAAAATATCCGAGTGAAATAATCAGGACGGCATCGGATGTGTTACAAGGATTCAGTCGGGCAGGTTGCTAGCCTTAGTTTCCAGCGGAGAACAGATTTGTTGACACGAAGAACAGAGACAGCTCCAGAAGAGTGGAAAGGATTAGGATCCTAACTACCAGATTTGTCTTCTTTAGTCAGGAGCCACTGATTGTCTACTTTGTGTGACACTCTCTCCGCCTGTCCACTGAATCTCAACTTGCTGTTGTCCACTGCTTAAGATTTTCTTTGGGATAGCTGACACTCCAAATCGGAACTTGTTATCTCTCGATGACAAATAAAAGACAAGATAGACAATGTACATATAAAAGTGACACTTAGGTGCCTACGCGTAACCACTGCTGCCCTGGAAAAGCAATAAGTATTACGCATTCCGAGTGTGAGTGTGTATGTGTGTGTGTGTGAGTGTGTGTGATTGTGTGTGTATGTGTATGTGTGTGTATATGTATGTGTTTGTATGTGTGTGTGTGTGTGAGTGTGTGTGTAGCATTAGTTATCTAGCATGCGAAGCTCGGGAACAGTATGATATTGTCATCTATGGTCTATCTGGCTCAACCATGTTCTTACACATTACCTCATAACAGGCACGCTTTTCGGAAGAAAATTTTATTGAAATCAAAATGTGTGTTTTGAGTTTCTCTACATCTTTTGTCCGAAAAAATCTCATTCTAAGAAGATTTCAAGGAGAAACTATCAAAAATGGTGAGGGCCCGGTAGCTCAGTCGGTATAGCGACTGACTACGGACTGGACGGTCCGGAATCGAATCCCGATGGGGTCGAGATTTTCCGCCCGTCCAGACCGGCCCTGGGGCCACCCAGCCTCCTGTACAATGGGTACCGAATCTTTCCGGGGGTAAAGTGCGGTCGGGGCGTACTGCTGACCACTCATCCCTTCTAGTGTTGCGGTCATGGAAGAGTAGAATTATACCTATACCAACCTTCTGGGCCACACCGGGCCTGTAACGGGATCACTTTACCTTTACCTTTACTATCATAAATGTACAGGTGTCGTCATGTAAAGTAACAGTTATTCTTGTTAGACTTTAATGAAACTTGAACTTTCTGGACACAGCTTCGAAAAATACTCAAATATAAAACATCACAAAAACCTTCGGGTGGGAGCCATGTTTGTTCCATAGGACAGACAAACGGACAGGCATGATGGAGCTAATAGTCTTTTTTCAAAATTTTGCGAAAGCACCTAAAAAGACATAAAGTAATTTACTGCGACCAACATCAGTCACAAGATCTAACCTACATCCTCTAAGACGTTTCCTTAAATGCAAACATCACTTCTCTCCTGGGCTTGGGCTCCATCACAAATTAAGCGTATCTTTCAAATACTTTAATAAATATCAGGTAACTTAAAAAAGGGTGAAATTCTTGAATGTTTGCGTGACTAGCAGATTCTCAAGAAGAAACCTATTCAATTGAACTATACAGTTAACTATGTTGTTAGTCGAATATTTAAATATTCTGGGGTATCTCTCACTGTTGACTGGCAAACATTTACTGCAGTACCTTACAGAGTCCATTGGAAGGATTTGCGTAGATGGGGACAACAAAATGTTTCGAAACCTTATATTATTCACAAATAAAGAAACCATGAGATCCAATAATGACTGCATCTTTATAAACATCGCTGTGAAAAGCTAAACTCTCACACATTCATCTGTACTGTACCGAAATGCTGCATTCTTTCGACGATCCTCTTATGATTAAAGAAAGTGCGAATTCCTAAGCCTTACATACAAGCAGGCAGCAAGTAAGTGAATGAAATACAAAAGTAACAGTTGAATTAGAAAAGCAGGACAAAGAAAAAAGATGAAACAATTAAGGCGATAATTTCACAGATGTTGAGATGGGCTGGGCACGCAGCACTCACGACATAGGAGCGAAGTTCGCAGTGGGCTTTCGTTGAAAAACCTTAAAAAAATAGTGTGTGGAAGGGCTAGGTGTAGATATGAGAATAATATTAAAATGATTCTTAAAGAAATAAGATAGATAAGTTTAGATTTGATTCATCTGGCACAGTGTTACTGTGAACATACTAATGAAACTTAGGGTTTTATAGTAAAGGAATACCTATATAGCTGAGAAACTAGAAGATTCTAAAGAGATAATTTTTAGTGACTTCAAAATGGTTGGTTTAACTACGCTGTCACTAGTTCCGAGATTCAGGACCAGCGTTGAGTCACTTTATTAGGTACAAACTAATTGGAAGTGGCGTTGAAGGAAACTATTATGACCTAATTTTGGTAGTATCCTGCATTTTCTTGAGGAGAGAAAGAGGAGAATCAAGAATAAACTCTCAGAATAATCGGGTTTTTCCAAGTCAGAACGGCTAATCTTGAGTCAAATTACGTCAATCCAACGCCAACACAATTTGCGAGCCACGTGCCACAAACAAGCAATACAATCAGATAAGACACACCCAAAATGCCAGTAACTTTCTATCCTAGAGTCATTAATAAGATAGATACAGACTTTTCTAACGAGGAGCTATCTTTATTGATCAGAGGACTGATACACAACTGAAACACGAAAAAGAATGATTCGGTAACGAACCTTACTCTTGAAGTCAAAACACCCACCACCTACTCATCCAAGAGTGACAGTGAATATTACAGTTTGGAAGCTGCCAAACGTTTGTAATCACTAAACACTCAAAATATAAACACTCAAAATAAACAACTTTAGAATCATAAAGTAAAAATTGTTCTACAAGCAATGCACCCTGCAATACTCGCCATTAGTAAGCAATGCACCCTTCTCTACTTGCCATTAGCAAGCGATGCACCCTAATCTACTCGCCATTAGCAAGCAATGCACCCTGCACTATTCACCGTTAGCAAGCAGTGCACCATGCACTACTTGCCATTAGCAAGCAAAGCAACCTGTACTACTCGCCATAAGCAAGCAATGCACTCTGCACTACTTGCCGTTAGCAAGCAATGCACCCTGCACTACTCGCCATTAGCAAGCAGTGCAACCTGCACTACTCGCCATTAGTATGCAATGCACCCTGCACTACTCGCCATTAGCAAGCAGTACAACCTGCACTACTCGCCATTAGCAAGCAATGCACCCTGCACTACTCGCCATTAGCAAGCAGTGCAGCCTTCTCTACTTGCCATTAGCAAGCAATGCACCCTAATCTACTCGCCATTACCAAGCAGTGCACCCTTCTCTACTTGCCATTAGCAAGCAATGCACCCTGTACTACTCGCCATTAGCAAACAGTGCACCCTTCACTACTTGCCATTAGCAAGCAATGTACCCTGCACTACTCGCCCTTAACAAGCAGTGCAACCTGCACCACTTGCAAGCTCACTTTTAATAAAATAATTGTACTGTACTTCAACGACTGTATACAGCTGTTTATACTCATAAGAACTACAGGTCTTCAACCCTACAATACCAAACATACGCTCATAAATTTAGCTCAACTCTACTTTTATACAGCCACAGCGCCCTGTAATGGAGGGTGAGAGACGGGGGTCATTACACTGAAGACAGATGACCTCAGGGAAAACTTGAAAATCCCTGTGTCCCTGTTGGGATCTCGTTTCCACTAGTCCGGCAGCGGTATGGGTTTGCGAACGGTATTCGCGTACATGCTTTAGATGTACGAGACTGTAGTTTAAAGGGTGAACGCATCTGAACCGTGCTAACTCTGCTATAGATCGCTTCAACCACAATGACTGGTCAGATATCCTTTCCCTCAGGTCAGACAACAGCAATACGCGAAGTCCAAGTTTAACATAGGCAGTGTCCATTTGTTTCATGGTGGGTATCGGAGGTAGTGAAATAGAAAGGACATTGTAGGGTAATAAATTTTAAAATAGGGGTACCAAATGGTAATTCTGGAATGACGTAAAAGTAAATTTGACTCTTAAGGACTGTTCTACAAATAACAACTCAGTAAAAGACGCTGATAAGATTGACGTTGATTTTCCATTAATGACACTATGTCATAAATATTAATTGCAAATAAAGAAGCCGAAAGAGAATTATTGGAATTAAGTCCAGAAAAGGGGAGAGAATGTCACGTACATAGAAATGGTGTAATTAGGAACACAGAACATGTTCAAAAAACAGTGGTAATTTATTGTTAACATTTAAAACACATCTCTCTAAAAAAATTCATGAAGTATGCAGCCTTCGGTATTGGTTTATTGCCGTTCTCTGTGTTGTTTTTTATTTATGTTATTTGTTGTTGTTGTTGAACACCACTGTACTATCGGTTGAAAATTAAAATGAAAAATTTGGCAGTAACCATCTACAGCTATGATTTCCACAAATAATCCTGCTATTGAAACTTTGCTATACGCACAGCCCCTGAGGGACACTTGAAATTATTATGTCGCTGGATGTATACCCCAAATAACTCTTTTCGCCAAAGTTAAGACTGCAATTCCGACTGAATTATAAGTTAATGCAGTCATTTTCTGTTACATTTTGCTCGTTGTGTGAATCGCACACACACACACACACACACACACACACACACACACACACACACACACGCTCGCGCGCGCTCACATAAACAATCACAAACCGTAACATGTTAAACATATTACTTTGTGTCAAGTTCATTTGTGCTTGTGGGCTGGAAGTGTGTAGTCTGTATAGCGACTTGCTACAGGCTGAACGGTCCGGGAATCAAATCCCGGTAGGAGCGAGATTTTCCGCACCTGTTCAGACCGGCCGTGGGGTCAATCCAGCCTCTTACACAATGGGTACCGGGTCCTTCCAGTGGGTAAAGCGGCCGGGACGTGGCGTTGACCACCTACCCCCATCTAGCGCCGATGTTAAAGAAAGAGTAGAGCTATAGCGTTCTAGGGTGAACGTTTTTACCTTTTGCCTTTACCAAGTTCATTTTTGCTTACCAGTTGAGTCCCACATCGTTTTACCGAAGCAGAACATTACCACATTACGTTCCGTCAGAACAGGATTGCGACGAGAGTATCTAGATCTGTGAATGTTGCGGTACAACTGGCCGGAAATAACTAAATAATGAGGGGCTTCATAACACTTACTCGTCTTGCAGACTGATCAGATAGAGGAGAATGAGACTGATGTGATGTAGCACGCAAGGAAAATACGAAACTTTCATATAGTTTGCTGGTCGGATACTCAGAAGGAAAGAACCCTGTGGGAAGACCGATGTATAGGTAGCAGAATGGTATTACATCTGAACTTAAGGAAATATCATGAGTGTGTGAAACAAATTAATTTTACTCAGAGCAGGTACCAGTGGTTAGCGCTTGTTAACACACGGTGATGAACAGTTATATTCCATAGACCAATGTTTCTCAAACTGGGTTCCGCAAAGGGGTGTCAGGGGTTCCGAGGGACGAACACTCGTAATGATGGCAAAGTTTTATTGGCGGGTCTAAATTTGTACGTACAAACTGAAATTCCTGTCGCGACATTTGACACTAATCATTCCGCCACTGCGAGCATGCAGACAATTAATCGCTGCTTCAATCCAGTAGCTTCCAGATCTGTAGTCAAGTCCATTAGCAGATCTGGCCACGGACAGCGTCAAAGTGTCAGGCGAAACGATCAGGTTATCGATAATTTTGAGGTTACCCGTTGGTGTTTTACATGTAATGTACATACTAGATAAACAATATTGGTATTTAATTCTGCATTTGACTGATTGTGGACAGGTATGGAATCCTCAGTAAGTTCTATAGCTTTCTGAGCGTTCTGTGGGCTACAATGGATGGAGCAGCATGGCCAGAGACGGCAGTAAATTTCTGAATAGCGAAACGCCTGTCAACTTACCTATACTAACACTGCTGTATAAGAATTCTTTACGTCTCCGGTCACAAAAACTGAAATTTCAGTATCACCGTCACCAAAACTAACACAGGCAGCTACCATAACTCAATTCACAACTTGAAATATATGTAACGGTCCCCTCTTAAGAGCCCCTGCGTGATTAGCTAAACCCTTCACCAGGAAGACTATGTACGTTAAGGAGTATGGATTTTGCTCCATCTTTGTTAACTAAGATGCTAGATAGATACAAGTAATTGGCCCCAGTCCCAAACTGCTTTGACCCTGGGAGTAGAGCCGACAGATCCTCTAGACAAAAGGCTGGGTAAGCTCCAGAGCTGGTCTTGATTCACTGGTGAACACAGAAACCTCATCTCTCACCGGGAACCAGACACTGATTCACACGTCTGCCAGGTGGAAGCCAACGCGGTACAAAGTCAGCATTATTTTTAATAGGGTGTACAATAATATCAGTCCCATTTTCCAGAAAGAGATGTCACTATCACAGAACGGAGGATAACAGAAAGAATGACGTCTTCCTTTCGGACGGTCGATACAAAGGGAATTCGAATCCTTAAACCTGGGATTTTAAACCTAAAAATAAAGATAAATTTTTACCTCTGAACACAAGGAAGACTTATGGGGAATGAACGTGAAGCTTCACTGATTCGTAACCACGGTCCTAGGTATGGGTTAAAAACGCAAAAGATGATTTTAAGGTTAAGAGGTTAACTGATGTGGATTTAAACACAATCGCGTAAAATTGCACCAAATAGTAGTACGTTGTAACACACGTGTCGAGGTTTATGCTTTAGTAAGTTTATGAGAATTTATATGAATTCAGTTGTTACAATTTTACAGTACTTCTTGTAATCACAGACCATAGGGACAGGACAGAAATTCACCCTCAGAAGGCCCTTCTTAAGTCCAACAGTTAACAAATTAATTCATTGAATTAAAGTACTTCACTCATTCGCTCCAGACAGCCTTCAAGGGCAGCTCATAAAAGTTCAAATGGTCAGAAAATGTCCCACTTTTAACGGACCAACTTCGTTATCTTTTTAATAACGCCTGTTACTGGATCCTATCCTGCATAGAACAAGCCGAACGAGGTCCATGCTCTCGCATGCTAAGTCCAGTGTCGTGTAATATTACACTCACAACTCCGATTAAAAGTAAAGTTCCGTTCAGATTATCATATTTCAGTTCAATATGTATTTCGTATCTATCCCATGTGTGCTACACGTTCCGCCCATCTCATTTTCTTTGATTTGATAAACATGATAATATCTTGTGAAAAGCTCCGATTGTAAAACTCTTCAATGTGTTCGACATACTCTCCTCGTTACTCTGCTACTTAACAAAGCTCGATCTAAGTCTTCATTTCCAAGCAGATGTAAAGTGTCATGTCCATAAGCCATGGGAGGCCTCCACTAGAGGAATCTAAGTGCCTGATGAGTCTACCGTGGGCACTCACAATACAAGACAGTTAGCTATACGAACAGAGGTGGCGTTCCTGATGGCTTTTGGTCACTTAACTTTTTCAAGCATCCACTTCATATAAAAATTATTTGAAAAAGTAAACTCCTTCGACACAGTTAACGTACTCCATGTAAATTGTGGAGGCCCACTGGCTAGGCAAATACTTGCCACATGCTGATAAACACAAATGAAACCCATAAATGTACTGTCGGAAAATTCGAAGTTTTTAAAATAGGTAGTATGAGTTTGAAACTTGGTCTCTCAGATTGAGAGAAGAACACAGGCTGATGATGTTCGAGAATAGGGTGCTGAGGATGATGTTTGGGCCTAAGAGTGACGAGACAACAGCAGGGTGTAGAGGACTACATAACTAGGAGTTTCATGATCTCTACTCCTCACCAAATGTTATTCGGGTGATCAAATCGAGAAGAATGAGATGGGCTGAGCATGTGGCACGTATGGGGGAGAGGAGAGGTGTATACAGGGTTTTGGTGGGGAAACCTCAGTGAGTGTTCTATACAAAGCGGGGAATTTCTGGACCAGCTAAGGACCTTTTTAGCTTCTAAGAAAAGACTCTGTTCCATGCAGTGAGTTCAATCAGTGAGTTGGTTGGTTGGTTGGTTGGTTGGTTGGTTGGTTGGTTGGTTGGTTGGTTGGTTGGTTAGTTGTTAGTTAGTTAGTTAGTTAGTTAGTTAGTTAGTCAGTACATTAACCACATTCCTTTAAATGTTTAGGAGTTTGAAACATATCAGAGGACATAGCAACACAGCGGACTACCAGATGCAGTCTTGTCCGGTGTGTAAAATGGTAACTGAACAATGAAAGACAGGACTGCTAAGCAGTTAAATGTAAAAACATAAGTTAAGTCTCGCCAAATAAAGTGACTATCCCTGTGGCTGTTACTAGAATGCTCTTGCTCCACTCGCCCGCCCCATCTGACACGAGGAGGAACCCCCAGTCTGTTACCCGATAAACACGCTCAATCACAGCAACATGGCCGGTCCCTCCAGGGATCTGACTATGCCCACCTATCTTCTTTTCTCACTCTCCCAACCCGCTGCCTGTCTGGGCCCAGTCAATAAAACCGCATGATCCTAACCAAAGCGAGCCACTCTGGTATACTGCAGTCAAGTGAGATGCAATTAAACTGCTCATTTATCATTTCTATGGAAGTTTCTAATTGCTACTGCTAAACACTGACATGTTTGTACGACACTTTGGAGGTCGGAGGATTCTTCCAACAGCTAAGTTATTCCTGTGCTCACTTAAGCACGAAGTCGCTACGAGTATGAATGACTGGATATGCAGCTACTGATGTTCTTAATTCAGAAACTAGAGGGTGGTAGGCTGTCAGCTTCACACCACGACCACCTGGTCCCTAAGCAAAAAGTGCTCGGAACCTACTGTACTGGAGGATGAATTGTACCATCGGCTTGTGCGCAGTAGCTACGGAAAGTACTGAAGAATCTTGGGAAGTAAACTGTTCACCGTATGGAGATACCCAAGATATTCAGCTCATTTGGCGCTACCCATTCTAACGCCAAGGCATTACCTTATAAATATTGCATAACTGCACGTTCAATATAATTTTTTTTCTTCAAATAATACCTCCTTTAATTTTTTCAATAGCAGAAAACTTGTGTATCTCGTAGGCCTGCAATTCAGTTTCTGGAGAAGATAGAGTATGTGAAGATATAACGATGTGAAATGTTGACATCGTGATTGAGAGAGAGAGAGGGGGGGGTGGAGAATAAGTAGAATTTACGAATGGAACAAATTATTGGCGCACATTATAGGCAGCTTAATTCATTTATCCCAACTCCCGTTAATTCCAGAGGGGTTTTCCCTCAGCGGCCTCTTTTGTAACATGGCTAATTTGTGCATTTCCATCAAGAAGAAAGAAAATTTTACATACCCATGTAAAGTAATATTACAATATTGTATATCTGAGTAAGGAAGTAGGAAGTAGGGAGATAAAAATAGTGCAATGCGTAGTACATTGCAGTCAACGAATTTCAACTCAACCCTAAGATTTTCAGCTGAACGCTTCAGACGGTCTTGCCAAGTTCCGATTTTAGTTTCGCAAATCTACTCTTTTTCCATGCGTAAAATCCTTAAGGCCTTCGTGCGTAGTTAGAACATTCCCTTCAAATATTTCTTCACTCTGTAGTTGCAACAAAATGCAAACAGACATATAACCCATGCCGTCAGATATATAAGTGCAGCTCAACAAAGGCACTTGCAGAAAGGTACCCACGTTTATGGACAAGAACTCCTTCTGACCTAGCTCGAAAAGACTTATGTACACAACAGCCATAACTTACCACGCCAAGAAGTACCTAGAGTAATTTATGAATCTTTCTGTCGTGAGTGGATAGGGCATAAATAGAGGTCTCGATTCTTAGATATCAAGACAACAGTATTCTCCATAGCTGACGAATAAAAAACCAGCTAGATGTCACTTGTTACTTTTATTTTACTTCTTAGAGACTCAACATGTTTCGGACATTAATATGCCCATCTTCAGGAGTTTGCGACTATGTTTTTGAACTACCACACTAACCACACCCTAACGCCAACACACAAAAAACCAAGAAAGAAACGTCCAATGTGGTAGTTCAACAACATAGGCGCAAACTCCTGAAGATGGGCATATTAATGTCCGAAACATGTTGAGTCTCTAAGAAGTAAAATAAAAGTAACAAGTGATATCTAGTTGGTTTTTTATTCGTCAGCTGTCACAATGATGCATGGTCCAATAAACACCAGTATTCTCCATACTTTAAAGCACAGCAACAACTAACAGCAAACCACGAATTTAAAATGCAGTACATTTAGCTATAAATCCGTCTCTCCCTCTTCACCATGAAGTTGTATAATGAATGGTGGTATAACTCCACTCATTCTTGACCAAAAAATTAGACAGGGTGAATGGTCAATTTTGCCCCAGATAATGATACCCTATTTTCTACTGAGCAGGAAGCTGGGTGGGTCCAAGAAGGGTCGGAACTTGACGAGAAAAACCTTGGCCCAGTCTGGTATCGACAGCGATTTCTCGGTCACCCATCTCGTAGCTCAGCCTGTACACTGACTGTGGTATCCTGCTTCATACCTCTGTCGATAACAACGTTGTGGTATTGTATACAAGTGCTCTTTAAATATTTCTGTAGTGCCTGATAACGGCTGTTAGCTGAAGTCGAAATACTCGTATTTCGCACAATACATGCGCGTAGCTGTGATTCATCGTCCTCTTTTCCCTTCATAATCACGAAGTGTGTCACACATACAGATAAAATTTGTGTATGTCTTAAGCTTACAATTACTTGAAATTCCTATAACATAAGGCTTCAGAATACCCAGCAACTCTGAATTTAAACCATTTCACCGTCTGAGGAGTAAGTTGTTTAAATTATCAAGTATCACAATATGTAACAATTAGTAAGAAAGTAAAAGTTGGCGAATGCACTTGCTATGGAGCCATTATCCCGAGAGACACAATGAAACAAAACTTGGCTTTCATCTGCAACAGAATAACAACACTAGACAGCAAGAGTACATGAATTACCTATTTACTTGACAGGGCCCTCCCTTCCACTCCTGAATCTTGTGCGAACTTTAGCAATCTAAACTTCTGAAACTGGTAATTTTATGAGATTTGGTTCAACATTGATAAAATACAAAAACTCAGCAAATAATTTTCTATGCAACAATTCTATACCAGAGACTCTGTTGAATGAACCTGTTTTCTTTTTTTAAATCAAGGCACAGGGATAGTAATTTGACATTTCATGTTCAATTTCAGCGTAATCATCATAAGAAATTAACATTATCAACAACGCTTTTAGTCTAAGCAGCAGCAGCAGCAGCATAGTTAGCTGCGTTTTCATTACCAAAAAGAAATGGGCGGTGTATATAGCACTATGATTGCGAGGAAAGTTGCAATGGAGGCAAAACCCGAAGAAAAGAGACCACTTGGGAAACTAGGAGTGGACGGGAAGATAATGTTTAACATAATTTACCATTTAAAAAAAGAGACCTTTAGTGGTGAATTTTTATCACTTAAAACGTATGTTACAGTTGGAGTTTTACACGAAAACAGTAAAGTAGAACATGCTATGCCTTGTGACAACAAATGAGGAATAACAAAACAAAATTCCTTACGCTTACCTGCTACTAAAAGTATTTAAACAGCGAATATGACAACCTGCCACTGACCTGAAAATAAAGAAAAGTCTCAATTAAAAGCCGTTTAGGGACAACTAATGATCATTCTGAATAGTGTAAAATATGTTATGCAGGTCGGACAGGCATAAAGTACATTTAATTGTACTGCTACACACCACTGTGTTAACTGTAACTGCGTTGCAGGTATAAATCCTACGGGTCGACCTCCTTCAGATCTCCCTCGCACTTCTCTATAACCCTCAATAGTCCTCTAGTCCGTAGTGACAACCACCGCTTGCGACAAGCCCTGGATAACTCAGGCCAAAGGGGGGTGGAGCGAAATGCAACGGAAGAAGAGAGAAGCAAGGCTCGTGAGTCTTTACACAACTCTCCGTGGGGTTACAATGGAGCATCTTTCTATTGCCTCAGTTACAATTCTGCAACTCCCACTGCATTCTGAGATTACTCGTCTATTGGCCAGTGAGGTAACCTACGGTATGTTACAGACGTGTGGCGAAATTACTGTCGCCGTCAGATAACTTGATCCCTTGTAGCCCCGGGTGTGAAAAGTCAAGCTAGTCAGCGCACGCAGCTCCAAAAGTTTTCTCTGCGTTACAAAAACAGTGACTCGTAACTTCTTTGCGATAGACAATGTATGCCTACTTCGAACAAAGCAGATGTTTTTGGAACAAGTAAAACGTTGCTTGGCCGTGCCGACCTGAACCAAGCATTGACCAGACCGTGCCGACCACAGCTGTAAGCTGTGTTACGGATCTCGGGTATCAAGTTATCTGATTCGCAAAATACATGGACGATGAATATCATTACCAGCCCACACACCATTGCAACCGCGGACTAAAAACAGTATTTTCGTTTCACAAAACAGTGACTGTGTCAAATCAGCTGTTGCTGTATCACAATTTTGACTGAGACCGGAGACAAAATCATGTGCAAGTGAACATCGTTTTCTTTCTTAAAAAAAAAATGAAATGAAATTATAATCCTAACGAAGTGTGAATTTCATGAGACAACTAAAGTCACTGAGGACCGCAGTCTTGTGACACGTTACGCTGTACCGCAGGAAGAGCGGTTCCCAGCGTTTCGATCGGACGTATTACCATTATTCTCAAGGGAGCATTAGGGCTAAAAAGAATGGTCTAGTTCCACATGACCCTTAAGAATGACGTCAATACCTTCCTTCAATACGCCGGAAACTCTTCATTCAACAAGGCAGCGGTATATCTCAGAAGACCAATATCCTCATTTGTACTGCTGTAAACATTCAAACTCGTAACTGAGGTCACATACGACGAGTTTAATAAAGGAGATGCATGATGGTTACTGGCTTTCAGTGCGCACAGAGAAAAAGCATTAATTTACACAGAAGTTCATTTATGTTTCCAATGCGCAATCGAACTATCACATGCACCGCAATTTCTCACAGTAACGTATATTATTTGTATACAATAACAGTTTATTTTCCACATAAATCGTGTGTACTATTAGGATCCTGGTGAAGTAAGACCAAATAAGGTACTCACAAGACTAAAGTGCACAAACTAACTACAAGGAAGAATGTTCCTCTTCAGAATCTCAAAATTGCAATGCATGTGCTTTTATGGATATCAATGGTCCATATCCTAAACCATATAAAACCTGCCCACACACGCGTTTCTCCTCTTTCTCGTGCCTCGCGCATTCAACTAACTTTATTTAATTTCTCTAGTAACACCTGATAAATAATAAATATTATCATGTTAACTGAAGAATAAAAAACCAAATAGATACCACTTGTTATTTTATTGTACTTCTTATAGGCTCAATATGTTTTGGGCACTACTATGCCCATCATCAGGAGCTCGCGACTATGATGTTGATTACCACATTGGTCGTTTCGTTCTTGGTTTGCTGTATGTTGGAGTTTAGGTGTGGGTAGGCTGAAGTAGTGTCCGGTCCACTGCTCCAGCCTATCCGCAACTAACTTCCAACCTACAGCAACCCAAGAATGAAAAGACCAATGTGGTAATCAACATTATAGTTGTGAGCTCCTGATGATGGACATAGTAGTGCCCGAAACATGTTGAACCTATAAGAAGTACAATAAAATAATAAGTGGCATCTAGTTGGTTTTTTTATTCTTCAGTTATCACAATGATGCACGGTCCAATAAACATCAGATTATCAAGTTAGTTATTGTGTCGATGCCATGTTACTGCAGTCTCCTGTGTCCATAAAACCTACTTAGTACTGCTATGCCTTTTGGGAAAATGGTCTAGCCTCAACCCTAGGCAGAGAAACAGAAATAAACCAAGTTACCTCCATAATCCCGTAAACATGTTTAGTATTCTTCAAATGATACAAAAACAACACAAAACGTCAGTAATAGTCATCGCACGAGCATCTCAGTTCACGGTGACTGAAATGTTTTCCGTGGTAAAATTGTGCCCATCCGCTAAGGGATCAATACACGTTACGCATTACTTATTGTTCAGTTGCAGACACACGCATATATATATATATATTCTCCAAGATTTCAAGACAATCGGCGCAAGGTGGTAAGGTTTACAGCCTTACGCACCGGCCATCTTTACCCGGCAGGAAATATTTCTGACACTCATTTCTGTTAGAGGCTGGGTCGACTCCAGGGCCATAGTGCTGCTGGAAGGATTATGTCTATGAGAAATTCTAATGACGCCATCAGGAATCGAACTCGGCTCGTAGCGCAGTGCCTTAACCAACTGCTCCACCGC
>Ga0123357_10002958_pt1 | contig 19207 bp, 12 predicted proteins | sample TergutEmb28metaG_FD_89873 | JGI IMG/M metagenome (GOLD analysis project Ga0123357, IMG submission 89873) | Embiratermes neotenicus P4 segment gut microbial communities from Petit-Saut dam, French Guiana - Emb289 P4 | ecosystem: Host-associated > Arthropoda: Insects > Digestive system > Gut ...
TATAAATTGTATTTCTATACCGGAAGCCACAGCAGTTTACCGTGAATAGAATTCTATGCCAGAAGCCACAACAGGTAGCCGTAAATATAGATAGTGTCTCTATACCAGAAGCCACAGAAGGTAGCCATGAATATTAATAGTATTTCCACATGAAAGAAGCAGCAGGTAACCATATGAATATGAGGGTAAGTTCTATATCAATACAATAATAGGCAGTAGCGAATACAAATACTGGGTCTACACGAGAAGCTGCAGGATTTAACAGTGAATATACCTTGCAGTTTTATATCAGAAGCCACAGCGCGTAAGCATGAATGCAAAAACATTTCCAGATTAGAAGGATGAATATAAGCAGTACTTCCTTACAGAAACCATAGCAAGTACCCGTGAATATGAAGAACAGTTTTATATCAAAGGCAAAACAGGCAATCATGAATACGAGTACACATTGTAGTTATATACCCCTATGAGAAGCCCCAACGGTTAACCATTAAAGTAAACGTGTATTACGTCTACATCAGAAGCCACAGTAAGCATGAATGCATGTTTTATAATATTATCGTAAAAAGAATTTAAATTGTTAGACATGATATTTATTCAAGCGATGAAGGCATTTGATAACTCGGTGAGAAACCGAAGTTCCATTTTGTTTGAAGTAGCACACTTACGACAGAGGTGTCACTGAGAACTCCATTCTTCTGGGTTGTTATACTCCATCTTTGGACGAGTGGCTAGCAACGCCGCGGGGCATATATTGCCTTCATCTTCAAAGGTCAAAAGGTCGGATTGCGCGAATCTCTTGACCCTCGCATATGACGATTTCGCCTTCCTTCGAAACGTCGAGAGGTGCTCACGCACCGAAGCAACATCACAACCCAGGAGACCGGCAGCTGGCGAAGGGAAGTCTGTACTTTTCGTAGGGTCGTAAATGAAATCATGTTTACGCGTATGTCTTGAAGTTGTATGACTTTTTAAAGTGAACAAAGCCTTATGAAAGTCCGTTTCTTACGTCATCGATTACAACACTTGCAACGTAGTTAAGTTTTAAAATAGGGCAGGAAAAGTAACTCAATTTGAATTTGATGGAAAGTCGCTGTTCTAAAAAGAAAGAAGGTGGGATTTTCCTAAGCTCTGCAGTGAAGAGGTTGGAAAATATGATAATAGGGAGATAAATGTGCTCTTAATTTACTAATGTTTGCTTTTTTCTTTTGAAATTCTCTCGAAAATAACGCAGTTCTAAGGAAAGTGTAAGACAAGAAGTCAAGTTAAGACTTTGTTGCACCGTTAAATATAAAACAAAGTTGTAGCAGCAGCGTTTTTTAAGATGAACACAGCCATCTTCCTAATTATTTGCAAAGCAGTCTATACACGATTTGGAGAAAATTAAAAAAAAAACTTAGTGAGTTAGGCTTGCATAGTCGCGGCAGTCCCTAAATTAACGTAGCGGAATTTCGATATTTAACATTTTCATGATGATGACGCCATGTCTATTCGTAACAAGTTATAACAATGAAAAAATTCTTATTACCCGCGTTTCCATAATTTCACCAAACATTAATCGGTGTTAGTTTCCATCAGCATCAGTTAACTGACAGCGCGAGTTACTCTGGCGGGCGGGAGAAATAATAAAAATAATTGGTTATAAAATAAACGTAATGAGAGTGTATCACAGCAGGCCACATGTGTCCGACTGGGGACATGGATATATCTCCTTTTTTGCTGGATTAGTCATAGTCTGTGACAGAAAAGAGAAACACAAAGGAAATCACTTCAATTCATCAACCAAAGAATGCACATATCATTTCACATAAAACACTTTTAAAACACTTTAAAACACTCCGACATGTTTCGATCTTGTCAGATCATCATCAGGGAGCTTTGTTCCTTGCTAAAGTTATATTACAGTACTCACAATTCAATTCGTATTTACAAACGATGTGTTGTGGCAGCATATCATGTTGTGTGGGAATGTGTTGTGGAGCAGTGGCTAGGTGTGCGTCGTACGACGCATACTTTATATAACAGAAAACGCATACTTTATATAACAGAAATTGCACATTTATGAGTCTGAAATGTAACTTCATATAGTCTGGTCGCTTGGTTCCAACTTCAGGGAGGACCGTGCTGCCTCCCTTTCAAGGTAGTGTGCTCTGAAAATGGAATCGAAAACTGCAAAGAGTCGGAAAAAACAAACTACAAAAATAATAAATAGACTTGCAATTTTTAAAATTCTTGTCGAAACAAACAGATTACTGACAACGAACGTATGTATAAAACAAATTATTTGTCACTAAAAACCTCTGAATTGTACCCACAGAATGTGTTTATATTTTACGATTCATTTTTCCACACAAGACTTGCAGGTTTGTATTTGTGATGGAGAAACAGGGTCGTCTTTGCGAGCAAGAAGGAAAATTATTAAATACTTCTTAGAAAAATGTCGGGTTCAAAGGTTTAAAAAGCAACTCTCACTCTCACCATGAAAAGTCACATTCACTATCGGAATGAAGGTAGAAGCAGCGATGTGTTTTCAGCCACGAAGCCTATAATCGAATTTAAACAGCAGCCTGAGAACGTCAAACAACTGGATGAACCTGTGGGGAAAGAGAGTGAGTTTGTGGAAACTTTGGCATCAGCTGTAGACCTGTTAAGTTATTGTGTCATTTGTGAGGAAGAGGGAACAGATGCAGCCATGCCACGTATTGAAGTAAGGTAGTTCATTGAACACGCAGGCTTTTCAGAAGAAAGAAGTCACGACTGCTTTCAGACTTCACTTTAAAGAGCAGAGCAATGAGGATGTAACTTTCACTAAAATAATTTTACCCAAATGAAATGCGCTACAAAGTTTCTTTGAATTATTAAAGAATTATTTATTTAACAATTTAATGGAATTAAACATCCACCGGTGATTTTAAATTGCCTCGTAAAACAAGTCAAAGGAACACAACCGGTTATAAATGGTCCTGATGAATAAATGACAAACGCCATTAGGACAAGTACACAGTTTTTTCTGCGGTTTTAGATTATTTATCTAGAGGGTAGATAATTATTTTACCATTAAAAACGAGGAACTAAACCCACTGCAAACTATTCTTACTCTTGCCTTGTCCCACACACAAACACATACTCAATCTATCACTGCTATGTCTACATCTACACCGCTTTTTGTGCTGGATGAAGCGGAAGACAAAATTGCAAGAGAAATTTAAGCCATTCAGCTGATTAAAAATCTTCCTGCCTTTTATGCAACCGGAACTTCATGTCAATTTTCACAAAAGCCATTCACTGGACTGTAACCTCAGCTACTGGATTCGAAACCGAGACACTGGCATTGTATCTCCATATTCAGAACATATTTTCCTAACACTTACTTTGATATTAACTACTTTCACGTCCTGTTCCCCAAGGAAGGCTGTAAGTAATTCCCACATATCACCCATGATTAAAGTGAAAACAAAAGCTCTTCACTTTTGCGTCAAGAATAAACCACAAATTTACAGGGAAGTTTATTGAAGGCGTTTGCACGTTCACTGCACATATGTTCTGCAGCTAGGACACTGATCCAATAAATATATTTTAACTTGCATGAAATTCCATTCCACTGAATAAGAGAAAAATATTTTCCCTGCTACTCATGCAAAAAACTTCCATGCCATACAGAAGAAGAAATTTTAAAACTTCACATACTGCACGTTTAGGAAGTTCACAGAGCACGATGGGCTAGTGGTAAATCGAGAGGTACATAGTTCAGTAATCGGATGTAACGTCTACCATCCTGAATCAGGTTGGCAGTTCTCTTCACTGTAGGCAAATATATGGATGTTGCCTAATAACAGGTAACAACAGCATTCTCGCAGTTCTTTTTTAGTTCAGCATAGTGTCTCCCCTTCAAGTGAATCACATCTAGTGGACACAGCATTTACTGCGTCATCTGCTCGGGTGCATTACTTACTCGTAGTGCTGTGGCAAGTATTTCGTAGTCCTAAAAAGAATATATAGATACCAAACTACTCTAAATTTAACATCCAGCAATGTTGGATAAGTATTTCAAATAAACATTCCATTTTTATCTCAGTAATTAACCAACCTGATGCACAAAATTTTTGTTTTACAATAAGTTTATTTCATGCCTCTACGTTTCGAGTACATGTTCTCGAAACATGTAGAGGCATGAAACAAACTTATTGTAAAACAAAAATTTTGTGCATCAAGTTGGTTAATTACTGACATACTGAGATGCACGGTCAGCAAAACGTCAAAATTAAACATTCCATATTTCATGTTCTGTTTGCAAGGTATTTAAAATGAACGCATAATGTTGACCCCATGTCTGTCAGTTTTAGCTTCATCTGCTAAGTTACCAAATTACTTTGTATCGGGTTTTACAATAACCATTCCAGAATACTATCATTTGTTTGGTGACCGCGGTAGCACACCGGTTAGGGTGCTGTGCTACAAATCGGATGGTCGCTGGTTCGATTCCAGCTACTGTCAGTGGATTTTTCATTGATACAAAATTCTTCCGATCGCACTATAATCCTGGGGTCGACTCAGCCTATAACATAAATGAGTACCAGGAACATTTCTTGGGGGTAAAGGTGGCCGATGCGTAAGGCTGACAACCTTACCACTATCCTATGCCGTTGTCGTGAAATCTGGGAACCTTAACTTCCTGGAACGCTCTGGGCCACTCCAGACCTGTGACGGGACTGCTTTACCTTTACTGTCATTTGTTACAAATCCACAGAAGATAAAAAGGTAATTTACAAGAACTTCTATAAGATTTTAACACTTTCTGATAAATGTCTGGAATGGAATTCAGTAGCTATTCTGAGGTACAAATTTTACACGAAAGAATTTAAGAAAGTGAATATAAGAAAGAAGAAGAAGAATTTGTTTCAACAGAGAAGGATAAATATGTAATGCGATTAATTCGGTAATTTTAAGACTTATGTTAGCAATAACTGAACATTTTCAAATGAAGTATACATTTGGAAAATAAGTGTATTCTATTGCAGCAAATATTCCCACTTCGATACAAATCTAGTTGGAACGCAACGGAAATCAACTTTGCTAAATACCGAGTTCACATACATTTCTAAGGTTCGTAACAGTAGCTGAAGAGTAACCCTGAAGACACAAACTGCTCTGTGAACTCTTACAGCAGCCACATTCTTAAGGTTTCCTCATGAGAAGAAAGAATGATCTATGTGAATGTCTAATGAGCTAGATACGCAGCAGCATGAGCCCTCGGACCAAATCCTCTTGTGCTAGCACTTGTTACAGGCCCCCATATCTCACGACACTGAATGATTCAACGAATCGAACAGAGCCTTCTCTCTCTAGAATTTTTCTTCTGCCTTGCATTCACCTCCGTATTAAGTAATAGGGCTTCCAAAGGATATAGTTCCTTTTGGAGTTCAATATTTCATCTGCATGCAACAATTTCATTGAATTCAACTCCTGCCATTTATGTTCCGTCACATAAATTGCTTTACTTCCCTTTTCTAACAGAAAGACACAGTCCAAAAATGTATGGAAAGAAAGTGTTTTGCAGGCAGGGGCGCCATGTAAAACATATAAACACCATTAGTCGGCAGTAAATACGTCAGTAGAAAGGAAAATACTTAGAAAAATAATCCTATATTTATGTCTTGTTAATAGGATGCAGGACAAAGCCACAGCATATTTGGAAACGATATTAACAAAACAAACCGAAAATGTCAACAGCACATTAAATTCCTGAAATGTCTGCTACGATTCGTTCCAGAGTCTTCTGTCTTCTATTTGGCAATCTAAAAATATAAACATTAAAGTATACGGAACTATAATTTTTACCTATTCTTTTACATGGGTGTGAAACTTGTTTTTTCACATTAAGGAAAGCACATAGATTAAAAGTGTTCGGGAACAAGGCGGTGAGGAATATATTTGTTCCCAAGAGGAAGGAAGCAAAAGGAGACTTCGGAAAACTTCATAATGAGGAGCTGCAAGATATGTACTACTCACCAATATGGTACGGTTGATAAAAAGAAGAAGGATGAGATTTGTGGGGAATTTAACACCCCATGGACAGCAGTATACAAATGCATGTAGGGATTAGTGGGAACACCTGAAGGAAAGATACCTAGGTGTAGATTCGGAGATAATATTAAAATTAATCTTAAAGTAAAAGGATGGACTGGCATGGACTGAATTCATGTAGCTCAGCACAAGGGAAAGTGGAAGACCGTTTTAAATGCTATAAAATACTTCAGGATTCCAAAAAATGCTGGAAAACTTTCACTAACGGGGAATTATTAATTTGTCCAGAAGCACTCTGCTGCACGGTATTAGTTGGGCAAGACAGAGAAAGTAAGAAAACAGGATGGGAAAATTACACTAACAGGACTTTTACAGTGTTAAATATTTATTAAACGTAATTATGGTAGTTACATCAAGAGACGATGTGGGTCATAAGTGTAGAAAGCATGTGGAAGATCGTACAAATGCGTACAAAATTTCAGTCGAAAATCCTGAAGGGATGAGTCCATTTGTACATCTTAGTAGTGGATATAAATCATGATAACACTAGTGCGATGTGAGCGGTGTAATTGGATTCAACCAGCTCTACACAGACTCACTGCGGAGTCGCTCTTAACCGGAAACCATTTCGGCGAAATGCTGAGATTTTCTCAACTCGCCAGGAAACTGTCAGTTTCTCATATATTCTACACCATAAATTGAACGACTTTATGGGCATACCATTTCAAGCATTCCCATTATTTTAAAATGTTGAATTTGAACGTACAAATTGAACCAGCAATTTGTGATTGTGTATAAAAAATTACCGTGATTTCTGTGACAACTGTGCGCACCATTCGGTTTCGATTTCTATTTAATTTTCTGTGTATATTATTGAGAATCATTTCCATAAAGTAGCCCATTCCACAGCGGCGCGATTACATTGGCAAACACTCGAACGATAATTGGAATCTCTCTACAGGCGGTTACCACAAGTGATCACTGGAAAAAGAATGAGATTAAATATGTCAAAATTACCAATTTATTTGATGCACAGCATCTCTTTTGATGCGATATATATAAGGCTTCTGGAACGAAAAGTATACATTTTATTTTCTACGAAAAGGACATGAAGTGTGCAGTTTTCTTAGGTCATAGCTTAATAAAGTTATTTTGATAAAAATTGATATTTTTTTTAAAATGGGAAAATATAAATGAGATTCTCAAAGATATTTATTTACATTCATTTTTATACTCACGCACATTGAGGTATTTTACCCTCAGCTGCTAAACAATATAGCCTACTCATGCTCATTTTGGTGCTTGGCCTTAAGTTGTTAAACAGTATTCTCAAGCTAATTTCGGTGCTTTACGTTAAGACGCCGAACAATGTGCTCGTGCTCATTTAGATGTTTTACCGTGATATGCTGAAGAATATACTCATGTTCACTTCAGCGCTTAACCTTAAACACATTTCTCAGCAAACAGAAAAGGACTTCATCATGCAAAGGCCAAGACTTGAACATAAAATATACCCCTGTATTCTTAGTAATGTTATTATTACTTGTAATGAAAGGAGTTTCATCCATTTACTTAAAAGATTAAAGTTGCAGTTGTCCATAAACACGTCATAAAATCGCGTAGGTATAGAAGCGGCGTGAAGGTATGGCACCATTCATTTTAACCTAGACAAGATAGGGAAGTGAGTCGTTAGCCTCACGCCCTGGCGGACTTACCTCCGGGAAACGAGACACTCGTGCCCATTGAATGGAGGATAGGTGGACCCAGAACTTGTTTATTCAAATTGTTTATGTAACTTATTTTCAATTTAAAATAATTTTGCCTTCTATTAAAAATTTATACGTGTTCCAATCTGGAAAATAGAAGAAAAATATCTATGTTCTTGCCTTTTTATCCACTAAAATTGTCTGACGTTTGTGCATATATATATATACATATCATGTGACCCATTTATGAAACAGGTCGGTATTTTTCTTTAACACTGCTCATTCTGGCAATAAACGGGCATCATATGTTAGGCGACAGCACTCTCTGATATGTGCCTCCGTAAAGAAATAAAATCTTCTGTCTGCTTGTGATGTGTAAATAGAAAGACGTATCTACTGATATAGACGTTCAAATATTTGTCCCAGTTCTTTTTACACTATCTCGGACAATGTTGAAATAACACGAATTCCATCTAAAAACACAGGTGGAATTAACACGTGTACTGACTGGAAACTAACGTGGGGGGAGAGAGAACAAAATGGTGGTGGAAATTAAACAAAGCTCTGGCACCATAAAATTCAAACACACAATCTGATCACAGTAACGAGATGTACAGTACAAGACCTGGATCCGAATAAATGGAGACAAAATAGGCCTGCTCGTGTATAAGAAAGTCAGTTACTCAGAAGCTTTGAAGAAATAGCTACAGCCAACATACTTTGTTCCCGTTGAGAGTTGCCCGAAATTCACTATATTGATTTTAGCTGATATGATACCCTTTCACACATACCGTAGCTCTCCACAGCTACTGGCCCTCTGTAACACTTCTTGGAAATTCGGTTCATGTGACAAATAATTTTATTTATTTGTCACATTTCATTTATTTTTCGTTCTGTAAATCACCAGCAGACATCTGAATAATGGAGCGGAGGAAGGCCCTTCTTGGAAAGCATGGAGTCTCCCAGCTAGCCAAGAAATGTATCGCAGTTGGAATTTAAGAAGTCCATGATTATCGTATGTTAAGAATAACAGACCAACATGCTGTCGAGATTGGCTACTTCTTTATCTTTCATTTATTCGGATTGTTTACTAATTTCGACCAATACATTTGAAAGGAGAAACGTCGAAATGGTGCGAAATCTCAGTCCATATTGTCACAATACAGCCGACATTCAAATCGCGTGCGAATTAGTTACGTCATTCATTCATTTAGTGGTCAGTCTTACTAAAGGCTCAAAGCCTCTTTCAAAACGAGCTCTCCACATAGTGCGATCTAGAGTTTCCTCCTTCAAATGAGAATATCCTGTCCTTTCCTTAAGGTCATCCAGTAGTTTCCTTGTCTTCTTCCTCGTCTTCCTGTTACTTCTATCCCCCTTTTTATCTTTCCTGCAATAATCCGTTGTAGAAGGCAGTTTATACGAAAAATGTGACCAGTCCAGTTAGCCTTCCGTTTACTTATTTCATGTAGGATATTCGTCCGCTCCTTGACTCTAAGTAATACTTCTTCATTTCTCACATGATCGGTCCAACTGATCTTTTCCATCCTTCTCCAGCACCACATTACATCTTATCTCAATATAAAATCTGTCGTCAGCTTTACTGGTACATAATAGTGCATACTTTATAGCAGGCATAGAGGTTAGCCATTTTCGTTACATTACATCACAATTACTTATTTCGTGATTCTGTATCACCTGCTAAGAGTAATAATTATCGAAATAGTTACAGCAGGTTATTTATCATGATGAACAGACATACTGGATGAGGCAATCGTGGCCTTAGTTGAGCAAGTACTCCGGTATTTGGACGGATAGACTGAAAAAGGCATTGTGTGTTACAAATCGAGATTTGAGCTGGCTACCTTCTAAATTGGAATAAGACATATTACACTTTAGGTTTTGTCCATGAGTTTTGTATATTTCTTCCCACCGACAGCCATGCCACTAATAAAATATATACATTTATTTTAAGTCGTAAATTAATTAACCCGTCATTCCGTATACAAAATGCATCTCCTAATAAAACTAATACGCTTTGAGGGTACGCAGCATTTGAATCTCTGTCGTTATGTTGGCTACTGATACCTAAGTTTGTTTTCAAATTCTTCACCCAGAAACATAATGAAATCTTCCCTCCACAGCCCTCTCCACTTATTAGTTATAAGAACCATATAGTCTGTCCTTTAAAGCTACTTAAAAAAAGAGAGTTAGAAAGGCGTCGTTAAACAAACGACTAACTGCGAGCATGTACTTTATCAGCTTAATACGTACATCTCCGGATTCAAAGAAAGGACGTTCATGTCAGTGATTTCAGTAAGTCACAATCACCCCTCTCTACTTTTCACCATAAAACTGCACACCGTCGTTGACAATGAGAGATCCATCGAAAATTACGCCGACAATTGTAATAAGTTTTCTACGCGACCATATTTTCCCTGAAAGAGGGTTGAAAAGCGTGTCGCATTTCTCTGTTTTGTTCGTCACTTTAGGAGCAGAGAGAGAATGATGAGTCGACATTGATTGTGGTCAAACTGGAACCATGATAAATGAGACCCCGGAGCTGAGACCTTGGCACCACAAGTTACAATGATCGCCGTATAATGTGATTACTAGCAGCAGAAGAGTAATCTGTCACACCCGCGCTGGACAACAGATGGGGACTGCAGACTGCGAATGTGGCCCCACCCACACGACCACTCGCCCCGTCTCTGTCCGTTGGAAAATCCTCATCTGCTGCATGTGAGCACAAGCGCCCTGGAAAATGAACGTTGTTTTACGTGTGATATCAGTGCTAAATAATACGAATCCGGTCGTGGACATTCGCAACCCTATCCTCGATTTACGTGCCTCAGCCCAATATTTTGTTACACAAATGTGCCCCAAGGGATTGTTCGTTATATTTCTCTGCCCATGCAAAACGTTACGAAGAGATTCCGATTTGGGGATTAGTAAAATATTTACAGAAAGGCATGAAACTTATTTTTACTGTTTAGGAGCAATGATGAAAAATATGGCTTTTGCGTACAAGAAAAATATTGATTTATTTAAGGACGGTGTTTTAAATATTCAAGTCATGTAGCGCAGAAAGTAATTCGGATATTTCTAATGATAGTTTACTTAACGAAACTGTTTGAATGGTGTATATGATCGTAGATTTTGAGCACATTAGAATAGGAAAAGAAAAGTCGTGAGGTATTAATTACTTGCCTATAAGGAATCAGATTAATAACGAAAATTACAATAATTTTTCAATCGGTTTAACCTAAATTCTTGCATTCCCATTCAGACTGCCTTAGCGCAAGGTAGTAGTGATTTCGATCTTAGGGTTTATGAAAAGAAACTTGCTCAGTGTTGCCATGTCTCTTGTCATAGAATTTCTTCAGGATCACTCAACCTTAATTAGCCTCGCAGCAGATTAATGAACGTAGCGTTAGTAAAAGACATAAAATTAATTAACTATGAGTTTATGATAAACTTTGTGTCTAGAGAAATTTCATAAGGGCATTGGTATACAATTTGGTGCCATACTGCATGTGTGCTTGCGTTGTGCAACTGTGGTGAGAAAATTCATGCATGCTCAACCTTCCAATTTGGCGCAGAGGCTGACTTCTTGAAGGAAGAATATAAATATTAATCACTAGCACGTGTTGAAGAATTGACAACAAAGAAGGAGTTACGAAAGTTTTGGTTATTGTGTTGAAGTTTATGGATTATTAATAATACTTCCTGTTAAATGAAAACACAATACAAAAACCGTCTTCAGTATTCTTACAGGTACCATGTAACAACCGGGTCAAACATGTCTGCGGGCCCTTTTTTAGACGTTCTCGTGAGAATTGGAGGGTGGGGGGAAACTTCGACTATTACGGAATATTCCAACCGGTGAAGTATGAATCTATTTCATACACACGAAGCTCAAATGGAAATTCAAAACACGAGGGTTTGTACATGTCAGTACAGAAGGTTTGAACTTTACGAGATTACTTTATAAAGCCCGTTTCTTTGCACAGTTCACAAATAAGGCTACATCAGCTCTACATGTGTAATGCTCAATGAGACTAAAATACTTACTAAAAAATATAATCCACAATGTAACACTCAATTTTTAGCGACGCTCTCTATACTTAATTGTTTGCTTGCTGTTTATTTATAAAGTTTTGTAAGCACGTTAGGCAGACCTTTAATAATTCCACTTATGGCCAGAGTTATAGGTTAAAATTTGACTTTCAGATCCTATTATTCAAAAACTGGAAAAAAAAATTCAGACTTTACAAGAAAATAAACAAGATCGCAATAAATCCAAGAATCCATACACTTTTATACTTTAAAACGAAAATGCCGAAATCAGTCATTATTTAGGGATCGTAATCTTAGTTACATGTAATTTTAGTAGACAGTACTAATAACATGGTACTTCCTTCGTTGCAGTCTTAAGATAATGAAGTTATCCCGTAAACACCCGCCGTTAAAAATTACATCATACAGAATCATACAGAATTATTTCTTAACCATTTAAAATAAAATTTCTCCAGACAGAATTTGATGGAATCTTGTATACATTCTTAACTGTTGAATTAATCTCTGGTAAATACATAAAGGGTCGTTCAGTAGACGGTATTGAACTACCTTAGTTTAGAGGCCAACCGCCCAATTTTATAATGACGGTAAGAAATTACGCTCTCCATAACAAAAGAAATTCCTTGAAACAAGAAAACTCTTCAAGAAACACATTTATTCAATAAACCATCATGTACAACACTGTCGGCAATTTCTAAGGTTCCCATTTTCGGCCTACGTACAGGCCATCATCAGACCTATGCATTAATCAGAACATAAGAAAAAAATAAAATCGTTCATATGTTTCGTACAGAGATCTGATCCTCAACATAACCGTTATAAGACTTGTTAAAACAGTGTAAAAATTAAATGAATAAACAAAAATAAATTTAAAAAAAAAAGAAAATTGTTGAATAAAGGATGAAGACAACACAAAACGTTGTTTAGTGTAAAGCCCACACGGCAGCAGTAGTTGGCTGGAGCCTGTAAAAGGTAAAAGTTTTAATTTTATTGATTTTATAGTTGTCACGTTATTGTATTTTATCATTTCACCGACTCGAAAAAAATTGCTGTAGAAAAGAAAGGAAAAACGTTTACCGAAAGAATGTATGGTGTGTTCCCACATCCGAATATTATAGCTTTCCTTAGAACTTTGGATCTTCTGAACATACATTGTCAGTTACACTGCTGTAGGACGAGGGATGCGGTGTGCACGTACAGTCAAAAACCTTCTTATGCTGCTTATATTCTTAATTGAAAAATATTCTTTTTTACAATAAATACTTTTTTACCCACTTTTAACAATGTTTTAAAAGTTTTAAAAGTGTACGCTAAGGCTATGGGATGTCTTTCCCAAGTCTGTTAAGAGTTTAGGTGACAAAAGTGTGACACGTACTAGCAGAGTTCCTGTTTTCACTAGTGCAAGAACCTCCATTTTTAGCTTAAAAGGTGCCTAAAAGTATTGATTGTAATTACCTACATTTTAGAAACCAAGAGGGAGCTGTAGATTCATCTAATTCACTACAAAAACTTCATCAAATATTACGGGACTAGGAAGATAAACCGATGAATAATAAAATCCTAAGAAACAGCTAACATTAATCCCCATGCACTATGTGTTATTGAGTATCAAATAGAGGAACAGGACATGCTACATCTCACATTACCAGGCTATTTATAAGGATCGAGTTTCTGCCTTTGAAATCTACATAATGGAGGAGTGTGTATGTTTGTTCGTAAAAATCTGTATTTTACGAAAATTAATATTTCACATAAGTACAAAGAAAATGATTTGGAAATTTGCGCCGTTGAACTAGACTAAATCATCTAAATTAATCATACTAAGCTTACACGGAACGCCTAAGGAGACTTTAGTTAATCTTATGTTTATTGGACCGTGCATCATCTTGATAGTTGAGTAAAGAGAGACCAACTTGGTGTCATTTGCTTTATTATTTCTTTATTTAATGCTCAACATGTTTCGAATGTTAATATATCCATCCTCAGGAGCTTCCGACTTATGTGCTGAGTTATTTCATGGGTTGTAGTGATCTGGTTCGATGTGTGTTGGTGTTACGTTGTGGTTTGGTTGTGGTGGTGTGGTATCCGTATGCAGGTTGAAGCACTACTGGCCTGTAGTGCTTCAACCTGCATACGGATACCACACCATCACAGCCATACCACAACGTAACACCAACACACATCGAACCAGATCACTACAACCCATGAAATAACTCAGCACATAAGTCGCAAGCTCCTGAGGATGGATGTATTAACATCCGAAATGTGTTGAGCATTAAATAAAGAAATAATAAAGCAAATGACACCAAGTTGGTCTCTCTTTACTCAACAGACTTTAGTTAATTTACAGAGAATCTAGATTATGCTTTGTCATGTCTATATGCACCTAAAGGGGAATGTTTCATTTGTAGAGGAATAAACACAAATTATCTAATTGAGAGCAACAGAAAAAAACTAGCATTATTATTAGCAACACAAAATCAGTCGCACACAGTTAATTTTGCAAAAAGAACTCGCATAACCCACACACTGCTATTGATAATATATTTGTGGATAACAGTAGAATAAATTTTATCTTCTATATCTACAATAATAAATGACCTATCTGATCATGATGTTCAAATTCTTGCAATTACAAATTTATATGCAACAATAAACAACTTTCCTTTAAAGCAGAGAACCAGATTAATAAAAAATTAAACAACTATGAACTTCCAGGCTCTAAAAATAAAGAAACCTGGGTATCTGTTTATACTGATACATAGCCTAAACATAAGTTTAACTTATTTCTGTGCAATTTCTTAAACTTTTCCAAATTTGTCTTCCAGTTAAATACAGAATTATGAAATACAAGAATTACTGGATTACACAAGGAATAAAAATGTTTTGCATACACAGAACAATTCTGTATGTCTTCCTTAGAACAGCAATGATCCAAAAGCAAAAGCACATTACATTAAACATTGCAAAATCCTAAGAAAAGTTGAGAAGCTTAAAAGCAACACTACAATAGACTTATAAAAAATCCACTAACAAAATAAAAAACAATATGGAACATTGTAAAGAGACAAGAAAAGTACATTCAGTGGATCAGGTTCTTACATTTCTTATGAATGATGAAAAATTAAAGGATCCAACAGACGTGGTCAATGCCTTCAACCGTTTATTTATAAAATTAGTGAAAAATTAAATCTTCAACAAATACAGAAAGGAGATATTATCTCAGTTCTACAAGATTAATTTCCTGGAAACTTTCTCAACCTAAAAATAATCTCAATCCCTGAAGCTGAGATAAAGAGTATAACTTATTGTTTAAAACCAAAAAGTCATCAGTTGACGATGACAGAACAAGTAAAATATTAAGAGCCGTTGCATCTATCATTAGTCACCCATTAAGCTACATTATAATCACTCGATATATACAGGTACCTTTCCTGACCGTCTTGAAATAGCAGTAGTAAAACCACTCTCAAGGAAGAAGGCAAAATTAGTATGACAAAATATAGGTCTATATCACTATTAACGGGTTTTCTAAGGTACCCGAGAAAGCTGTGCACAGTAGATTAAGTCAGCACCTGCATAATAACAACATACTAGCCACAAAACAGTACGGTTTAATGAAAGAGATCAATTGAAAATGCAACCTTCAAACTAACAGATAGTGTATTAAAACATATGATTTAGCAAGGCTTTTGATTGTAAGAAACATGAAATTTTGTTAGCTAAATTACATTTCTATAAAATTCGAGGAGAATCTGAAGATTGGTCCAGGTCCTATTTAACTAAGAGGGGACAGAAAGATGAAGTAAAATTACCTAATACAGCTCAAAATTTTTTCCCTGACTGGGGTACATTGAAGCATGGAGTTCCCAAATGATCAGTTCTAGGGCCTCTTTGTTCACAGTATACATCAATGACCTTCCCCTGAGAATAAATTCTTTATCAAAACCAATATTACTTGCTGATGATACAAGTGTCATAATTTGAAGCAAAAGTTTCGAAGATTTTTTTTCAGTGTCTAATTTAGTTCTCTCTTATATGATTAAATGATTTGCTGATAATAATTTAGCTCTAAGTTTAGATGAAAACGAATGTAATAAAATTCATAACAAAGAATTTAACACATTCGGCCATACATGTTGGTTATAAATCAAAGTATATTGAAGAGACGGTGCATACAAAATTTCTAGGTTTACAAATTGATAACCACATTAATTGGAAGAGCCCTATTGAGGAAATGATTCCTAAGTTAAGTGCAGCACGTTATGCCATAGTTCGATGGTCCACATCTGTAGCATTAAGCCTCTCATATCAATTTCAATGCATACTTTCATTCTGTTAAAAATATGGAAAAATCTGGTGGGGTAATTCTTCCAACAGTGGGTAGATGTTCACTTTACAAAACAAAATAGTCAGAATTGTAAATGGTGCATAACACAGAACCTCTTGTAGAAGTCTATTTAAACCAATAGAGATTCTACTCATTCCATGCCAGTATGTACTTTCATTAATGCACATCATCATCAATAATTAGGGAACTTTTCTAACAAATTCATTTATACACACTACTAATAAAACGAAAAAAACATCATTTTCACAGGCAATTGCCAAGCCTATCTTTTTTTTAAAAAAAACACATTCTATGCCGGCATAAAAAGTTTCAACAGTTTACCACTTAGGGTGATAATCCTAAAAAATTACAAGGCAAAATTTAAAGCAGCCTTAAGATAATACCTACATACACACTCCTTTTACCCTGTAGATGAATTTTTTATGTGTAAAGATGATTTATAATACTGTGTTTTGTAAAATATTTGTAGTATTTTACACTGTAAATTTGTGTAATGGATCTACGCAATGCATATACATGTATGTATGTTGATGGACGGTTGTATGTATGTTCTAAATAATATATGCCTGTACATACATAAGGAGAAAAGAAAAGATACAAAATCACAGTCTGAACACAACTTTATCTGTATGCAAAGCAGCTACATGCTTCGGCTATATATAGCCGTCATCAGGCTGAACAAAGAACTGTAAATAAGAACTATAATACAAGGCAATAAAACTGTAGGGATGAGATCTTGTCTTACATTAATATAGAGTTGTATAAATTTTTTTAAAAAGTTCATAAAATAATATGGGGTTGCAAGAGGACTGAGGAAAATTGTAAGTTCTTAAATTCTTCAAAAACTTTCTGAACAATAATAGTAGTAATTAAGCAGGCGAATAGTCAGTCGTAAGAATTGTTGGGCAGCACAAATACGTATTCTCAGATGACACATTATTGAATACATAAGATTCATGCCGACAAAGTTTAGATATGATTATATTCCAGGCTAGGTGTGTATATTACATTTTAAATCTTAATATATTCCTTTGAGGTAAAATTATGTATATTTATACATAGAATCTGCATAACGTATATCGAAATTAATGCATTTTGGTAAAGGCTGCACTCTGCTGTGCACTGTAGTTAGTATGACGTGCACTGTACAATCGTTGGAGGCTTACAACGATTGTATGTACATATTAAATGCATCATCAATTTTCAAGTCAATAAAATTTAATATGAGGATTATTTCGCCACTATTTAAACTTGTTTTAAACATTTACTCAATAATAACTACATTATGCACATTCCTTTTTCAAAAGTCTCTTTTCAGCGTGCTGGTCAGGGAATTCCCTGCTCTTTACGTTAATCCATACATCGTCGCTCTTTGGCGAGGGCTGGCCACTGAACAATATCCTAAGCAACGTCGAAGTATTCCAAACAAATACACCATACATCCGCAGATACGGCTCACAATTACGTTATCATCGACGCGGAAGTTTTCCAAAAGATACATAAATTTTATCACTTAAGCTTAAAGTCTAAAAAGCACTCTCAGACAGTAAGATGTCCCTGCTGTTTTGTAGTGTACTTGACCTTGCTTAGAATAAATACAGTTTAACCTAATACGACTGTCTTGTTGCAGTATTAGGTTATGACATACAGCAAAGTTTAAGGAAAGACTGACTTCGTCCTACTTCCAAATTTATTAAAGAAACATTTTTTTTTTAGAAACCCCAGAATTTAGGTGGAGGTAATTGTTGTTTCTGGAATCGAACGTCGTGTAATTTGGTAGAGATTTTTCCTGAACTAGAGGCAAATTTTTCTTCTGAAATGCTGGCAGCTCTCTAGCAGACTACGTAACATCCCGTTACAAAAAATATCAATCATATTCAGGTATCCATGAGAACATCAAATATCTAATAAAGCAGTTTCTATACAAATCCTTAAATGTAATTATATGGTGAGGTAAATTCAGTCAAAAACACAACTATAAATATACGGCTAAATGATTGTGTTTATTAGCAATGGAAAAACTACATGTTTCGGCCTATAGTGGCCATCTTCGGGTTTTGACAACTTTCTTGCTGAAAGAGTTTTATATAATATGCCTAAACCGCGTGGTGATGTTGAGATCTCATCATCATTTCACGTACTTTTGTTAAGCTAAATTTTGTGGGATGTCTATTGGGTCAAACTTTGCAAAACACCTTAATGGACAAGCACACTCATTCGGATCCATCCATAACACAATGCAAATACTACAACGGCAAAACAAAGGTTCACATCTCAACACAATAGAACGTTTTTACATTTACGCAGAATACTTGAACAATAACCACTTAAACGACGAACACACCATATTCCCCAGCATAATCTTTGAAGCTCTTCTAAAACCCCACCAGCCACAAAAAAAAAACCCCTCACGCCCACACTCCAGAGCTACCACACCAAAAACCCAACACAAGACCTACGCCAAAACGAGTAACATAACAGATACACAGCAGTACAAGAAGCTGCCACACTGAAAGATGACACACGTCAAACACTGCAAATATAAACAGAGAGCATCATTAACAGTGGACAAATTCACATAGTGCGAAATCAAGAGGACAGTGCACCGAGCACAACACATAATCTAGTGAATAACCACAAAAAATACAGTGGACCCAGGCGCAAGGACTAAATAATACACCAATTCGAGTGTACAACACAGCGGATAGAAGATTACACGCACACACACCAGGAACAAGTACTCCCAGACACACAAGTAACTGAGGAAGAATATTAGAAAACCACTTCCATGTAAGTACTATTTACCCACTACCTTAGATACATATAAACAGAGGCACACACCACAAAGATTTACCCATTTCTACGTTTCACACACTTGTTCTCTCTCCCATAGAAAACCAAATGCGCCAAGCCTACGCACAAGCAAGCAAAACCCTGGGGGCAGACCAACCCCCGCCGAGAACAAAAATTTCCGAAGAATAAGGAGAAGGATAAGGAGATATCAGGCTAACCAATCTCCCAAAAACCACCCCCCCCCCCCAAAAAAGGA
>Ga0123357_10002961_pt1 | contig 19199 bp, 16 predicted proteins | sample TergutEmb28metaG_FD_89873 | JGI IMG/M metagenome (GOLD analysis project Ga0123357, IMG submission 89873) | Embiratermes neotenicus P4 segment gut microbial communities from Petit-Saut dam, French Guiana - Emb289 P4 | ecosystem: Host-associated > Arthropoda: Insects > Digestive system > Gut ...
CGAGAGGCTATGGGTCCGGATCAGGGCATCCGGAAGGAGGATGTTGGGTGCGCGTTTGCCGATTGGGCCAGAGAATGGTGGTGGGCGCAGCATGACACTTCCAAGCGCGACAAACCCGCCAACGAGCAGCAACCAAAACAAGAGTTTCTTGATTTTGAGCGTGACCATAAATCGCCTGAAAAGTAAAGATTATAAAGTTACAGCCAGGGGAAAAGATACTCCTTGTGGGGGTAGGTCAGTTTGACCAAATCTTGGGGCTCCCGAAGTTCCACGTATAATGATGGCATTTTTCGGGGAAGGGGCTGGACGATGCGACGCAGGTGGATGGCGGCTGTGGGCGGAGTGTTGGCGCTGTTGTGCCTTTCAACGGCTACCGCGAAAGCGCCGCAGAACAATGCCACAAAAATTCTGGAGACTTTCGCGGCTGGGGACTTTCAGTATCAGCTTCCGCCTGTAGATAGGATTCGTGCGCGTCCGCATAGCGTTCGAGGCAAAACAGGCAATCTCCCAGGATATTCCACAGCCAGGTGCTGTACCAAGGGTTCCGTTCGACCGCCGCACGTGCCATTTCCAGCCCCACATTGAAATCGCGCAATTGCAGGGCGACGAATTCCGCCGTTTCCCCTATCAGGCTCCAGTTCCTGGGGTCGGTGGAAAGCGCGATTTTGAAGGCTTCGAGCGCCTCGTCCTTGCGCCCCGCCGCTTGATGCTGGCGCGCTTGCTCGCGGGGTGCCTGGCGGTAGTCGTAGGCTTCCTTGGAAAAGCGGCTGCTGAAGTTTTCCTGGACCTTCGGCATGGGCTTTTTCGCCAGCATCCTCGAATGGATCGTTTTTTCGTCGTCCCCGGACGGTTTGCTTAGTTTGAGCGCACGTTTTTCCGCATAAAGGTCTAGCAAGGGGAAATTGATCCCCTGCGCGGCGGAACCGCCGAAACGTTGCAGGGACACATGGCCGGGAACGTCTTCGCGCCGCGTCGGGCCGTAATCGTTGACGACGATGAAGCCGTCATTATCCAGGAGGCCCAGGCATGCATCCAATGCCGCAATCGCGCCGTGGTTGAACAAGATGCGGTCGAGCCCCTCGCCCCATTGCAGGGTTGCGGCAAGAAATGCGGCTACACCTTTTCCATCAGCTTCGGCCTCGGCGAAGCCGCCATGTCGCTGGCCTGGGGTGGTTTGAGTATGCGTTTAGCGCAATTTCGGTTTAGGTTCGTAATATCCGTTTCCCGTCGCTTGTTCCCCTCCGTCCGCTTGAGTCGGGTTACCGGCGATGTGCCTCCGTCATGCCGCTGTGGCGCAACAGCGCATCCACTGACGGGGCGCGGCCCCGGAAGGCGACGAAGGATTCAATCGCGGGGCGGCTGCTGCCGACGGCGAGGATTTCGCGCCAGAAATGCTGGCCGACAACGGGGTCGAGCAGGGTGCGTTGCGCCGTGCCGTCGGGTTGGCTGCCTTCTTCCGCAGCCTCTTCAAAAGCCGCAAAGGCGTCGGCGGAAAGCACTTCGGCCCATTTGTAGCTGTAATAGCCCGCCGCGTAGCCGCCCGCGAAGATGTGCGAAAAGCTGTGCGGGAAACGGTGCCAGGCCGGGGGGAACAGCACGGCGACTTCGCGCCGGACATCGTCGAGGAGCGCCAGCACATGTTCGATGGGGACATCGCCGGAAGCGCCCGCCGTACCGCTGTGCAGGAGCAGGTCGAACAGGGCGAGTTCGACCTGGCGCACGGCCTGCATGCCGCTCTGGAAATTGCGTGCGGCGATCATTTTGTCGTAGAGCGCACGCGGGAGCGGCTCAAGGGTGTCGACATGGGCGGTCATCATCGAGAGCACGTCCCATTCCCAGCAGAAGTTTTCCATGAACTGGCTGGGAAGTTCGACGGCGTCCCATTCCACGCCGTTGATGCCGGAGACGGCCAGTTCGTCGGCATGGGTCAGCAGGTGGTGCAGGCCGTGGCCGGTTTCGTGGAAGAGGGTGAGGACATCGTCGTGGGTGAAGGTGGCCGGTTTGCCATCGACGGGGCTGGGGAAGTTGCACACGAGCCAGGCCACGGGGGTGGTGACGCCGCCGTCGGCACCCCGGCTGCGGCTGCGGGCGGAATCCATCCAGGCGCCGCCGCGCTTGGTGTCGCGGGCGTACAGGTCGAGATAGAACTGGCCGATCAGTTCGCCGTTTTTCTCGATGCGGAAGAACCGGACGTTTTCGTCCCAGACCGGCGCTTCGTCGGGGGTGACCTCAACGCCGTAGAGCTGGCGGATGACGCTGAAGAGGCCGTCGAGCACGTAGGGCGCGGGGAAGTATTGTTTGACCTCTTGTTCTGAGTAAGCGTAGCGGCTTATCCGCAATTTTTCCGAGGCCCAGGCGATGTCCCATGGCTCCAGCGGGTCGAGCCCGAGTTCTTTGCGGGCGAAGGCTTTCAGTTCGGCAAGGTCGTGTTCGGCAAAAGGTTTGGCCTTTGCCCCGAATTCGCGCAGGAAGGCGAGCGCCTCTGCCGGGGAATCCGCCATTTTCGGGACAAGCGAGACTTCGGCGTAGTTACGGTAGCCAAGTAGCGCGGCTTCCTCGGCACGCAGGGCGAGGATGCGGCCAATCGACGAGCCGTTGTCCCATTTCGCCTTGTCGCTATCGTTCTCGGTGCTGGCGAACTCCGAGGCGCGGGTGGCGTTGGCGCGGTACATGCGCGCACGTAGGGCACGGTCATCGGCGTATTGCATCACCGGCAGCCAGGAAGGGTGGTGCAGGGTGAATTTCCAGCCGGTTTTGCCGTCCTTTTCCGCTGCCGCACGGGCGGCGGCGCGGGCGTCCGGGGGGATGCCCGCGAGCCCTGCCTCGTCGGTGACCCATTCGGCGTAAGCGTTGGTGGCGTCGAGCAGGTTTTCGGAAAATTTTGCAGCCAATGCTGAAAGCTCTTCCTGTATCGCCTTGAAGCGCGGTTTGGCCTCTTCCGGCAGTTCAGCGCCAGAGAGGCGGAAATCGCGGATCTCGCGGTTGATGATACGGCGGCGCACGGGGTTCAATGCCGTATACCCCGGGCTCGCGGCGAGAGCCTTGTACTTGTGGAAAAGGGCGATGTTCTGGCCAAGTTCGGCGTAGAAGCCAGCAACTTCCGGCAGCATCGCGTTATATGCCTCGCGCCAGGGAGCAATGTCCAGCACGCTATGCAGGTGGCTGACGATGCTCCAGGCACGGCCCAGGCGTTCGCCGGTCTCGAACATCGGCACGATGAACCCGTCCCAGGTCGGCGGCGCAGTATCGGCAGTGAGCCGCTCGATCAGTGCGCCGTATTCGGCAAGCAGGGAACGGATGGCGGGGTCGACGTGCTCGGGAAGGATGTCGCCGAAACGGGGCAGCCCGGAGAAGTCAAGCAGGGGGTTAGTTTGGGTGGGGTTGGACATTTTGAGACTGGAATGGGAGAAAAATTGAGAATTAACGCCTTCGTAGGGGACGCCGCCTTCGGCGTCCCGTGGTAAGCATTGCGACAATTTTGACGAACGGGACGCCGAAGGCGGCATCCCCTACACCTGCTTGTTAACAGCAGTGCGTAAATTAGGGCGTAGGGGACGGTGGCAATCGTCCCGTCTAATCGCATGACCGGATCGCGTAAAACATCGGGCGGATCGCCACTCGTCCCTACGCGAAAAATCCCCTTCAATTCTGGGTCAACCGCTCAAACGCCTCACGATACTTGGCGGCGGTACGGGCAATTACTTCCTCCGGCAGCCGGGGCGCGGGGGCTTTTTTGTCCCAGTCGAGGGTTTCGAGGTAGTCGCGTACGTATTGCTTGTCAAACGAGGGCGGGCTGATGCCTTCGCGGTAGTCGGCCTCGGGCCAGAAACGCGAGGAATCGGGGGTGAGCACTTCGTCGATCAGGTGCAGGACGCCGGCGTTGTCGATGCCGAACTCGAACTTGGTGTCGGCAATGAGGATGCCGCGCCCGGCGGCGTAGTCGGCAGCCTCACGGTACAAGGCGATGGCCGCGTCGCGGGCCTGTTTTGCCAGAACCGCGCCGTTGGAGATGACGACTTCTTCGCAACGGGCCGAGGCGCTCTCGAAGGAGATGTTCTCGTCGTGGTCGCCGACATCGGCTTTGGTGGCCGGGGTGAAGATCGGTTGCGGCAGCTTTGCTGCCTGGCGTAGGCCCGGCGGCAAGGCGATGCCACAAATCGCGCCGGTGGCCTGATAGTCCTTCCAACCGGAACCGATCACATAGCCGCGCACCACGGCTTCAATGGGCAGGGGCTTGAGGCGTTTGACCACCAGCGCGCGGCCACGTACCTCGTCGCGCTCATTGGCATCCACGACGGTCTCCGGGTCGATACCGGTGAGTTGGTTGGGAATGATGTGGCTGAGCTTGGCAAACCAGAAACTGGCCATTGCAGTCAGCACCCAGCCTTTGTCGGGGATCGGGTCGGGCAATACGACATCGAAGGCCGACAGGCGGTCGCTCGTGACGATCAGTAGTTTGTCGCTGCCAACGGCGTAAATGTCGCGGACTTTGCCGCGACCAAGGAGCGGTAGGCTCTTGATGGAGGATTCAAATAATGGAGTGCTCACGGCGTCTTCCCAAAGACGTGACAGCGTGGATTATAGGGCGATGCTCTCTGTCTGGGGCGCGGAAGGCGCGTGTCTATTGCATGGCAGGGCGTCGAGCGGCTCCGGTGTGTGGCAATGGAAGCCCTGCGCGTAATCAACGCCAATTTCGCGGATGACCTGGAGGATGCTGTTGTTGTGCACGAACTCGGCGATAGTGCGCAGACCGTGGGCGCGCGCCAAGGTGACGATGGCCTTGACCGTGGCAAAGTTGGCCGAGTCGGTATCGATGTTGGAGATGAATGCGCCATCGATTTTCAGATAATCGGCCTGGAAACGCTTAAGATAACCGAACGACGACAGGCCGCTGCCAAAATCGTCGAGTGCCACGGTTGCACCCACCCGGCGCACGCTTTCGATAAAGTGCAATGCCGGTTTGAGATTGGCAACCGCGCTGCTTTCGGTGATCTCAAAGCAGAGCTTTCTTGGAGAGATACTGCTGGAGTGAATCTGGTCGAGGACGAAATCCGGGAAATGTTCGTCGGAAAGGCTCGCACCTGAAACGTTGATGCTGAAGCACTCGATGCCGATCTCGCATTTTTCCTTTTCCCATTGCGCGATTTGCTGACAGGCGCTTTCAATGACCCAGTGGTCGATACGCGGCATCAGGTTGTAGCGCTCTGCGGCGTGGATGAATTTTGCGGGAATGTCAAAACCGCCCTCGGTATTGCGCACTCGCAGCAGAATTTCGGCATGGGAAGGACGGTTCCCCGTCAGCGGGGAGAAACGCTGGTAATGGAGCGCGAAGCGGTTCTGAGCCAACATGCTGTCAAGCTGTGCGACGCTGCGCAATTCCTCACGGCGCTGGCGGAAATAATCGTCATTAGGGTGATAGACCTGGATGCGGTTGCGGCCCAATTCCTTCGCGCCGAAACAAGCGGTATCGGCGGCAATCATCAGTTCCCTGAGAGAGCGGAATCCGAGGGAACTGCTGGAAGCGACGCCGATGCTGGCTCCTACGCGGTAACTTTGGCCTTCCCAGTCGAAATGGATGTTTGAAATGTCCTTGATGATGGCACGTGCTATTTTTTGAATGTTCTGTTCGCTGTTCAGGGACATGATCGCGCCGAATTCATCGCCGCCGATGCGGGCAACGAAGGCATTACCCAAGCGCGATTCAAGCAGATGAGCCACACGGGTCAGCAGAATGTCGCCTGCGCCATGGCCACAGTTGTCGTTGATGGCCTTGAACTGGTCGAGGTCGATGTACAGCATGGTGACGTCGACGACCATGGGGTCGTCGAGCAGTTCCGAAGCGCGTTTCTCGAATGCACGGCGGTTGAAGGCATTGGTGAGCGCGTCGTGCTGAGCTTGCCATTCGAGCATCGAAATCTTGCTGCTCACCGTCAGGGTCATGGCTCTAAAATGCTTCAGCAGGCTGTCGAGTTCCGAGACCCCGGTGTTTTCCAGTTGCACGTCGTAATTGCCGGCAGTGATGTGCTCGGCGGCGTTGCTCAGGTTGATCAGGGGTTTGACGACATGGCGTGAAAAGATCACCAGCAGGATGCTGGACAGGCATACCCCGATCAGGGCAGCGATGATGTTGTACAGGATCAGTTTGTCCTGGGTGGCGCTGAGGTAGTCGGTCGGCAGGCCGTATTGCACCGAGCCGTAGTTCAGCCCGGTATGGGTGACATCGAAACGGACGTGGTAGACCGAACCAGCCTTGCCGGGCGCAGGCAGCGGCTCGTTGTCTGCCAGCCCCGTCGATGCCAAACGGTTCCCGTCGGTATCCATGATGACGAGATAGGAAATACTGCCGGATTTTTGCCAGGTGTCGAGGATGCTACGTAGGGTTTCGTGCTCCCTTCTGGCCAACGGTGTGACGAGCGCCGCTTGATAGGCATTTTGGGTGTAGTCGATCCGGGTTTTGACCTGTTGGTCGATCTGTTCTTTGATTGAGCGTAGGTTGATGGATAGCATCAGGGTCAGCATGACGGTGCCCATCAGGGCGCCCCAACTGATAATGCGGGTTCGAAATGAGTTCAGGCGGAACATGGTTTTGCCATGGATACGAACCCGGCGTAGCGCTCGCCATTATTTATGGCGAGGTGGGTGGAGCAGACATTTATGGAACAAGTGGTTTCTTTGAAACGTGTGAAAAAATCCCCACCCGTGAACCCAGGATAACGCGGTGAAGAACATCTTGGAGTGACATGGTTATTCTGAGAGTGCGTTTCCATTATGTAGGAACAGCAACGAAATAGACGCATGAAATCTTTCCTGGGGTAGTTTGAGAAAAGCAGGCTACCTGAATTCGATCGATTACTTCATCATATCTGGGATGTTGCTGATGTCAGTACGTATCTTTACTCATCGTATCTTTACTTACGCATTGGTGTGATTTTTTCACGCTGAGGGAACAGTGAAAATGTAAAGCGGCCGGAACTCGATAATATGCGTAATTGTTACTCAAGACTGTCTCAAAGAAAAGATGGAAATGCAATATAAAGATGTGTATGTGTGACAATATTGGTTACTATAGTTTTCTAATTTGTTTTTTTGATTTTTCCCAGAAAATAGGCATCGGAAACTTGGTTTATTCCTGCCATGCGTACCCGGATACGGGTCGCATAATCAGTGGCAGGACGCGCTATGTGCGCGGTAAACCGGGAGAGCGAGCCATGAATGTCAAGCGTTATTTTGCGCCTTCAACCCGCGAAGCCCTGCGGGCACTGAAGGCGGAATTGGGCGCAGACGCGATTGTGCTGTCGAACCGGGCTGTCGCGGGGGGGGTCGAAATCATGGCTTTGCCGCCGGGAGCCATTGACACGCTACACGCATTTCAACCTGCCCGCCCGCCCAAGGCGCCTCCTGAAATGCCATATGTAGCGGCACAGTCCGCCGGGATGTCCGGTAGCCATGGCAACCATAGCAGGTACAGTGGTTTCGGCAATGACGTGGGTTACGGCGATGATTTCCACGTCACGCTTTCCAGCCCCGCGGCGGGTACGATCCCACGCAATCTCACCCCCGCGCCATCCCGTAAGCCCGAGATTCGCCCGTTTAAACCGCCCCGTATTGAAACTGCGGTTCCTGCACGCCAGGGTACGGGAGCAATGACGGAAAGGGTTGCCGAGAAAATGGCCGAAAAGGTCGCTGAAAAAGTAGCCATGCGTAGCGGGGACGGCGAGGGCGTGCGCGTGCTGCAAGAGGTCAACACCCGTCTGATGGAAGAACTCTCCGGGATACGCTGCGTCATTGAGCGAGAGCTTGCTGGTTTTTCTTGGTATGAGACGCTTACCAATGTGCCGGTCAGGGCAGAGATGCTTGGGCAACTGCTCGCGGCGGGGTTTTCCGCTTCCCTGGCGCGCCAACTCGTCGAGGGGGTCGGCAAGGACACCACACCAGGCATGGCGCAAGATATCCTGCGTTCGGCTCTTGACCGTCGCCTGAAAACCTGCGCGGGTGCACGCGAAATCATCGATGACAGTGGCGTTTATGCGCTCGTCGGCCCTACCGGTGTCGGCAAAACCACTACGGTCGCCAAACTGGCGGCCCGTTTTGTCACCCGCCAGGGTGCGGGGCGCTTAGCGCTGATTACCACCGATGGCTACAGGATCGGTGCACAGGAGCAATTGCGCATTTACGGACGTATCCTTGGTGTACCGGTCTTTGCCGTACGTGATGCCGCCGAACTTCGCCAGACCCTTGGCGACCTGCGCGACAAGCATTTGGTGCTCATCGACACGATGGGTATGAACCAGCGCGACCGCATGGTTGTAGAGCAGGCCAACATGCTGGCGGGTGCGGGCGATGTGCAACGGCTGCTGCTGCTCAACGCCACGTGTCAGGGCGATACGCTCGATGATGTGGTTAAGGCTTTCGCTGGGTCGTTTGTTGCGGGCTGCATTCTCACAAAAGTCGACGAAGCGGCTTCGCTTGCACCGGTCATTGATGCGGCGATGCGCCATGAACTCGACGTGCGTTACGTCACCAACGGTCAGAGAGTACCCGAGGATTTGCACCTGCCCAATCGCGCTTATCTACTGCAACGCGCCCTGCATCCGCAGACGGAAGAATCCCTCTGGAGGCTTGACGGCGACGAAACCGGCGCGATGTTGCGCGCCCAGGGAACCTGAAATGATCGATGGACGCGAAGACCAGGCCGCCGGGTTGCGGCGGCTCTTTCGACACACCCCACCGACGGTAGTCGCCTTCTATGCCACGGGGCGGCATCGCGCCCGTCATGCGGTTCTGACCGCGCACCGTATTGCAGGGCAGCATCAGAAAGTGTTGTTGCTTGATGAAGCCGTAGGCGATGAGGCGCTCTCTGGAGTTCTGGGGCTCGGTTCTGGCCCCGATCTCCTGCAAATGCTTGATGGACGGCTGACCTTGTCAGACCTTCTGCAACCCGTGGTGGGTCTCTTCGGGCGGATTCCTGCCGCCGCCGCCGCGCTCGCGTTGCCCTTGCTCGACAAAGCCCGGCGTGCTTGCCTGCTCGAAGCCCTGCGGGTGCTGCATCACTACGCTGAAGTCGTACTCATCCATGCTGCCCACGATTCGGCCAAAGACCCGTCGCCTTTCGTACAGGCCGCCCCACAGCGGCTGCTTGTGGCGGAAGCCAGTGCCAGCGGGGCAAGCGAATCATATTGCGTCATCAAACAGTTGGCTTCGGCGGGCGCGGGCTCGATGCACGTGGCGGTGGCTCAAGCGCACGATTCGGCGGATGCGCGGAATTTTTTCATTTCGCTTCAAACCTTGGTGCGTCATCATGTTGGCGTACCGCTGCTTTGGCTGGGCGAAGTCGAACGCGATGACCTCGCGGCGGGTTTAGCCCGCACGCTTGCGCCGCCTCTGGCGCATGGGGCAAGCATGGTGTTTCTTCAGCGGCTTGCGGGCGTGGGTTTTTCCCCAAGCGCGCAATGAACCGCAGGTTCCTCGCCTGGGTGAGACGGACGCATGACGCAAGAAGAAGAAAACAGACTCGATATAGATCGCATGATGGTGTCCTACGCGCCGCTTGTAAAGCGTTTGGCATACCAGATGATGTCCCGCCTACCTGCTAGCGTGGAAGTCGAAGACCTCATACAGAATGGTATGATGGGTCTGCTGGATGCCATCAACCGTTTCGAGGAAGGCATGGGTGCGCAGTTTGAAACCTATGCCGTGCAGCGTATCCGTGGTGCAATGCTCGACGGGCTGCGCGAAGCCGACTGGGCACCGCGCAGTACACGGCGCGACATGCGGCGTATCGAAACCGCTATTAACGCACTCGAACAGAAAAATGGCCGCCCACCCAGCGAATCCGAAATCGCTGGGTATCTCGGCCTGGAGCTTCCTGAATACCAGCGCATGTTGCAGGATGCGCGCGGCCATCAACTCATCTATTTCGACGATTTCTCTTCTGAAGACGGCGAAGATTTCCTCGAACGCCACTTCGGCCAAGCCGACGCCGATCCGCTTGCACTGCTCGAAGACGCCGACGCGAGAGTCAAACTCGTCGAAGCCATACAAAACTTGCCCGAGCGCGAAAAAATGGTCATGGCGCTCTACTACGACGAAGACCTCAATCTGCGCGAGATCGGTGAAATACTCAATGTCACCGAGTCCCGGGTTTGCCAACTACACAGTCAGGCCGTAGCGCGTTTGCGAGCATCGATGATAGGGCGGCGTCATGGATAGCGTCAGCTTCATTGGCCTCCTCCTTGGCTTGGGAGCCATCCTTGTCGGGCAAATGCTCGAAGGTGGCCATATCTCTTCGCTGGTACAGCCAGCAGCCCTCCTCATCGTCGTGGGTGGGACTATCGGTGCGGTACTGCTGCAAAGCCCCCTGCGCGTCTTCCTTGGGGGCGTGATGATGGTGAAATGGGTATTTGTGCCCCCGCCTTCCGGACATGAATATGCTATTGAACGCATTATCGAGTGGGGCTACATGGCTCGCCGGGAAGGGGTGCTCATGCTCGAACGCCAAGTTGAGGAGGTTGAAGACCCCTTCATGCGCCGCGGCCTGCAAATGCTCGTTGATGGCATCGAACCCATCCAATTGCGCGAATCGCTTGAAACCGAAACCGACGTCTGGGCGACACAAATGCGCCAATGCGCCCGCATCTGGGAAAGTGCGGGCGGTTATTCCCCCACCATCGGCATTCTTGGAGCCGTGCTTGGATTGATCCATGTCATGGAAAACCTGTCCGACCCCACGAAACTGGGTTCGGGCATTGCCGTGGCCTTTGTCGCCACGATCTATGGTGTTGGCCTTGCAAACATCATCCTGCTGCCAATTCACAAAAAACTTTTTTCGCATATTGGCATCCTTACCAACCGCCGCGAAATGGTTATCGACGGGCTCCTCGGCATCGCCAACGGCGACAACCCGCGCATCATCGAAAGCCGGATGCGGGGATATACCCAGTAAAGGGGTGTCGGCATCATGGCGCGGCGACGTAGACCCCACGAAGAAGAGCACGAAAATACCGAACGTTGGCTCGTGTCTTACGCCGACTTCATCACCCTGCTGTTTGCTTTCTTCGTCGTCATGTACTCTTTGAGTTCTATCAATGAGGGCAAATACCGGGTACTTTCTCAGTCCTTAGTGCAAGCATTCCGTAGCGCCAGCATCAACGCTGGAGGGCCGACAATTGTCGTACCCCAGGCAGTTATCCCCACCGGCCCGCCTGTACCCGTCAAACGGCTCAAAGCGAACAACAGTAGACAAAACGAAGCGCGTGAGCGGAGCGTCCAGAAGATGCGCGACATGGCCAGCCATATCCGCCGCGTCCTCGAACCCATTACCGGGAACGACCAGGTTAGGGTGACGGAAGGCGCATTTGGCGTGTCCGTCGAAATTAATGCCAGCGCGCTGTTTTCTCCTGGCGAAGCCGTCCTCAGCAGCGATGCGAACGTTGCGTTACGCGCCGTGGCTGCCGTGATTGCGGATTCGGAGTTCCCAATCATGGTTGAAGGCCATACCGACAGCAACCCGATCAACACCTTGCGGTTCCCTTCCAATTGGGAACTCTCATCGGCTCGCGCCTCGTCGGTTGTGCGGCTTTTCATCGAAAGCGGCGTTTCCCCGACCCGCCTTACTGCCGCAGGCTATGCCGACCAGCGCCCTGTTGCCGACAATGATACTGAAGCAGGCAGGGCGCGCAACCGCCGCGTAGAGATCATGCTCGAATCGCGTGTCCCCGCAAATGAGCCTGAACCCACCGCCGAGCCTGAGCTAGATGCGCCCGAGCCCGGGTTCATCGTCCCAGGTGCCCCAATTTTGACACCATGACAGTGCGCCAGGTGTAGTCATCAGGCGGGAGAGGTAGAAGATGATGCGCTCACGTATTTGTGGTTGTTTGGCGGCCTGGATTTCGATGTCGACCATTTTGCCGGTGGCAACTTTGGGCTTGGTATTGAGGATGCCCTGTTTGTAGTCGATGCCCTCGCCATGCGAGTACGGGTGGACGAGCACGATATCTAGATAGACCTTGAGGGGTAGGCCGACTGTGGCCTTGGGGAAATCAGTCGGCGAGCCGGTGTTTCGGATATCACCGAAAAGCAGTTTGAAGGCCAAGCCGTTGCGGGGCGAGAGGACGAGATGGGACATGCTGAAATCCCCAGAATTTTATATAGCATATCTCGGTAGCAAACATTGCTAAAAATGTTGATGTGTTATTTTTTTATCCGAAACCGCTTCATTCACCCGCCTTGAAGTTGTAAACCGCCCGGATTCTTTCGACGACTTCAGCCGTCGGCTGGATGTGCGAAAGAATCTCGTCCATGTTCTTGTAGGCCATCGGCGATTCATCCAGGGTGTTGCGATGTACCGAGGTGGAAAAGATACCTTTCATCTCGGAGCGGTATTCGTCCATGGACAGGGTGTTGAGTGCCCTGGTGCGGCTCATCAGGCGGCCCGCCCCGTGCGGCGCGGAGTCATTCCAATCCGCGTTACCCTTGCCAACGCAGATCAGGCTGCCGTCGCGCATGTTGATTGGGATGAGCAGGTGTTCTCCCGCTTTGGCAGAAACGGAGCCTTTGCGCAAGATCATCGCCTCGGTGTCGATGTAGTTGTGGATGGTAGTGAACCGATCCGTTTCAGTCACCGCCATTCCGTTCAGAATGACTTCCGTCATAGCCTGCCGATTCATGGCGGCGAAGCGCTGAACGATTCGCATATCGTGCAGGTAATCGTCGAACAATTCTTCCGAGACGTAGGCCAAGTCTTTGGGAATGTCGGTAGCGGGCTTCAAATGTTGAAGCGTTGCCTCGATTTCCTGCTCCCGCCCCTCGGCTTTCAACGTGACGATGGCCTCCTGCATTGCTTCTTTGAGCGGGTCGCTCAAGCGCTCGTAAGCCTGCCGCTGATACCAGGTGGCGACTTCCTGCCCGAGGTGACGGCTTCCGGAATGCACAACCAGATACAGCGCTCCGTCGTCGGCGCGCCCCACTTCGATGAAATGATTGCCGCTGCCCAGCGTCCCGATGCTCAACCGTGCGCGACCCATATCGACGCGCTCAGCGCAATGCAGTTTGTCCAGATCGACTTCCGCGTTCAGCGGATGATGGTTTTTGCGGATGCCGCGCCCGGACGGAATGCTCGCCCGAATCAAGTGGTCGAGTTTTGCAAAGTCCAGATCACGCTCGGCAAGGCGCACGGTTTCCATGCCGCAGCCGATATCGACGCCGACCATGCCCGGCACGATTTTGTCGGTAATGGTCATCGTGGTGCCGATGGTGCAGCCTTTGCCGGCGTGAACATCCGGCATGATCCGGATTTTGCTACCCGCAAACTCCTCGCGATCGCAAACCGCCTTGATCTGCTCGAAGGCGATGGGCTCCAGTTCCCCGCAATAACACAGGGCGGTGTTGTGTTTGCCTTTGATTTCAATCATGCCGTGACTCCGAAATGTCATTCAGGAAGGCGTTTAGCTTCATCAGCTTTCGCTACGTTCCTTCCATTATCCCGCTTTCAACGTCACGAGGCCGTTCAGCACTTGATCCAGACCGCCGAAGACCGAGATGCGGTCGATACGCTCGGCGACCCGTTCCAGGGTTTCCAGCTCCTTCAAGCGCAAGGCGACCGGGTTGTCTTCCATGACCTTGGCGGTGTTCAGGAGCGAACGGGTCGCGGCGGTTTCTTCGCGGCGGCGGATGACGTTGGCTTCCGCCGATTTCGCCGCTTCCACCACGCGGGCGAGGATGTCCTTCATGTCGCCCGGCAGCACGATGTCGCGTACCCCGAGACTGCCGACCTCGATGCCGAAAGCGCTCATCTTCGCCCTGACGTGCGCGGCAACCATCTCGTCGATGTCCTGTTTGTTTTCCAGGATGGCGTCGATGCTGCGCGTGCCGACGGCGGCGCGCAGGCCGAACTGCAATTCCCGGTACAGGTAATCGGCGGGTTTGCCGATTTCGGCAAACGCCTTTTGTACGTCGGTGTAGCGCCAGCTTGCCACGAGGTTGAGCCGCAGTCCCACACGATCCTTGCTCATGATTTCCTGGCCGCTCACTTCCATGACTTGCAAGCGCGTATCGACCAACTCCACCCGAACGTCACGGTTGAAACGCCAGAAAGCCTTCAGACCCGGTTCAAGCAAGGCTGCGATCTTTCCGTTGATGCTTAACACGCCCACATGGTAGGCCGGCACCTGAACGAACAAGATACCATCCGACCCCATGACCGCACGACCTTTCGGCGTGGCCGGATTGATTTGGGCGGCCAGCGCACCGGGCAATTCCGCGCCCGATTCAAGGTCGAAACGTTCCAGACGATGCGTTTTCATCCCTTTCCAGATGAAACGCCGCGAGCCGGGCGGCAATACCTCGACCGGCACCTCGTTTTCAAAACGCAGGCCGACCTCATTGCTGCTGAGCGTTATGACGACGAAGTGCTTTTCCGCTTCCGCCGGATCGGATTGCAACAGGTAATCGACGACCGACTCGGCGGGCATCACCGAATCCTGCGCGAAAGTGCTGACTGCCGCCTTACCGCCAAAAGGTAGAAAGCGGTAGCGTCCCGGTTCGAGAATGACACGGAAATCGCCATCCCGCGTCAGGATGCCTTTTTCGTTAACACGAACAATGAATTTTTGTAGCATTTTCTTCACCTTTAAAAAAGTGTCGGCCTTGCCGACCCGGCGGACGTTTCTTTCGATACGGCGGGGGTGGTTGATGGGGCGGAGGCAGGTTCCGGATTCCTCTGGACGACACTGCTTGCCCAGAAACAACCCTTTCCCTGCTCCGCGCCAAAAACCATGCCCGTCGCACAGGCTGAAGGTCTGGCCGAGCCGGCAGCGGAAGTTTTTGCAAACTGCCGCAGCCGACGGTTTTTACAACGTCGAAGCCTTTTTAAGGCTTTTTGGAGCGGGACTCGAACCCGCGACAGTCGGATTATTGGTCCGATGCTCTAACCACTGAGCCATCCAAAAGGTGTGCAATCGGGAATCGAACCCGATGAAGCGCCTGCTTGCACTTGGCGAACAGATTGCCTTGAACGGGCGGCATGCGCGAAGGCGACGCTGAAAACGGCTCTCGCGCACCGGCGGGGCGGCGGAACCCCTGACCTGTCATCCCTGCCCAAGGCAGATAAGTTCACTGTGCTTATAGCAGGGAGCGTGCCATGTGGTGGAGAATTTCATAATTCATTGAAAAATAAGATGTAAATTACAAAAACCGGGCTACCTCGTATTTCCTGTGCCTGAGAGAAACTATCTTTTTATATAAACTCGTATCCGTTGATATAATCGTTGAACTCGGCCAACAAAAGGGCGTGGTATGAAAAAAATCGTGGTCTTCGGTTTTCTGGGCGTCAAGCTGGATGCCCGGGGAGGGTTCAACGTACAAAAACGGTTGGGCAAATGGCGCCCTACCGTCGGTTTGTGCAGCCAACCGGATTTGCTCGTGGATCGGCTGGAGTTGCTGCATGATCCGTGCGACAAGCAACTGGCCGGACGTATCATCAAAGACATCGCTGAGGCGTCGCCCGCCACCGAGGTGCGGTGCCATGAATTGGCGCTTGCCGACCCCTGGGATTTCGAGGAGGTCTATACCCGACTGCGCGATTTCTCACTGGATTACGATTTCGATATCGACCATGAAGATTATTTCGTGCACATCACCACCGGTACTCATGTGGTGCAAATCTGCTGGTTCCTGTTGACCGAGGCACATTATTTTCCGGGACGCCTCATCCAGACCATGCCGCGTCGCAGCAGCGAAGAAGGAGAAGAAGAGAGCGCCGATGTTGCTGGTTTTGTCGATGTGATCGACCTCGATCTTTCCCGTTACGACCAGATCGCCCAACGTTTCCGCCGTGAGCAGGTTGATGCGATCAGCCATTTGAAAGCCGGCATCACCACCAGAAACGCGGCGTTCAACATCATGATCGAGCAGATCGAGCGCGTGTCCGGGCGTTCGCGTGCCCCCATGTTGCTGACCGGACCAACCGGCGCAGGAAAATCTTTTCTCGCGCGGCGCATTTTCGAGTTGAAGCAGGCGCGACAAAAACTGAAAGGGAGTTTCGTCGAAGTCAATTGCGCGACCTTGCGCGGCGATTCCGCCATGTCCGCCCTTTTCGGCCACGTCAAGGGTGCCTTTACCGGTGCGCTGAATGAACGGGCGGGTCTGCTGCGCCTGGCCGATGGCGGCGTGCTCTTTCTGGATGAAATTGGCGAACTCGGAACGGATGAGCAGGCGATGTTGCTCAAGGCCATCGAGGACAAGCGTTTTTCGCCCTTTGGCGGTGATGGCGAAGTCGGGAGCGATTTTCAGCTCATCGCCGGAACCAACTGTGACCTGCGCGAAGGCATCCGCGAGGGCCGCTTTCGCGCGGATCTGTACGCCCGCATCAATCTCTGGACCTTCCGGCTGCCGGCGCTGGCGGAACGTCCGGAAGACATTCCACCCAACCTCGATTATGAGCTCGCCCGCCACGCCCGCGATTACGGCGTGCAGGCGCGTTTCAACGTCGAGGCACGCCGCCGCTATCTCGCTTTTGCCTGTTCGCCGGAAACGCTCTGGCCGGGCAATTTCCGCGAACTGACCGCCAGCGTTACCCGCATGGCGACATTGGCGACGGGCGGGCGCATTACCGAGGCGGATGTGGCCGAGGAGATCGAGCGCTTACACGCGGCCTGGAACGGCGCCCGCAAAGTGTCCGGGATCGTGGAAGCCGCGCTGGGCGAGGAGGCTTCCGGCGAACTCGATCTTTTCGATCGCAGCCAGCTTGAAACCGTGCTGCAAACCTGCCAGCGGAGCAGGAATCTTTCCGATGCGGGGCGGATTTTGTTCACCCATTCGCGGCAACGGAAAAAGCAGCCGAACGACGCCGACCGGCTGCGCAAATACCTACTGCGTTTCGGTCTGGACTGGGAAACGGCGCAAGGGGTGAAAAGAGGTTTTTCTGACAAACCCTCGGCCCCATATCCATAACCACCCCCATTCCCTTCTTTGGAAGGCGTGCGCGAAGCGACGGGGTGGCTGCAGGGTTACGCTCGGCGCATGTATACGCTCCAGCCCCTATTTACGCACTCCCCAGCATGCGCCCTCCCCCACTCGGCCTGGAATACCCACCGGCATCGTAAAGCTGCGGATGGTCAGCGGCGGTGAGTAGGACGGAGAGGGCGGCCTGGTTGTGCTGCATGTGCTTGGCAATGAGTTGACCGTTGACGTGGTTGTGCTCTTTCGCACGCCCAGCGAGCGAGAGAATTTCGTCCCATCGCGCGAGCGCCTTAGGCAGCTTGGCGCAGAGGCGGCGTATCGCAGCGTCGCCATTACCGTGGCCGAAACGGGCTACCAGCATGGATCGGTCGTCATGCAGGTGTTGCAATTGACGGTAACGGTCGTTTTTCTCTTTCGTGACCAAGAGCATGCCGTCCATGTCTCCGGAGATAAGTACGGTTTCTTCACGTTCGAGGAGGTCGAGGAATTTTTTGAGCTGGCTGGATTCGGCTTCGAGCAGAAGGGCGATGCGCTGGAGTTCTTGGGGGCTGGGGGTGTGCATGGTCGTATCGGAAGCGGGGGTTGGGACAGGTTCACCCACGCATTTTCCGTGCCATAATTTCCGTTATCGGGTAAACATTGTATTGGCGGGGATTGCGTTATTGGCTCGCAACCCCCGCCGTCGAGCACGGTTCGCTATTTATCAACCGCGCCCGACTTTTGACCCGAACATTTGCCGGACTTCGGCGATAAGCCCGTCGGCAATACGGTGGGCATCTACTTTGAAGTGACCCTCACGGATGGCCTGTTTGATTTCTTCGATGTGGCCAGTATTCACCGTTGACGTTTCCGCTAAAGCTGCCTCGGCCTTTTGCAGGGTCGAAGCAAGCGACGACAGTTGTACCTGTTCGCCGTTGTTTGCTATAGGCGCAGAACTCGGGCGTAACCGCGCTTCGCCGGTAGGAGTCGGGCCGATTGGTTTGCCAAGGCTTTCGACTTTCATGATAAGAAGGCTCCGGGAAAGGATGATTTGCGCTTTGAAAGCTTCTTGTTACTTGCTACGGCATGATATTACGGAACTTTAGCAGATTTTTTAAAAATACCGTTGGCAAGTTTCAATACAATTTACCGTGCAGTGTTGAGGGGATATCACGGGTTGATCTCTATGGTACCGTCATATAGCGCCGTGCCGATGATGATTTGATTGTTCGGCAGGCGTACCCGGACTGTTTCGCCGGGTGCGGCGGAATTGAGGGCGCGCCCAGTATTTGAGACCTGGAAGGCTCTGCCCCGGCTGAAAACGGTGACTTTATTGCCTTGCCGCACGGCTTCCGGGATGCGCAGCATACGGGCTTGAAGGGGCGTGCCCTGAGCAAGCACCAACCGGGTGGGGCGTCCTGCGGCTTGGCTGGCATCAGTGAGCACGTCACTGGGCAAGGCGGCAATATCGCCATGTCGGTATTCGAGGTCGGCAGGGCCAAGGATTTTCCCGATAGGCAGAGGACGGGCGACAACGAGGTAGTCGCCCACGACCTTAACGCGTGCCTGAAGGTAGACAGTCCAGGTAACCGGGGATTCGCAACGCACGCCCACGCTGAACGTGCCCCAGGCACGGGCCGGTTTGGGCAGGAAGGCAATTGGTGCAGGGCAGGGCGGCAAAAGATTGCCGGGGTCGAGCGGGCTGATTTCGATAGTGACTTCGCCCGGAAACCCTTGTGTTTTTTCTTCGATAAGCGCACGGGCTGCCGCTTCGACCGGGGCGGATGTTTGCTGCGCAACGGCATTGACCATCGCAAAGAGCAAGCCGGGAATCATGGCGATGCTTGCGGGTGGGCGACCAATCATTTTGTTTTGTGTCCTGCTTTAAGTTTCGCGACACGAATACATTATGGCATGTCTGAACGCATGTCGAACGCAATCCCCATCATTCATGACGGGGTAAACGAGACATAAGAAGGTTAGGGGTGTTCTTGAGAGGTATATCGGAAAATTTTTATCTCTATTTTTCTGCATTGCAGCATGTAAAACAATGAAAAAGTCACGGTTATAGATGTGATAAATGTCATTATTATTTGTATGGTGAGAAGGAGGTTTTAGGTTTGTTTTGATGGATGTGTATATAAAATTGGGTCTTAGGAAGCAAACCAAGCTACAAAGGTTGCTCACGCAACAACTTTAACAGTACCAAGTAAAGGTTGCCATGGCGATGGTTAAATCGAAACTCGCACTCTTTGAGGTGAAGC
>Ga0123357_10002962_pt1 | contig 19198 bp, 8 predicted proteins | sample TergutEmb28metaG_FD_89873 | JGI IMG/M metagenome (GOLD analysis project Ga0123357, IMG submission 89873) | Embiratermes neotenicus P4 segment gut microbial communities from Petit-Saut dam, French Guiana - Emb289 P4 | ecosystem: Host-associated > Arthropoda: Insects > Digestive system > Gut ...
AAATAACTACGAATTAGTCGCAAGCTCCTGAAGATGGACGTATTGACGTCCGAAACATGTTGAGCACTGAATAAATAATAATAAAACAAGTGGCATCAAGTTGGTTTCTCTTTACTCAACAATCATTCTAGAATTCATTGTCTTCCCAAATATGTCATAAACGTAATTTACGCCCGTTTATGCTCTTCAGAATAACTGTCTTAGCTATAAAAATAAGAGTATAAATATTTTAACCGGTTTCATTTGTCCTTAGCTGTTTCCGGTAAATGTTCTATGCAGATCTTTACATTTGCAAATAATAGACTATCTGCGACACACCACTGATTTAATGATTTGTTTCATTATTTTTAACATGGCATTCACAACTGTTACGTGTAGTACATATATCTGCATGAATGTGTCGTCCGCTGTGGCACCATACTTTGGTCTATATTCGTGCATTTTTCTCGTAGACGGTTATAACTGACATAACAAAATGCAAATTTTACAGGACGGCATGAAACCGGTCTGCTTTTCCCACACATGACAGTGGGCTTAGTACTTCATTCTTTGAAGTCTGTTAGCTAAGGGCATACATAGTCCGTACAGACAGATGCTGAATTCCTGTAATCTTGTAATACACACTAATGCTAATTTGCATTTTAAAATGCCTGCTGTGAGTTTTGAGTTAATAACAGACGATATGCCATTTTCACGTGAGTGCAGTTTCAGTACAAAAAATGAGAAAATTACACAACGTTTATTTCTGTAATTCTGTATTCAGAGACGCAATTCTATTTTAACCGGCATTTTCTTTGTCAGGAACAGATATCTCAGAGACGGATGTGTAGGTTGGGAGCACTGTTTGTTTCAAAACTTAAAGAAATGTTGCTAAAATACGCATTTAACTTTTTTGAATATGCTTATATGCATTTGACTACGTCCATCCCAACAGGCGAGATAGTTTTGACAGCTCAGCTGACATACGTACTTCCAAATTTATTAAATTAATTTTTACAAGTAGCTGAATAGGGAGAAACAAACAATACACATAAATTAAAATGAAGACACGCTAAATTGATTGGCATCATCTTGCTTAGAAACTGCCTTTTAAAACACGTTGTTTAGGTAAAGATAGAACGGACGAGAAGGCGACTGAGAGGGCATGAGCAGCTACTGGTTAGCCGTAAGGAAAAGCGAAGATGCTTGAATTTGAAGTAGGAAGCACTAGATCGCACTTCCTGGAAAACGCACTTTGGAAGAGGCTATGGACCTGTCGCAAAACAAACTACGTGATGGTTTAACGAATAGGCGTCTACTCTCTACGTCACTGCATGTGTTCGATTATATGTGTTTGCTTGCTTACATGTTTGTTCAAGGTTTGTTTAACTCTGCTGTCCGTGGCACACCTTAAGTTCTCCATAGGTGGCCCCATTGTACGGTGCAACCTCGCACCGCGCGTTATGTGTGATAAAGAACTGTTAAAACTAACTGTGGGACACGCGCATAATATCTTGACTATTTCTGAGTGCCGCACTGTGCAAGAAGTGTTGTCATAATATTCGAAAAATTAAACCTTGAAGGAAGATAACGTAATCCGATTTATTTAAAGACCCAGGTCGTACCGCGCAGTGAACACTTGCTACTTCGTCTATAAAAGCCAGTCATTGAGTGTAGTATAGGTAAAGGTTCCATGCTTTTTTCTGATATACATACTATATATATATATTCTGCGGGCAGAATATAGAATTTTTAAATGTTACCACTGGTGGTCAGTAAAAGCTAGTCTTTAAAAGGTTAAAGGGAATGAACAAATTTACTGTCAAAATTTAAATTTATATAAGGCATGAAAATTGGCTCTTGAAATCTAAACATATCAATGAACATGAAAATACAACATTACTAGTAAAATACATAAATAATTTTTTTGTGTATGTGTACCATATACCCTCCAAAGCTTCGCGAAAATATCGGAGTATAAAAAAATAGAATCCTCTACGGTAGACATGATGTATTCTAGTAAAGGGTGAGTAGATGCATACATGGAACAACAGATTTTAAAAATGGGGTCGCGGCCCCTAAAAGGGGGGTGTCGAATTTTTATTTTTTAAATTTTCCCTCAGGCATCATGGAATCGGTTAGTGAGAACCACTGACTGTGGTCGTGAAATTCTTGCTAGGTTCTTGGGTTTCTAATAACTGTTTTCCGATAAACTGGGAAGCAATAGTAACTCCACTTCTAGCCTAATGTCGTGGAGTTCTGAAATTTTCTGTGACAATGGAACCTCCAATAATATTAAACATTTCTTAAGGTTATTTTTCTTTGTACAGCGTGTTAAAATACAGGGGCAGAGCGATATTTATGTTTAACTTGAAGTTTAATGGCGGTAATTAATTGAATAGTGGAGCTCGGGACATGATTTTATTATGGTTCATATATGTAAGTTAATGCTTATATTAAAAAAAAAAACTTTTTCTGTTAGTCGCTGAGATGGCAGATGGCGCCGTTGTGAAACTTCAATATTAATTCGAAAAAATTAAATCAGTTGGAATCAAAGGAAAGAAAGTATGGAAGAAATGTATCATAAATGATGCAGTTATTAATTTGTAGTTTGTGCAGCCGTTGCCTTACTGACTGACGCGTTGGGGAGAAAGGAGAGGTCATAAATTCTTCCCAGATCTTCTAGTAATAAAGCCTTCATGCCGTTGTACGCGAATTGCACCAATTCTTAATGTGATATTGGTTCGAGACATTACATGGAGGCTATCTTCAGAGGCCTGACACAGATTTAGAGGCTGTTCGCCCAAACGACTGGTGACATTTTACAGCTTAATGATGTTGCAAATGTTTTTAAATTATTTGGGGCCCTTTCTTCAAACAAGTCTCAATCCAGTTTTAATTATATAATGCCTTTGAGAAAATGGGTGCTTTTATTATTCCAATATTTGCATAAATTTTACTAAGTCGGAATGTGACCTAAGAATTCTATCTAAATACGACATAAACTTAACAACAAGCATCATAAATGTTCGGTTTATTTGGGTTATTGAAACATCAACTTTACTCACCGAGAATATCAACAGACAGCCAATGAGCTTCCAGAACGGCATCCTACTCCTTCCAAACCTCATCGTAGTACCAGCGCTTCGTCCCTGAAAGAAATACGCATTCATTAGTACAGGCTGGAATCGCTGGAAGCATTAAGTATGGAATAAAAAAAATGCTACAAAAAGTCTGAACCAGGGAATTTCTATGGGTTAGTTGGTAAGTTATCAAAAAAAATATGTTATTCTTCTTGATTCAATTTCCTGTTTTTATGTGACAAAAAACTGTCGAATTTGGCGAAACATATCAAGTGTTAAGCGTTGAAAGTCCAGTGGTAACTGTGCATACCGGGTGTTGTAACGGTAATTAATAGTGCACTTTGTCCATACAGAGAATCTGTGTCTTCCATGTGATTTTCACAATCAAACAAAAATTATTTACCTAAACAACATTAACTGAAAGGTGTCTGTAGTCGAGATGAAATGTGTTCTCTGTGAGGTAGGAACTGACTTTGTATGTAGATATAATTTCGATAAACATCAGTGTTCACAGTTTTAAGTAGCTTTACTTTCTTCGAGAGTAATTGACTTTCTCTTAATACGACAGGAAAAAAGTATGAAATTTTATCACTGTGCCCGTCGTAGTAACCGTATCATGGACCTGAGTAGCCATAGTACTGTAACCCACACTGCCGATCCCAGTGGCCGCCCGGTCTAAGACATGAGTCTACGGCCGCTCGCTTGCTGGGATTGTGGGTTGGAATCCCGCCGGAGGCATGAGGTCTGTCTCTTGTCAGTGCTGTATGTTTAAGGTAGAGGTCTTTGCGTCGGGCTGATCACTCGTCCAGAGGAGTCCTACCAGTTGCGATGTGTATAACTTAGCGTAGACTTGAAGCCTGGACAATAAGGAGGTCCTCGACCACAAGGGACTGTTGTGCCACGGGGGCGAACAAAATAACCGACATTAAAATGGATATTAATTACTTAGGGTGGGAGGATTTAAGCTGAGTTCGCTTAGCTCAGGACAGAACCAGTGGCGGGCTCTTGTGAACGTGGTGATACAGCGTCGGGTTCCATAAATGTCGGGGGGTGAGTAGCGTGAACTTAAAAGTTCAGTATTATTCATAGCTACTGTCCGAAACTTTCGTCCTCCACTTTTGCTATTCAACTTCTTATTCATAATGTTACTTAGCTTATAAATAACTAGTTCCATAAAGGAAAGTCGCCTTCAGAAGGTGATAGTGACTGAAGTTGCAAGAAATTCCCTGCCTTTTATAGAATCCGAACGTACATTAATGTGCTCATAAGAACTTGCCACTAAACCATACACACAGCGAAGTGAATGACATTCCGTTTCTTTAAGATCAGTTTACATGGTATCCATATAAACTTCTTATGTCCATGGGCACGCTACATGCCCCACGATCGCACAGACCTTGGCTTCGCCACGAGAGTATTTAGTGAAGAGTACAAATTATGGGGGACCTCATTATGCAGTTCTCTCCAGCCTTCTATTACTCCCCTAGGTGCCATTATTCCCCCAGCACTCTGTTATGCAATACCTTGTATCTATGCTCTTCCTTTAATTAGCTCAAATTCTAAGGAAAGAATTAATGTACGTATAACAACCATAGTATCGCATCCAGGAGGCAAGACTGATGTATAATTACTGTTTATGGGAGAGTTTAGTCGTTTACTCTGTAGGATATACAAAACGAAGCTGGTTTTTCTGTCTCTGTCATAAGTAAAAGCCGAAAACAATCTGTCTTATGTAGAAACGAATCAGAAACTCCCGAGTGGGGTGTGGATTGTGTGTACTTATTAAACATCCATCTATTTCAGTTGTTATTATAGGTTATTGTAATTTATCTCATTCCTGTGTTTGTTTCTCCTCTTCAGATACTCAGATTTGTTCCATCTCAGTGAACATCCGCTTGACACTCATTGCTAGGCGCTGGTGTTCGCGTTACCCATTTCCATTAGCACGTGAGTGTGAAGTATAATTGTCGATATACGTTATATGAATAGGTAAAAACAATATCATTCTCAAGACAACTATCTTTATCAGGCAGTATACTTATTGCCTAAAAAAGACAGTTGTTCACTTTAATTATCAACCAACAAATGCACTTACATAAAATTTTATGTAAGTGCATTTGTTGGTTGATAATTAAAACGATTCTACGAAATGCACGGTGCAACAATGAAGAAAGACAGTTGTGTTGGGACTGATACTGATGTTGCCTATTGATATTATTAACACACAAAGGGATGTCACGCGTACCATCCATTGTTTAGTTGCTAATCTTCAAAGCAGACAGACTAATACATACACTGGTAAAGTGGAACGAATGTTATATGTTTTGACTTCCCTGGAGATGTGTCTGTGCAGGGAATTATCTGCTGTTTTGCAGTTTCTCGTGGTCTTCCTCAGGCGATACAGGCGAATATTGGGATGGTGCTTTGAAAAGTGTTATTAACACTTCTTTCCTGCATACGGCTGACTTAATAGGACATTTTAATCCTTTGAGATTATTTATGGAGCTCTACCTCCACTGCATCCCATACTTTGAAGACACGGTGATTAATTAAGGATATGAATAAATTTGTCTTCTTTTATATCACCTCTACAGGTGACACTGAATAACGTGCAAAGGAATATACACAATAAAAAAAACATTCCTATTTGTATAAAGCATTATTTCAGCTACTCATAGGAAACATTAAAAACAACTCCTGTCTATTCGCAGTTTTTGAACTCAAATCTATACTGATAACGAGATAGGCATACGTGTTATTTTAGTGAAATTACATGACATAAGTTGAAGCGATCGGATTGTAAAAATTATGTTGACATTTTTATTTAATCAGTTCTGATTCCAAGTAGTATTTCATAAAGAAATAACGACATACTGTAACAGAACTGGAAATCATAACAACCCAGTGCAGAGCAAATTTTGGGGTTTGATTTTATTATGTTTTGGATATTCGTAGAGGGCTGTGGGGAAACAGATCACAGTACTCTACAGCCTAGTAAACACTGGTTCGTAGAATTGTGAACGTTGTTGTTAGAATGGTGTCTTATCATACATATGCGTGCGCTTCTGGAGAAGAAGTAGCTTGTAGGTTTGAATTGACGTGAATTAAGGCTAAACTGAAGTATCCGCGACCTTCAGATTTCGTCAGGCTTACGAGAGTAATAAAAATAAATCCGACGATATTCTAGAAAGTAAACAATTCTATGAAACAGAGCGCTTCTCCGGAACTTAATAGTCGATGGTCTGCTGAAGAAATTCTCCGTCTGTAACGGAACCCGGAGATAATTACCTAACTTACAGAAGACCGCAAAACTCATATCCCTAATTAGTTCAATCCAGTGCACACCCTCATACTCTATTTCTTTAACATCCATATTAATATTAGCATTCTGCCTACATGCAGGATTTTGAAATGTTATTTTTTTCGGATTTTCCGGCCACAGTTTGTACGAAGTTCCCATATTTCTAATAAGTGGTAAATTGCCTTTTCAAATGAGAAAGCTTCATTTTATTATCCTGATTATAGCTGGTGACGAGTAAATTTTACGAAGTCGCTCATTATGCAGTTTACTTCAATCCCTTCATACTTACTTTTTTCTTGAGTCCACATATATGTATTCTGCTTCACATCCTGTTCCTTCAAACTGTGTCAGGAGCAGAGTGACGCTTGGTATATTGCAAATTAAATGTATGAAACTAGAACAGAACTGTTGTGATACCGTTTGCTGCTTACAACAGTTGATGTAGATTTGCAGGACCAATGTCAAACACATGACGTTTTCAAGGCCATCTCTCTTACGGAGTGATGTTAGTGGTACACATTTCCATACTTTGCAGTGCAATAGCATCGACTCCACTGTAACGTTACTGAAGTTGTGTTGCATTGTACGTATTCTAGTCTTTATCTTCCTGTTATTTAAAATTTCAAAGTGTGCGCTTTTTAACATAACAATGACATTACAGCAAGTCCTCGTTTAACGTTGGGGTTGTAGTAAAAAAAATCACAACTTACTGCGGAACAACAGCGAACATTTTCCCCTTAAAATGTACGGGAGCTTTATATAGATATAAAATGATGTATCAGTCAAACACAACAGAACTTTATTACGTTTATTATTGTATTATGGCAACATGTTTCGATTCTTATAGAATCATCTTCAGGCCCTTCTAAGATACAGATCCTTACTTAACAATGTTTAAAATGCGCTGTGGGATCCCAAACCAATGCACTCTTGATAAAATTATGTATAAAATGCAATGCTAAGTAAGGATCTGTATCTTAGAAGGGCCTGAAGATGATTCTATAAGAATCGAAACATGTTGCCCCAATACAATAATAAACATAATAAAGTTTTATTGTGTTTGACTGATACATCATTATATATTTATATATGTGTTAAATACTTCGGGATGGCAAACATTAAAAAAGTACGGGAGCCTTGTTTTTGCATTTTTGACCAGCTGACAGCGGATACAACTGCAGTTCGAGCCTGGACAACGTTCAGCGACTGTTTGTTCAGCAAAATCTGTCACCTCTAGAGGGATAAAATTCTATTGCGAAAGTAAAGTTAAACGGTAATTGCTGGTGTATGTAGCTGGAAAATATTTTAATAAAGCTGAAACTCTGAAGATTTATTACATCGAAACAAACAGACAAAATACTTCGTACTCTTGTTAACCTTAATTGTTCGGTAGTAATCAGAACAGTTCAGATCCGTGATGTACAGTTAGAACAAGAACTTACAAATTCCCTCAGTGGCCCTAAATGAAATAAACATGAAGGACGTTAAGTATATTTTTTCTAAAAAGATATATTTCTTTTTTTGAAAACCTGGCGCGAAGTAACGGACTGAAGCAACTCCGGGTGGAAGAAACTGGCGGAAATGTTTGGAAGACGGTATTTTTGTACTGGGTGTGGTATAGCGAAATATGCGTGGCGAAATCCATCGTACTTTTAAGTGGACGACAACGGAAAGAAGTCTTTACTTGAGCTGTTTTCGGCGGCAGTAGACTGTATTTTCTAATATCAGTCACAGTCAGCAAGTACAAAGAAAATTAATTCCACAAGGGGAACTTTTATTGCGTGTGATGTAACATCTCCGATGTTTAGTTAATCTAATCGACGGGTAACGGACACTTCTTATATATATATATATATATATATATATATATATATTGTTTTCGAAGCTTTAAAATAAATGAACGTCGAAATTCATATGTATATATATACATATATATGTATATATATTTCTTCTTATGTATACATATATATGTACACGTATATAAGAACAAATTCGGTTCACTTTAAAGCCTCGAAATCAGTATTGCTAATATGATTCAATATTAGTTGTTATTCAGACTGAGATAATGAGAATCTCAAGGCAACCATTCCCAGTACAGATTATGATGAATCAAAAACAATTTGAGAATGTGGAATATATCAACTCTTTGGTTAGCATGATAACAAATGATGCAAGACATGCACACGAAATTAAAATCAGGATAGCAATTGCAAAGGTAGGATTCAGCAAGAATAAGAAGAAGAGGAGGAGGAGGAGGAGGAGGAGGAGGAGGAAGACCCTTTTCGCCTGCGAATTGGACATAAATTTGAGGAACAAACAAGTAAAATGCTACATTTGTATGGTGCCTGAAATTGGAAACTTCGTAAAGCAAATCAGAAATACCTGGAAAGTTTTTGAATATGGTGCTGGAGAAGAAGAGATATCAATTAGTCCGATCGTGTGGGGAAGGAAGTATTACAAAGAGTCCAGGAAGAAAGGAGTATCCTACAAACAATAAAGAGAAAGAAGGCTAACTGGATTGGTCACATATTGCTAGAAACCGCCCTCTATAACGTAGCATTGAAGGATTAATAGAGGTAGGGTAGAAGTGAGGGAAGGCGAGGAAGGAGAGCTATTGGTTAATCTTAAGGAAAGAGAGGATCCTGACTGGAAATTGAAAGAGAAGAACTTGGTTTGGAACAGGCTATGGACCTCTCATAAGACATACTACGTAATGAATGAATAAATGAATCAATGAGTTATTCGACAAGCGTAAATATGTATGTTATTTATAGGTAAACGAAGCCGTAGGACACGAAAGTTCAGCGGCGGTAAAGTCGCTTCATTCGAGGAACAGAGAGGGAATGAATAGAATTAACTGTTATGTCTAATGTCCTCAGAACAATACTATTAGCTTGTCGCAAGTAAACAGATATCCGTCAGAGAAGAGAGCTTGGATGCTTCTAGTTTACTGTATCATATTCGCATTAACTCTTTGAGTACCAAATTAATCGAAGTTTCATATAAAGATTAGTTCGTTCCTCAGTAGGGACAGTTTGCTTGCATTAAAAAAAGACAATTTCGCAAGTGCTATATAGAAAATTAGTAGCTATTTGTTATAGGAATGACATGGGATACATAAATACCCTGCGTGAAGGAAATTTCGACTTTAAGTTAAACCTGGCCGTGTATGTACGTTACTGACCGCTAAGGGATGAAGTGAACAAGCGAACGTACTGAATTTGTTGTAGGATAGGATGGATTAGATTTTAAAATTCCCACTAACTCACTGTTATTCATTTTACCAAGTAGGATTAATTAGAGTTTAGCAGGAAAACTTCATGTGTAAAGAAACCTAACTATACGTCTTTATATCCATGTGCACAATACTTTACAGTCTCATAAAATCTCTGTACGCAAATCCGGAACTTAAATTTCTACAAAAGTCGTGAACATCGTGAGTCTATGAAAGACCCCCATCCTCCACAAAGCGGCGATTTTTTTTAAATTCGAGTGCAAATCGCCATACCTGTTGCAGTATATGCCTACGTCGAAATACCATCCTGGAATATCTGTTTTTCTGTAAATCCCAGCAACCACCACAATCTCTGTATGCACATACGTACTTTTATTCTAGTAATTTCCCACATTTTTATTCACCTTCGTTCCTTACAATTTTTATTACTATAAATATGGACAGGTTAGGATATGTTGATGTCGCAATTGAATACAACAGCGCCCTTCAGCAATTCTTATTTAAATTGTTGGTTTTGAAGTTTGTGTACTTTCTTGGCATTTATTTGATCATTACATTGGGAATATTGTTTGTAAATATAGGATCAGTCATAGTTTCATTTGCGCACTCTCAGATCCAAATACATCACTCGCAGCATATAATATTCAATGTTTTGAAGCCAGAGACACTGTCCCACAAGGTCGTATCTTATAGTGTTATATTTTAATGAAAAAATATAAAAAAATCAATAGGAGTACCATAGTAACATGTTACGACATGTTTTATGTTCACCGCCGTTTTGAAATTATTTCGTGAAAACACTTTAAACGAGTTTTTTTTACATACTACCAAAATTCAGCGTCTCATTCCATTTTAGCTGACTCTCATTAGTCTTGTATAATTCCCTGTATTTTTGTGGGGTGTGCACTCCATCTCTCGTATCTTTAATATTTTACTGCCCCGCCCTTGTTCTTAGACTTCCCCGCCAACATTCTTCTGTCTGGCTGCTTTTCGTAGCAGGAAGAGTATGAATTAAAAAAGAAAATGAGTTTCCCATATTTTTCGACGCGTGACATCCCTTTTTTTATGCAGTACCTCAATATGAAAAGTGGATATCAGTCTAAACACAACTAAATTCTACGTTATTTAATAGAGTGACATGTTTCGGCCTAGGCTAGGCCATCGTCAGGTTCACGAACCGTTTTAAAAGCATAATGAGTTAGAATGTACAAATAGTTTTATTAAGTTTAAAATTAGTTAATATGTTAAAATAATTAGAACATTACGTGTCTATGGTAGGTTTTGGAGAAATTGTTTACGTTTTTTTAAAGCGACTAATTACTTCCAGTTACAGTCCAAGGTTGCCATGGCACTATGAATAGTCCAGATGCCTCGATGTTTGTAAAGTATGTTGACCAGGGTAACGGATTATCCTCCCTCACAAACAGCTCATTTCCAATAGGGGAAGTGCATAATTGGATAGCTGTATATAATGCTTAATTCTTAACGCGTTGTCTAAGATGTGCACAATGTACAGCGGTCTATTTTGTGGCAATGTTTTAAATTTCTAGTCATATGAATTTCCTAGTCAACAGTTTTCTTAGCTGATCCCGGTGGTCGCGCGGTCTGAGGCGTTGGTTTGCTGGCGCTCACTTGCTGGGACTGTGAGTTCGAATCCTGTCGGGGGCACGGACGCCTGTCGTGTGTGTGTGTGTGTGTGTTGTTGTGTTGTCAGGTGGAGGTCTCTGCATCGGGCCGAATGTTTGTGTGTGTCATTGTGATGAGGTGTAACTATAACCCCTACACCTACTATGAGTAGGTAGAAGTCCGACCAAGAAAGAGAGACATGAAGAAAGGAGTAGTTTCTCTCTCTACTGCTAATTTAATGAGTTGGAAATATCGAACTGTTCGTCAAGACATTTTGCAGTATTCTTCTAATTTCCTGTTATTGTATGTTACGTATTTCATAAAATAGTGTACATAATTATCGTAAACCATCCCCAGTTTTCCGCATCTTATTATCCGTTATATTGCTACGCCTATTCGTCCTCTTACAGGGATCATTAAAATAAAGATGTCACCACCTTCCGCTGCCTTTAAATATACGTCATCTGAGGTCAACATGGCACTGACATAAAACATCATAGTGTTTCATTCATGTTCGTTCAGAGGCGCTGTTGTCGATTCGGCTCTCTTAGTTTCGACGTCATGTGCGCCGGCCATAAATACTTCACTCCGTGTCGTAAAAATACATTGCAGTTATGTATAATGTTTTTGTTAATCTGACGTCGGATTAGCTAAATTAATTCCGTGGCGCGGGATTGTGTTGGGAAGTTTAATGTTAATCATCGGGTGAAGAAATTTTGTGCGTTCGTTGCACCCACAAGTTTATTATTTGGTTCACAGTATTTCTCCATGTTACTCTATCTTGAAACGGCTCTATCTTTTCCACGTGTTTTTATCCTGTTTTTCTAAGTTGATTTTTAATACTGTCCATTCAATAATAGATCTGTCACGCAGTCTCTTACGCTGAACTTTTCCAATCAAAACTCTATGCATTTATCGCTTTCTCTCTTGTTTTCTAATGCCCTTCCGCTCGCATTATTGTCATTTAATTATAATTTTAATTGCTGATGAAGCTGGAACAGAATTTAATGTCAAAATAGGTTTGTTAGTCGGTCAGTGTTCTTGCAAGACTGTACAGTTTAATTTTATGGTTTACTCACCAAAACGTAGGGCGGTATGGAGCTGTCTATAATGGCGGATGTCGGTAGTTGTAAATAACGAGGTGTGAGCCAATTGGTAGGTGTAGGGCCTACGAACACGCTCGACAAGGCCCGCTATCAGCCAGAGGAATGTTGTTTGCCTGCACATGTAACATGATGCTATGCCACTACTTCACCGTCCGTGCAGGAAAGCACTAACCCGGAATTCACTGGATCAAAACTCTTACTGGGCTGTGCTCAGACTTCGGTACAGAGTGGAGAATTTTGAGCATTTGTTGTCTCTCGGCATGGGGTGGCATGTTATTATACTGGTTTGCGGCTCTGATCAGGTTTAAAGGGAAGTGCTAAAAATTTTGATCGCTTCTTGCATCTCTAGGTAGGGTAGCATCGCAACATATTTTTATTGCGTTTAGTTATTCTGCTATCAGCTTTAATAATTCCGATTCAGTAAGTAAATCATGTTGAAGGTACGCAGTGAAAAATTCTGATAATTTTTTGGTCGGGAGATTTCAGAGGAAAATATAAATTGGAGATCCTTACTTATATTGGAAGATAATGTTGAACTGAGTATTTGAGAAAAATAAGGCGTTAGCTTAAGAGAGTGGGCTGAAAAGTAGCTCATGACATTCCAGTGGCGGGTCTGTGTGAGTAGAGTAGTAACGTATCAGTTCTCTTTTCACCATCATATGTCTTCAAATTCGGGATGCGCTAATGCAGTGGCTTTCAAACTTTCTTTTTTTCCTGGCTTGCCACTGTCACAATACAAAACATGTACTCCTACCACTCTCTCAATACAAAGCATGTACTCGTACGACTAGATACTGTAGATGTTAAAGCATAGGTCTACATTTAGGATAATGGTCTTCTAGGAGGATTCGAAGGTCGGCAGATTTGAAATGAAAACCTGCCATCAAGCGAAACTACAACACTGAGGAAACTTCAGAATTCACAGTTGCTAATTTTCTAATTTAACGCGACTAGACAGAGGAGAGTCGAACAATGAAATAGGATCTTTGTACACACTTTATAAATATTTTTCTCTAAACGTAAAGATATTTAAAACAATTAACGCCTCTAAATTTTTGTTACCAATAACAATAATTGCTAAATTTCTTCGCGTACCACCAGGTGACTCTCCACGTACCACCGTTTGAATAGCACGGTAATAGTGTGTTAAAGATATGTGATAAAAGATTATCTCATTTGTATTTAGCACGTTTTCTGAACACGTAATAATTTTACGTATAATATTGGATATTTTTATGCTTAGTGAAAGAACAGACAACTCATAATGTAGTGAGTGTTCATGGTCGCAGGTCCATTAACCTTCAGTTGTCCACTAGGCCGTAAGTTTCAACAACAGGGTTTTTATTTTCAACGGTATAACTCCCAGGTTTGAAAGGGATTACTGCATTCATTCGATTGCGCGGGCTTGACTTGTCGTTTGCCTGGTGTGCCTAGGTTGTTCTTTGCTCTAGGGGTCATTATCGTTGTTTAACGTAACTTATTCATACACTTTTTATGTTTTTATGTTTTTTTTTTGCAAAGTGCATTGTAATATAATTATACAAGATAAACCAATAAAATGCGCCTTTTCTAAACTAATATTTTAATTTATGTCTTCTACATGTTTCGAACCCAGGGATCATCTTCAGGAAGATGGCTGTACATACAAGTATGGTACATTATGTTTTACATGCTGAAATTAAAATAAAAGGCTTTTATAAGATATCAAAGTATAAAATATTTGAAATTTTTAAATACAGCGTGATTTAAAAAGATGGACTCAAATTCGTACATCTATATTTCCTGAACTATACATGATATGTGAGTGATCTACATAACATTTGAAAGAGGAAGTCTTAAACCATCGCTAGAGCGCTCGTCTAGCGTACAGCCTTGCAGCAGCGTCAGTTGAGATCAAAATGGCTACAATGCAGCACAAGATTTTTTGCGTGTATCAGAGGAGAACGTGAGACGAATTCAAGAGAGTTTTGAGCGTAGCCCACGCAAGTCAACCCGTAGAGCGAGCAGAGAACTTGGAACACCGCAACCAACTGCCTGGCGTGTGTTGAGGCGCCGTTTACTGTTCAATTGAGTCCATCTTTTTGAATCACCCTGTATATCGATATAACATAAAACATAGTAGTTAAAACTTATGACATAAATATAATCTTACATTTATACGTTGATGTCTATATCAAAATTTAACTACTGTGTTTTATGTTCTTATCGATATATTTAAAAAGTTCAAATATTTTATACCTAGAAATCTTATAAAAAGCCTTTTATTGTAATTTTCAGCATGTACAACACATTGTACCATGACTGTATGTAAGAACATCTTTCTGAAGATGACCCCTCGGTTTCGAAATATGTAGAAGATATAAATTAAAATATTAGTCTAGAAAAGGTGCATTTTGCTAGTTTATAGTGTATAATTACATACAAGCTGTTGCATGTAGGGGTGCTTTAAACCCGAGGGTAAAAAATTCGGTTAGTGTGGGCGCAATGTCAAACGACTGTCGGCGTTGAAGAAATTTCTGCTTGTTTCAAATTAGTCGTCATAACTTGTATTACATCAATTCATCATTTAAGAATGGAGCTGAGGTAGCGTGTTCGGTGTAGTGACTGTGTTCTGTGTTGCGCGACTGAGGAATCCTCTGTCGGTTACAGGCAGCGGCAACAGACTCTTCTCTAACCCACAAAGTCCAGAGGGGTTGTTGAGCGCACCCAGACTCTTATCCGTTAGACATCGCGTTATCTTACGTCCGAGGCAGACAGACCGAGGTGTGAAGCCAACTCCTCACTTCAGCATACTGCCAACGTTAACTTTGGGCAGAGCTTACCTCCGTTCCCATATGTGCCCTCATGGTGTGTACAGGGACACGTTTACCTTTACCTTTACCATTATAAACATTGTCAAATACAACATTCTAATATTTTAAAGTTAATTAGAGGTCACATTTTAATTAAAAATTACAAGGGACCCGTGCAAAAATAGCCCGAAAAAATAGGAAAAATGACAAGCTAACGTGTATAAGAAAATACAGGAAACAGTAAGCCATTTAGGTAACGCGTGACACGTGTATGAGCATAGGAACGCCTGTGTCTAAAGATATGTGATGTAAAATGTATAGAATCTGTTCGTGTTATTAACGAAATTGCTATGTCGCAGTCACATGGTATGCAAAAAGTCAAGTATTTGATACAACATTGCTAAATAGCTTATGAAGAAGTCAACCTTGAGCGAGTGTAAGGCGGAACAGCTTAAGTGGGAACGGTTGGACATTCCAGGCTGACGAGCGGTGAGTAGAGAAGCAAGTTAGTAATTTGCATAAGTAGGCCTGGCCTGGCCTCGGGTCTACATGCCTCGCTGTGTACTTGTGCTGCTGATGTTTCTTGGCGCAGTCTACTTGTATCTCGTTACGTAATAGCAGTACCGTTATTAATACGTTTACCTCTCTACAACACAGGAACAATTGAATCGCTCATTCCGAGACAGACCTCATTCCAAACGCTTGTTTCAAATATTCAACATGGAGTTATTTAGTCATTTGACGTAGCGACGAAATTATATGGTGAGGTAAATGCAGTCAAAAACACAACTATAAATATATGGCTAAATGATGGTGTTTGTTAGCAATAGAAAAACCTACATGTTGCGGCCATCTTCAGGCTTTGACAACTTTCTTGCTAAAAGAGTTTTATATAATATGCCTAAACCGCGTGGTGATGTTGAGATCTCATCATCATTTTACGTGCGTTTGTTCAGCTAAATTGATGGGATGTCTATTGGGTCAATGAATTTGTAGGTAGCTGGGTGTGGATCTTTCAGGTTGGGTAGGTGTAGGGTTAGGAGGAACCTGTGTATGTTTTTGACTGAATTTACCTCACTATATAGTTTAAACACACAACGGAGATGGCACACCTCAGAATTAGCGACGAAAACTAAATGTAGTGTTTGTTTCAGTCTTTATGACTTTATTCACATTGCTTAAAGAACTGAACTTCCATTCAATTTTTAAACTATCATGAATGCGTATGGGGGAGACGATATGTAGCCCCACTTATTCTCAACTTCCGCACTAGATGGAGAAGTTAAACTTGTGCCTTTACGGCTGTAATTTAAATCATGTTGTCGGGCCCTGCATCATTCATGTGCAACATAAAAATGCATTTCTAACGCACTCCGTCCGGCTTCATTTTCAAATACGTTAGGTTTTTTGTCATTTCATAATACGAGATTTGGGACTCTTTTGAAATATGTAATGCAACTTGGGATGCCAGTGTCCTAAGAGGAAGGTTATAGTCTTCTGGCTTGTGACGCCGTTCTGACCGGTAGCTTGCTCTTGACGTTTCGGTGGAGTTCTCTGTCTTCATTTTAGACTACCTTGGAAATGGAGTTGCCAGACTTCTCCGAAATGTCGCTAACAAATTACCAACAAATATGACTACGTAATCCAGAAAGTTGTGTTTTGAGGTTCGCTGATAACAAAAGAGACTGTGATGTCCAATAATTTACCAAGTTAATAGTGTTCTTCAGGTTTCCTCCACTATTCCATTACTCATACATTAAATGGAGAAAAATGAAAAATAATGTCCCGGTACTCCTGTTCATGACAGTTTTCGGGGACAATAGATTGTGACAGTAATTACTATTATAATAACAATTACATATCTAAAACCAACGTGTACCCAAATTGTCATACGTAAAACATGTAGCACGTAGGGGAGAGAGCAGAGTTGGATGCAGGGTTTCTGTGGGATAACCGGAGAGAAAGAAATCACTTAGAGGACCTAGACGTAGGTGAGAGGATATTAAAATGGATCTTTAAGAAGTTGGCTTAGGTTAGGGTCAGGTGGCGGGCTCATGTGAGCACAGTAGTGAGTTTCTGAGTTCCAAAATATGCGGGGGATTCCTCGACTATCTGAAGATCTGTGAACTTTACAGTAGGACTCTTCTCCATTAAGATAGTTATTGAAAGGAGGTTTGCATTTTTATTGACTATAACTTCGTTAGTTAATGTGGACTAGCTTCCTTGTGGCTACTTTGTAGCAATAGGAAAATTTCCATGGATCTTTACGCTAGGAGTTGAGCTGTCCGCACTTACTACTATGCAGAAATCCGTAATAGAATACGTACGTGCATGCAGTTGGTGGATCGGCCACCTGTTGCGAATACTTAATGGAAGTCTTGTTAAGTGTGCAATGAGTGATCTAGTAGGCTGTATTACTGTACACTTCAGACAGTTTATTCTCGACGGATAAGTGGAAAGCTTTATGATGTTGATACTTGTCTGTTACCTGACTTACGGACATTTCAAGGAAGAAGCACACACTTTCAGATACCCACGAAATGGTAAACATACAAGTGACAGTAAAATTATTATGCATCGTGGGATGGATGAACCGTGAATGTTCTTTGTTCATATTTCCACAGGAAGTAATCTCCTTCACATTCGTCAGCCCCGCACATGTGAAAAATGGCTTCTTCTCCGGGTAATGCATTTCATGTTTTGCGGTGCGCGTTTGTGGCACGTGGGTTTTACAGACGTTACCGTAAGGACACACCACAACGTCATTATATTTACACCTCATGCAAGCGGTTTGAAAAGGTAGGTTTACCTTCAAAGAGAAGAGTCCATGTAGCCCACGCTTCTTTGATGGAACATCACAACTCTTTCAGCGCAGCCCAAGGAAGTCAACTTACAGAGGTTGAATTTGCCTCAGACAACACTCTGACGTTTTCTCTGGGAGCCTTTACTGTTGAAACTTTACAATCTGCAGTCAGTGCGGGCGTTAAAAACTGAACAACAGGTGCAAGAAGTACAAGTTCTTCTGCGAGTGCCTCTTGAAACGTGAAGAAGAGTTTGGCGCCGCAGTATGGCTAATTTCAATGACGAGGCCATGTTTCACTTGAGCAGCAGTCAGCCGCCGCAAAGTTCGAGTCTGGGCTTCTCAAAGTCTTCGCCAAATCGTTGATTGTAAACAGGCCTTCCTGAACGTGGAAGTGTTTTGTGCCCTGCCGTATCACGAAATTTATGGCACTATTTTTTTTGTAGAAAAATCAACCATCGTGGACATTTACCTGGACATTTTAGTTAACTGGCACAAGTTTCCAAGGATTGCAGTAAGGCGATTCGCTTCCTTGCCTTCGTCTGGAGGTACGAGGACATCTGAGAGTTGGATGGAACGTGGTAATGAAGATGATATCTGAAGGCTCTAACCCACGATGTCATCGAACGTAAGACTTCGTGACTTATATTTGTGGTGCTATGTAAAGAATGCCATGTTTGGGACGCCACAGTCAAGAGACATTTCTGAACTAGAAGGAAGGATCTCTGATGCAGTAGAATCAGTTACCAGGGATATACTGACAAAGGTCTGGGAAGAAATTAAGTATCTCATTGACTTCTGCCATGTGATTCATGAAGCTCATATCGATGGCCTGTAGGCAACACACCCAACTACAAGAGATTCCCTGCCAGTGAATGTACGTGTTATCAATAATAAGTGCCAGTGTTTTTGAATTGTACTCTCTATCTGATATAACTGACGTTTCGAGAGTTGCTTTGGCTGCCTTATTCAAGTGATCGTCGTTATACTGACAGGCATCGTAATCTCGTTTTTATTTTGTCATTAGCGGCGACTGTCATGACTGTTGGAATAACAGGATGACACTGGACTCATGTAAGTACAGTGACTGCCTGTTACCGGAAGATTTGACTGAATGAACTCTGAAGATGTCATGCTTATCTCATGTACTTCAGACAGTGTTCAATGAATAATATCCAAAATAATATTGGGATAATGATTCAGCTGCTTTCACAAAGGATCATGGCTGTTTGTCTACTATTCAATGTTCCGGTTTTAGGCGCGTTTACAAAATTGT